>WBZO01000173.1_pt2 | contig 145992 bp, 136 predicted proteins | sample 5204261 | NCBI WGS metagenome assembly WBZO01 (sample SAMN12412400, study PRJNA552823) | activated sludge metagenome | isolation source: activated sludge from anammox sidestream of wastewater treatment plant... | place: USA: North Carolina | collected 2017-09 | reverse complement strand
TCCGCCGCCACCGGCACCCGAGCCGCTGCCGCCGCCGCCGGCACCCGAGCCGCTGCCGCCACCGCCGGCGCCGGAGGTTCCAGCCCCACCGCTGCCGCCGCCGCCGCCGTAGCGGTCGGGCTTAGGACGGCCAGGCCACCAGCCGCTCCGCCGGCCAGGTGTTGATCACCCGGTCGGCAGGGATGCCGGCGTCCAGTGCCCGCTGCGCGCCGTAGCCCAGGAAGTCCAGCTGTCCGGGGGCGTGGGCGTCGGTGTTGATCGCGAACGAGCACCCGATCTGCGCGGCCAGGTCCAGCAGTCGGGTGGGCGGGTCGCGACGTTCCGGCCGGGAGTTGATCTCCACGGCGGTGTGGTGGTCACGGCAGGCCGTGAACACCGCCTCGGCGTCGAAGCGTGACTCCGGCCGCGTGCCGCGGGCGCCACGGACGAGACGGCCGGTGCAGTGCCCGAGGACGGTGACGCGTCCGTCCGACACCGCCCGCACCATCCGGCGGGTCATGGCCGGGGCGTCCATCGCCAGTTTGGAATGCACGCTGGCCACCACGATGTCGAGGCGGTCGAGGAGATCGGGCTGCTGGTCGAGAGTGCCGTCGTCGAGGATGTCCACCTCGATGCCGGTCAGGATCCGCAACGGCGCCAGCCGTTCGCGCAGTTCGTCGATGATGTCCAGTTGGCGGCGCAGCCGGTCGGGCGACAGGCCGTTGGCGATCCTCAGCCTCGGCGAGTGGTCGGTGAGGGCCAGGTAGTCGTGTCCGAGGGACGCCGCGGTGGCGGCCATCTCCTCGATGGGCGCCGAGCCGTCCGACCAGTCGGAGTGGCAGTGCAAGTCACCGCGTAACGCCTGACGGATGGTCCCGCCACCGAGATCCTTTGCAGCGCTGCGCAATTCGACGAGGGTATCCGGCTCATGGCCGGCCCACGCCTGGGCGATCACAGTGGCGGTCTTCAGCCCGATGCCGGGCAGCGAACGCCAGCCCTCGGTCCGGCCGAGACGGTCGCGGGTCTCGTCGTCGAGGGCGGCGACGATGTCGGCGGCCTTGCGGTAGGCCATCACCCGGCGCACGTCGTCGCCGGCGCGATCCTTATAGAAGGCGATCTGGCGCAGCGCCGTCACCGGGTCCATGCACCCAGTGTGCCCGTCCTCGCCGCGTTACCCGAGCGGCTGGTTGTCGCGCACGCCGCGGTAGATGCCGCGCCGGACGATCCACGGCATGAGCACTTTCCGCACCGGCCAGGCCGGTATCCGGAACGGCCGCCCGCCCGGGGCGAACACCTCCACCCCGTCGGACTGGACGCCGATCACCGAACCCCACCGGCGGCGCGGTGCGCGGTAGGACCGCAGCGGCCGGCCGGCCGGTTCGGCGAGGATGTTGTGGGCCAGCAGCCCGTCGGCGCGGTTGCGCGCCGAGGAGCGCAACGGATCGGTGGCGGCCACGTCGCCGATCGCGAAGACCCCGCGGTAGCCCGGGACCCGCAGTTCCGGGGTGACGACGACGAAGCCGTTCTCGTCGAGCAGTTGGTGTGGCAGCCATTCGGTGTTGGGTTCCACCCGGCCGATCGCCCACAGCACCGCGTCGGCCTGGGTGGCCTGTTGTCCGCTGCTCCAGTTGACCTCGCCCGCGGTGATGGTGTCGCAGGCGAACCCCTCGGGCACAACGGCGCGATGGTTCGGGTGCAGACCCACACCCAGGCGAATGAGCCTGCGCTGCAGGTGTTCCCACGTGCGGGGATGGTGTTCGCGCAACGGGCGATCGTGCGGGAAGTAGAGAGCCACCCGCTTGTCGGGCCATCGCGTGGCGAGGTTGGCCGCGGCGCTCACGGCCGCGGCGCCGCCGCCGATCACCATGATCGAACGTGCCGAGCCGAGCCGTTCGTGGGCGGCGGTGATCTCGGCGCGGACCTCCGCCGGCGACTGCATCGCCGCGCGCCGCCAGAAGCCGTTGCGGACGCCGGTCGAGATCACCAGTGAGTCATAGGGTTCCGCGATGTCAGTGCCGTCCGGACGCCGCGCGTGCACCACCCGCGCGGCCAGGTCCACCCCGGTCAGCGTGGCCTGCACCGTCCGCACCCCGTCCAGGGCCCGGTAGCGGTCGAACGGCACGAGGTAGTCGCGGGCCCACTCCTCGGGCCGGGCCAGTCGCATGCCGAGTTCCTGGCCGCTGACCAGAGCGGGCTGAGCGGAGATGCCCACCACGTCGGCCGATCGGGCGAGCCGGATCGCGGTCAGCACACCACTGTCACCCAGGCCGGCGATCAGCACCCGCCGACGCCTCAACGGGTGGCCCTGCGCGGGGGCCGCGGGACCAGCCGCGGCACGGAGTCGATCACCGACTGGTACTGCGGTCTGCGCTCCAGACTGCGCTTCTCCATCATCGGGATGCTGGCCCCCAGGAACATCGCCACCATCACCGCCACGCCCACGAACAACCACCAGACGTCCCGCGGGGAGGCGGCGATGCCGAACAGGGCCATGGAGAACCAGAACCCGATCTCGCCGAAGTAGTTGGGGTGGCGCGACCACGCCCACAGGCCGCTGTCCATCACGTTGCCCGGATGCGCGGCGACGAACCGGCGCATCTGGGCGTCGGCGACCAGTTCCAGCGTCACGGCGGCCATACCGATCACGAAAGCCGGCAGAGCCAGCCACAGCACGCCGTTACCGGGCCGGGTGCAGGCGATGTAGACGGGCAGCATGCCGACGAACACCTGCAGTGTCGGGAACAGGTGGATGCCGAAGAAGTCGATGAGGAATTCGAAGCGCGGTGCGGACTCCCGCAGCACCGGATAGCGCCAGTCCTCATGGTGCAGACCGGGAAATCCGAGGGCCCAGTTGCGGGTCAGACGAATCGCCCAGTACCCCATCACGACGGCCATCAGCCAGGTGCGCAGCGCCCCGGGTCCGGTCAGCCCCACCGGCCCCTGCCACCACCAGTACGCCAGCAGAAGCGGCGGGATCACGCTCCAGTAGGCGTCGTAGAAGCTGGAGTTGCGGTAGGCCCGGCTGAACCCGAAGACGACGAAGGTGGCCAGCACGTCGGCGATCAAGGTGTCCAGCCACAGTTCCCGCCCCCGAGTCGCTTCGCTCCCGCCCCCGGGGAGCCCCGCCCGCGGACCCCAGGCGAGCCAGGCGGCGGCCACACCGATGGCGACGACATAGGCCAGCGCGACCAAGGCCAGTGACCGGCCTTTGCTCATCCCGGCCTCCTCGGCAAAGCCCGCGACGCCCCGCGTCATCCAGATGTTAGACGAACGCCGTTGCGGGGTACCGCCCGCCGAGGGAGCTTCGCTGGCTGAAAGGTGGTCAGGACCCCTGGGTATCGTGACCCCATGAGCACCGCTGCTGACCAGGTGGCCGCACTGGCCCATCAGGTCGTCGCCGAGCACGATCCCAAACAGGTGCCGGTCACCGAGTTCCTCGGTGCCTGCTACGACGCCGGCTTGTCCTGGGTGCACTTCCCCGAAGGCCTCGGCGGGCTGGGGCTGTCCCGCGGCCTCCAAGCCGTGGCCGACGGGGTCCTCCAGGGCGCCGGCGGCCCGGTGCCGCTGGGACTGAATCCGATGGGCTACGGCATGGCTGCGCCCACGGTGCGCGAGCACGCTCAAAGCGAGGACATCAAGAAGTCCTTCCTGCGGCCGCTGGCCACCACCGAGGACATCTGGTGTCAGCTGTTCTCCGAGCCGGGCGCGGGTTCGGATCTCGCCGGGCTGGCCACCTCCGCAGTGCCCGACGGAGACGAGTGGGTGATCAACGGCCAGAAGGTGTGGACCAGTCTGGCGCACAAGGCCCGCTGGGGTCTGCTGCTGGCCCGCACCAATCCGGACGCCCCCAAACACAAGGGGCTGACCTACTTCGTCCTGGATATGCACGCCCCCGGGGTGGAGTGCCGGCCGCTGCGCCAGATGACCGGTCAGGCCGAGTTCAACGAGGTCTACATCACCGCCGCCCGCATCCCCGACGCCCACCGGCTCGGCGCGGTCGGCGACGGATGGCGGGTCGCGATGACCACGCTGATGAACGAGCGCAGCGCACTGGGAGCCAGCGGCAGCCGCCGCGGCGCCGGGGCGATCGCCGACGCCCTGCAGCTGTGGGCCTCCCGGCCGGACCTGCACACCCCGGTGCTGCGGGACCGGCTCACCCAGCTGTGGCTGCGGGCCGAGGCCCAGCGCCTCACCTCCGAGCGCTCCCGGGCCTCGGCGACCACCGGCGGTCCCGGCCCGGAGGGCTCGATCGGCAAGATGGTCGGGGCGGAGCTGAACCAGCAGATCTACCAGTTCTGCATGGATCTGCTTGGGCCGGAAGGGATTCTGTACCACAGCTACGCCATGTGGGGCGCCAACGCCGGCACCGGCGACTGGCGCGGTCCGGTGCAGCAGCGGTACCTGCGCAGCCGGGCGAACACCATCGAGGGCGGCACCTCGGAGGTCATGCGCAATATCCTCGGGGAGCGGGTGCTGGGACTGCCGGGCGACCTGCGGGCCGACGCCGGGATGCCGTGGAAGGAGGTGCCGCGTGGCTAGTGACGCAAGCGGTGAGTTCGCCTTCACCCCCGAGCAGCAGGCGCTGCGCACGGCGGTGCGCAAGTTCAGCGCGGAGAACTTCGACGAGGCGACGGTGCGCCGGCTGATGGAGTCCGAACCCCGGTTCGACCACGCCGTCTGGCGGCGGCTGGGGTCCGAACTCGGCGTGCTGGGCATGTCGGTGCCCGAGGCCGACGGCGGCGTCGGTGGGTCGCTGGTCGACCAGGCCGTTGCGGTCGAGGAGTTCGGTGCCACGCTGGCCTGCGGCCCGCTGTTCGGCACCGTGTACCTGGCCATCCCGGCCCTGGTGGCATGCCAGGCCGGTGCGGCGCGCGACGCGTTGCTGAGCGCGCTGGTCGAGGGCGAGCGCACCGCCGCATTCGCGGTGCCCGACCGCGCCGGAGCGTTCGACCCGGCGGCCGTGAGAGTGCGCGCCGAGGGCGACACCCTGACCGGGACCGTGGAGCGGGTGGTCGACGCCGACGCCGCCGATGAATTCCTCGTCGCGGCAACAGCTTCCGACGGGATCGGCCTCTACGCTGTCGACGCTTCGGGTCCCGGTGTGCGGCGCACGCCGCTGCTCACCATGGACCTCACCCGGCCGCAGGCCGACGTCGAGCTGAACGATGCGCCGGGGCGGCTGCTGGCCGGTCCCGGCGGGCAGGAGCGAAGCGACTCGGGGATGGGCCCCGCCGACGCCGAGCGGGTGATCGACCACGCCGTCCAGGTCGGCGCCGCGCTGCTGGCCGTCGAACAGGTCGGCGCCGCACAGCATCTGCTGGACCTGTCGGTGGACTACGCCAAGACCCGCCTGCAGTTCGGCCGACCGATCGGGTCCTTCCAGGCGGTCAAACACAAGCTCGCCGATATGCTCGTCGACCTCGAACACGCCCGCTCGGCCGCATACCACGCGGTGTGGGCCCTCTCCGACGGCTCGGACGACCCGGCACTGGCGGCGAGCATCGCACAGGCGCTGAGTTCGGTTGCACTGCAACGGATTGCGTCGGACACCATCCAGGTGCACGGCGGTATCGGGTTCACCTGGGAGCATCAGGCGCAGCTGTACTTCAAACGCGCCGCCACCGACGCCGCCCTGCTGGGCAGCGCCGAGCAGCACCGCTCCCGCGTCGCGGAACTGGTGCTGGACAACGCGGTGGCGCACAGTGGCGCGGTGAAAGTGGCCACCGGACAGGCATAGCAGGCATAGGAGGAAACATGGCTGACAAGGTTTCGGACTCGGTGAAGATCAACGCCTCACCCGAGGAGGTGATGGCCGTGATCGCCGACCTCGAGGACTACCCGAACTGGAGCGACGGCTTCACCGCCGTGGAGATCGTCAGCACCCACGACGACGGGGCCACCAAGGATGCGTCGTTCAGCATCTCCACCCCGGTCGGCAAGGACACCTACGAGATCTCCTATGTCTGGCGCGGCAACGAATCCGTCAGCTGGACACTGAATTCCGATGAGTCGGGTAAGCCGAAGTCCAGCATGATGAAGAAGCTGGACGGCACCTACCGGCTCGCGCCCGACGGCGACGGGACGAAGGTGACCTACGAGCTGGAGATCGACCCGAAGATCCCGATGATGGGCTTCATGAAGAAGAAGGCCGCCTCGACGATCGTCGACCAGGCCCTCAACGGGTTGAAGAAGCGGGTCGAGAAGGGGCGCTGAGCTTTTCGGATCACCGGAAGCGCTGCGAATAGGTCGCCTCGTCCCAGCCGTTGAGGAACTTGGTCGCCGCGTCGTACCCCTTCAGGTACAGCGCGGTGATCTCGGGCTCGGAAATGTCGAACTCCAGGACCCCAACGTCGCCGGAGTCCACCCGGATGGTTCGGGCGCTCACCCACGGCTGATTGAGATAGGTCTGGTCGCGGCCGACGAGCACCGTGGTGATCACGTCCTCGAGCAGGTGCGGTCCGCCGAAGACCCGCAGCGGGGCCAGGCCGGGCACCACCTTGTCGTTGCCGGCCGGCAGGTTCGGTAGCAGCGTCACGCCGATGGTCGGCCACCGCGGCGGCCTACCGTCGAGACGGTCCAGGGTGTCGATCGGGTAGTTCGACAGCAGCCCGCCGTCGAGCAGGGTGGACTCCAGCCCGGCCGCGCTCGTCAGCCGAATCGGCCGGAACAGGAAGGGAATCGACATCGACGCGCGCACCGCGTCGGCGACCGGTTGCTCGTCGGGGTCCAGGCCGTAGACACCGCGGTAGTCCCACGGCAGCCGGACCAACTGCCCGCGGGTGACGTCGGTGGCGGTGACCACCAGCCGGTAGCGGCGTTCCGCCGGCACCTGGTCGTCGTCGAGCCGAAGGTCCCCGAAGGTCTCCACTCCGAGGGTCTTCAGCTGTCCGGCGACGAAGTCGCGGATGTAGTCCCCCTTGTAGACGCCGTTGCCCTGCAGGATCGCCCAGGCCGGCCCCAGCAGCGGCACCCGTTCGATGGGTCCGGGGTCCAGGAACTTCCCGTAGTCCAGGCTCAGCACCAGGTCCCGGATATCCTGTGGCCCAGCGGTATTGGACTTCGCGGCCGCTGCGACGATCGATCCGACGATTGATCCGGCCGACGTGCCCACGATCCGGTTGGCGCGATAGCCGGCCTCCATCAACCGGACGACGGCGCCGACCAGGCCGATGCCCTTCACCCCGCCGCCGGACAGCACCAGGTCAAGGGGCTTGGTGCGCGTGGTCTTCGGTGTGCTGGTCGCCATGGTTCACCTCTCCAGAACAGCGTTGATCGCCCGGTAGATGCGCTGCTCGCTGACCGGGCGGGCGGTGCCCAGTTGCTGCGCCCACAGGCTTACCCGGAACTCCTCGATCAACCGCGCGATGTCGCGGACGTCTGCACCGGCGCCCCGGGCCGGAGACAGCGCCCGCACAAGCTCGTCGTAGGCGTCGCGGACGGTGTGCACGCGCTCCATCCGCTCGCGGTCCGCCGCCGGTGCCTGCGGGAGACGTTCCAGGCGCCGCGATATGGCGGTGAGGTAGCGGGCGAGATCGTTCAGGTGCGCCGCCCCGGTGGCCGCGACGAAACCGGTTCCGACGAGGCCGGCCAGTTGCCGGCGGATGTCGGCGACGGCGTCGGCCTGCGCCGCCGTCGGCGTGCCCGGCAGCCCCAACTGCACCTCCTGAAGCGCCGTGAGCACCTTCTCGACCCGGCCGACGATCTCGACGGTGGTCGCCCTGAGTTCGGAGGCGACCCGTAGGCGGGCGGCCTCGAACTCCGCGCGCGTCCACACCTCGGGAACCAGCAGGTCGGCGGCGGCGTCGGCGCAGTCCTCGAGCAGGGCGGTCAGGGAGCCGTCCGGGTTGTTGCCGAGCACCAGACGCCGGCGCGGATCCAATTGCTTCTCCAGGGCTTTCACGGGCGACGGGCTGCCGAGCCGGACCAGCCGCCGCACACCGGCCTGCCTGGCAGCGTCGCGTTCGGCGGCGCTGGCGAACACCCGCAGATCCACCGCCGTCCCGGCGGCGACCAGGCCGGGATAACCCCGGACTCCTCCGCTGGCGATGCTGCGCGGTATCTCGTCGAGGTCCTCGGGCCAGCCGCGCAGACCGGTCCGCTCCAGCGTCCCCACCGCGTCGACGACGGCACGGCGGGTCTGCGCGGCCAGCCGGGTCTGCAACGCACCGAGGTCCTTGCCGCGGGCCAGTTCGGAGCCGTCCGCGGCCTCGACGGCGAAGGTCACCCGCAGGTGAGCGGGCAGTTTCTGCAGATCGAAGGCGTCGATCGGGACCAGGATGCCGCTGGCTCGGTGCAGTTCACGCTGCAGCGTCTCCAGCAGCGGCTCGTCACCGGGCTGCATGTTCGCCAGCACGGCGCGGGCGGTGTCGGGTGCGGGAACGAAGTTGCGCCGCAGGTCTTTCGGCAGCGAGCGGATCAGCGCCGTCACCAGCTCCTCCCGCAGCGCGGGTACCTGCCAGCCGAACTCCTCACCGCCGAGGCGGGCCAGCACCGCGACGGGGACGTGCACCGTGACGCCGTCGTCGGCCGCACCCGGTTCGAACCGATAGCTCAGCGGCAGCGAGAGGTCGCCGGCCTGCCAGCGGTCGGGGCGGTCGGCGTCGGCGTCGTCTACCCGCAGCAGGTCGTCGCGCGTCATGGTGAGAAGCTGCGGCGTCTTGTGCCGCTGTTTGCGCCACCAGCCATCGAAGTCCTTGGCGGACAACACATCCGGCGGAACCCGGGCGTCGTAGAAGGCGAAGATCTCGTCGTCGCCCACCAACAGGTCACGCCGGCGCGCTCGTTCTTCCAGTTCGGCGAGCTCAGCGCGCAGCCGGGCGTTGTCGGCGAAGAAGTGATGGCGGGTCTGCCAGTCCCCTTCGACCATGGCGTGGCGGATGAACAGCTCGCGCGCGGCGAGGGGATCGATCGCGGCATAGCCGACGCGGCGGCGCGCCACCAGCGGCAGGCCGAAGAGCGTCACCCGTTCGTAGGCCTGCACGGCGCCGCGCTGGGCGTCCCAGTGCGGTTCGCTGTAGGTGCGCTGCAGCAGGTGACCGGCCACCCGTTCGACGGCGTCCGGTTCGATACGCGCGGCGGTGCGACCGTAGAGGCGGCTGGTCTCGACGAGGTCGGCCACCACCACCCAGCGGGGCGGGCGGCGGGTCAGCACCGAACCGGGGGCCAGCACGAACTTGGCGTTCCGCGCGCCGGTGTATTCGCGGCTGTCGCCCTCGCGCAGCCCGACATGGGAGAGCAGCCCGGCCAGCAGTGCGGCGTGCACCCGTGCCGGGTCGGGCTCGACGGTGGATCGATCCCCGCCCCGAAGGCCGATGCCCGCGGCGATGCCGCGCAGCTGCCCGGCGAGGTCCTGCCATTCCCGGATCCGCAGGTAGTGCAGGAACTCTTCGCGACACATCTTCCGAAAGGCACTGCCGGACAGTTCTTTACGCTGCCCGCGTAGGTAGTTCCACAGGTTGAGGTAGGACATGAAATCGCTGGTCTCGTCAGCGAACCGGGCGTGCTTGGCGCGGGCGGCCTCCTCGCGGTCGACGGGCCGCTCGCGCGGGTCGGGGATGGACAGCGCCGCCGCGATCACCAGCACCTCGGCCAGGCAGCCTTCAGTGTCGGCCTGCAGGATCATCCGGCCCAGTCTGGGGTCCACCGGAAGCTGGGCCAGCCGGCGGCCGAGGTCGGAGATCGCTCCCTCGCCGTCGAACGCGCCGAGTTCCTGAAGGACGGCGATGCCGTCGTTGACACTGCGGCGCTCGGGCGGATCGAGGAACGGGAAGTCGGCGACGTCCCCGAGCCGCAGTGCGGCCATCTGCAGGATCACCGCGGCCAGGTTGGTGCGCAGGATCTCCGGGTCGGTGTATCGCGGCCGGCTCTCGAAGTCCTGCTCGGAGTACAGCCGGATGCAGACCCCCGGTGCGGTGCGCCCAGAGCGGCCGGCCCGCTGGGCGGCGGAGGCCTGGGAGATCGGTTCGATGGGAAGCCGCTGGACCTTGGTCCGCCTGCTGTAGCGGGAGATTCGAGCGGTGCCCGGGTCGATCACGTAGCGGATGCCCGGCACCGTCAGCGACGTCTCGGCGACGTTGGTGGCCAGCACCACCCGCCGGGTCAGGCTGCTGGTGTTCGGCACGAACACCTTGTGCTGTTCGGCCGTCGGCAGCCGCGCATACAGCGGCAGTACTTCGATGTCGCTGCGCCGCGCCCGGTATGCGCCGCGGATCGCCTCGGCCGTGTCGCGGATCTCCCGCTCGCCGGACAGGAACACCAGCACATCGCCGGGCGGCTCGCTCGAAAGTTCTTGCAGCGCATCGATGATCGCCTCGGTCTGGTCGCGCGGCTCGACGCGGACGACCTCGTGGTCGGGGTCATCGGCCGAGTCTTCCTCCGCACCCGGCGCCGGCAGTCCCAAAGGGCGATAACGGATTTCGACGGGATAGGTGCGGCCGGACACCTCCACGATCGGCGCCGGCCCGCCGGCGCCGCCGAAGTGTGCCGCGAAGCGTTCCGGCTCGATGGTGGCCGAGGTGACGATCAGTTTGAGGTCGGGCCGCCGCGGCAGCAGCTGGCGCAGGTATCCGAGCAGGAAGTCGATGTTGAGGCTGCGTTCGTGGGCCTCGTCGAGGATCAGGGTGTCATAGCGCAGCAGGTTGCGGTCGCGCTGGATCTCGGCGAGCAGGATGCCGTCGGTCATCAGCTTGATCAGGGTTCGATCGCTCACCTGATCGGTGAACCGCACGCTGTATCCGACGGCCTCCCCCACGGGTGCGGCCAGTTCCTCGGCGATGCGCTCGGCCACGGTCCGGGCGGCCAGCCGGCGCGGCTGGGTGTGGCCGATCATGCCGCGCACGCCGCGGCCCATGTCGACGCAGATCTTGGGCAACTGGGTGGTCTTGCCGGAGCCGGTCTCCCCCGCCACGATGACAACCTGGTTCCCGGAGATGGCCTCGGCCAGTTCGCCGCGTAGCTGGCTGACCGGCAGATCGGGATAGCTGACGGCCGGGACGGCCGCGGCCCGGGCGGCCACCAGGGCCTCGGCCGCGGCCACCTGCCGGGACAGTTCCTCGACCTTCTGAGCGCTGACGGGCTGGCGCAGCGACCGCAGTCGGCGGCCCAGCCGTGCGGCATCGCGGAGGGTCAGACCGTCCAATCGCGAGCGCAACTCGCGCACGTCAACTCCGGACGCCTGGGACACTGGGATCAGGATAGTTGGGCTGCCGCGGCGATGGCCGCCGCCCGACAAGGAAGGGGGAATCATGACGACGTGGCTGATCGTGGGCGGCCTACTGCTGCTCGCCGTCGGCCTGGTGTCCAGTCAACTGTTCCGGCTCAAGGACTGGCTGAGCCACCAGCCCAACATTCCCAATCCGGAGCCGGAGGGACACTCACCGGACCGCCACACCGAACCCGGGCAGCCACCCGAACCGTCCTAGCGCACCACTGTTGGCACCCCCGGCCGTCATCGAACGCGGCCGACCAGGAGACTCAGCGCGGCGGGTCGCCCCGCCAGGAGAAGCTGTTGACGTACTTGCCCATGTCCTGCGCGATCTGCAGGTTGGCCGGTGACGGCGGTCCCGGCCCGAAGGTGGGGGTGAATTCGCGGAACGGCCCTGCGGCCACCGCGATCAGTGCGAGGTCGTTCTTCACCGCCGCCACCACGATGACACGCAGCGGATTCGACTGGTTCGACCCGACCATCGGCTGGAAGTCGACGACCTCGCCATACCCCGGCTGATAACCCACGGTGGCGTTGGGGAGCGTGTAGGACCGCTGGGAGTCGGGAAAGCCGTTGTCGATCAGCGCCGTCGCGATCTGCTCGGCGTTACGGCCTTCGGCGGGCTGGCTGAACAGCCGCAGCGTTCCGCCGTCGCCAGCGGTCCACACCGCGGTGATCCCGTTGGTCTCCAGGGTGACGTCGTACGCGGCGCCCGAGGCGGGATAGGACACCGAGAACTCGCCGCCCGGAGCGGTGAAACGCGGGTTCGTCGCCACCGGCAGCCCGGTCGGCGGACGGCCGCAGTCCGGTGGGCAGGAATAGCGGTTGGGGACGTCCGGCACCCGGCTGTCCACCACCGTGAGGATCACCATCCCGACCGCCAAGACCAGTGCCCAGATGCCCAGGGTGGCAACGTATTTCGGACCCCGGCGGGCGGGAGCCGTGTAGCGGCCGGGCGGGACGGCGTAGCCGGTGAACGAATCCGTCTCTGCTGCTGGGCTTTCCGGTCGGGTCATCGGCCGGCCGTTCGCACCAGCAGGATGTTCTTGACCAGGTTGCCGACGTTGGGGCTGCCCAGCCCGGTCACCATGTCGTAGCCGGGGTTGCCGGGGCTGACGGCGTTGCCGCCGAGTTCGATGTCACGAAAGCCGGGAACCGCGGAACCTCTGGCCACGCTGTACAGCAGGGGGTTGAGATCGCCCAGCGGCCCGAGCCCCTGCGAGTCCAGCAGCTGATTGATCGCCGCCGCCAGCCCGGCCCACACCGGGGCGGCCTGGGAGGTGCCGCCGCCGACGACGACCTGCTGGCGGAAGACGAACTTGACACCGGTGAACGGGTCGGCGACCGCGGCGACGTCGGGCAGCAGCCTGCGGTCGGTGGGTCCTGCTGACGCGTTGACGGTCTGCCAGGGCGGCCGACCGAAGAGGGCCGAGGCCCCGCCCGCGGTGCCCTGGGTGAGCGGCACGTCGTACCAGGACTGTTCGGCCAGCCAGCCGCCATTGGCGTCGGTGGACAGGGTGGTGCCGCCGACGGCGGTCATCTCCGGGATCGAGGCGACCGCGTCGACGCCGACGTCGTCGGGGGTAGGCGGGTCCGACCACCGCTTGCCCCCACGGCACTCCAGGCCGGCCATGTCACCGGTGGCGTCGAAAGCCGTTGTGCCGTGGCGCTGTGCGGTCGACAGCGCAGCGCGCACCGGCGCCAGGTCGGCGGCGGTCATCAGGCGGTCACAGCCCCAGCCGATCGACAGGCTCCACACCGCGCCGGGAAACTGCCGGTCCACCGACTCCATCAGCCGGCCGATTTTCTCGTAGGTGGAGCCGCCCTCGACGGTGGAACGGGCGTTGACCATCACCAGCCGCGCGGATGGGGCCACCGCGTGGATCATCTGCAGATCCATCGTCGACTCGCCGCTGATCTGGGTGGGCATGCCACCCACCACTTCCGGGGTGAACCGCGGCAGGCCGAACCAGTCGGCGAAGCTGTCCATGTCGGCCTGGGCGAAGCCGTCGAAGCTGAAAACCACCACCGTCTGGCCCTGCCCGGTGTAGCCGCGGCGGGTCAGTCCGCTCATGTTGTACGCGGTGCCCAATTGGGTCGGCAGGAGTCCGCCGTCAGGTACGTCCCGCGGCGGCGTGGGCGGCAGACCCTCGCGGTACGGGGTGTAGCCGAGGATGCGGCCCAGGCCTGCGACCTCGTCGCGCGCGGGCGGGGGCACGGCGGGCTGCTGCGGCGAGGCGGCGAAAACCTCACCGCGGGACGTGCGGTAGTCGTGCACCGAGACCGCGAACGCGTCGGCGACGGCGCCGGGCATCCCCTCGACGATCGCCCAGCCGTCTCCCGCACGCCAATGCACCGCCAGGCCATGGGTTTTCGCCCACGCGGCCAGACGAACCGGCATCGCGGGACGGGCCAGTTCGGCGGTGATGCGGACCGGCTCGGAGTGCGCCGGTCCCAAATCGGTGGATTGGGCCAGCAGAACGGCGAAGGGTCCGGCGATGAGGCTATGGGGGACGTCGGATGCATGGTCGGCGGACAACGGAGCGAGGACCGCGGCGGCGGTCAGGACGGCGGCCACCGCGCGCACGTCAGATACCGGTGGTCAACTGGCTGTAGATCAGCGGAGCGATCTTCTCGGCCAAGTAGAGGTGGCCGGCGTCGGTGGGATGCACCCCGTCGTGGCCGATGAGGTCGGGCCGCCCGACGAACCAGTTCTCGGCGATCGGGTCGACGAAGGTCGCACCCATCGCGCCGGCCTGGGTTCGCAGGTTGTCGCGGATGGCCATGACGGCGGGCGGCGGGGTGGCCGAAGGCCAGGGCGGCCCGATCACCAGAACCTTGGCGTCCGGGGCGGCGAAGTGCGCCAGGTGGAAGGTGTAGGCGGCCATCTCCGGGAACTGCTTGGGGTTCACTGGTTGGTCGTTGCGGGATCCGAAGAACACCACGAGTTGGTCGTCACGGTGCACCGCCCGGGCTGTCAGGTCCTGAAAGATGCTGCCGTGGTCCCCCGGCTGCCCGTAGCCGGCGCCGCCCTCCGCCGCGACATCGGCCTTGACGTCCACCCCGCGACGCGCCAGAAGCTTCCACGCCTGCGCGGTCCAGGACCGCGGTCCGTTGCCGCCCTCGCTGGAGCCTGCGGTGTAGGAGTCCCCGATGACGGCGATATGGGCCGCGACCGCGGCGTGACCGGACGGGGCGCCCGATACGGCGGAGCCGGCGCCGGCGACCACGATCGTCGTCGCCGCCGCCGCGCGAAAAGCGGCTCGTCTCAACCCCACCGGCACCTCATCCCCGTCGGGCCACCAGCCTAATCCGGGCTCAGCCCGCGCGACTGGAAGGCGGGATGGACCGCGTTTCCGCCTTCCCCGCGACGGCCTGCAGTCTGCCCGCTGCCGGCTCGGCGTGAACATCGCGGGTGTTGACCATGCGGCGCATCCACTTCTGGGCGGGTTCCTCCACCAGGTGGTACAGCAGCATCGCCGCGCAGAAGGCGGCCACGACCAAACCGGTGACCGCGAGTTTGGCCTGCGCCATCGTCAACACGATCTGGTACTGCCGCACCGCCCAGTCCCACACCGTGTGCACCGGTTCGTGAATCATGTAGAGGCTGAAGGAGATCCGGCCGCCGTAGTGCATGAGACGCGTCGACAGGACGGCGGGCAGGGATCCGGTGCCCACCGACAGCGCCACCACCAGTGGCAGGAAGAGCACCGCCGTCAGCGCGCCGGAGTCCACCATTCCGGTGACCGGGTGGGCGTTGAGGTAGTAGAGGCCGCCCACCACCGCCGCGACGAGGCCAACCGACGCATAGCCGGCCGCGCGGCGCCCCCGCTCGGAGAGTTGCAGCCGCCGAACCGCCGCGCAGGCCAGCGCCCCGGCGGTGAACTGCGCCAGGATCCGCGGCAGCCAACTCCACGGGGTGTAGAGCAGCCCGCTACCGAGCAGCAGCATCGTGGGTGGCAGCGCGGCGACGACGGCCAGCCCCAGCAGCGTTCGCGCGCGCGACACCCGGGCGATCCGGAACACCGCGAGCGCCACCAGGGCGAAGCACAGATACGCCAGCCACTCGGCGCTGATCGACCACGCCGGGCCGTCCCAGCTGGTGCCGTCGAAGAACGGCTCGAACCAGAGTTGGACCATCAGCAGCTGGCGGATGTAGCTGATCGCGGTCAGTCTCTCGGCGTCGGGTGACGGGGTGTTCCCGACGTGCAGCGTGACGATGATCCACAACGCGGCCAGGTGCATCGTCACGAGGTAGATGGGCCATACCCGGGACAGCCGCAGCCACAGGAAGTGCAGCGTCCCGCGCGCCGACCACGCCGGTCCCATCCGGTCGAGATAGTTCCAGGTCAACACGAAGCCGCTGAGGATGAAGAACAGATCCACGCCCATGGCACCGGCGTCGAACAGCGGCGCCATGTCGTCATGGATTCGCGGGGAGGCCGCCCACATCGGTGGCCGGTAGTGGAACAGGACGACCCACAGCGCCGCGACGATGCGCAGACCGGTCAGCGCACGGATCTCTCCGGTTCGCACGGCAGTCATCTCGTGCGAGTCTATCGGCCGCGGACCCGCGGATGCGGTTGGCGAGGCCGGCGCCGGGGAGCTGAGTGCCCTACAGGACGTCGATGATCTCGTTCTTCATGGCCTCGGCCTGCGTTCCGAACACGGCCTGCACGCTGCTGCCGACCTCGATCACGCCGGCGGCGCCGAGAGCCTTGAGCCGGGCGTGGTCGACCTTCTTCGGGTCGGCGACGTCCATCCGCAGCCGGGTGATGCAGGCGTCGACGTTGACCAGGTTCTCCCGGCCGCCGAACGCCGCGATGAGTTGTTCGGCCTTGCTGTCCGCCAGCGGCCTGGCGGCGGTCGCGACCCCTGCCGCTCCGGTGGGGATGGCCGTCGCGGAGTCCGAACCCTCGCTGAGGTTCGCGCGCTCCTCGGCCTCGAAGTCCGACTCGGTCTCACGGCCGGGCGTGCGCATGTTCCACTTCGTGATCACGAACCGGAACAGCAGGTAGTAGAGCGCGAAGAACACCAGGCCCATGACCACGAGCAATGGGACGTTCTTCGCGGCGGGGGCGTTACCCCACAGCAGTAGGTCGATCAGCCCGGCCGAGAACGAGAACCCGAGGTGGATGTCGAGCAGGTAGGCGATCGCCAGCGAGAGTCCGGTGAGCACCGCGTGGACGATGTACAGCGGGAACGCCACGAACATGAAGGCGAACTCCAGCGGCTCGGTGACACCGGTGAGGAAGGCCGTGAGGCCGGCGGCCGACAGGATGCCGAAGGCCACCTTCTTCTGCCGCTTGTTGGCCACGTGGATCATCGCCAGCGCGGCGGCGGGCAGGCCGAACATCAGGATCGGGTAGAAGCCCGCGGTGAGGCGTCCGGCGGTGGGGTCCCCGGCCGCGAAGCGGCTGAGCTCGCCGGTGACCACGCCGCCGCCGTCCGGCTTGGTGAAGCTGCCGTAGATGAACCACACGTAGGAGTTCAGAATGTGGTGCAGCCCAACGGGAATCAGCATGCGGTTGGCGAAGCCGTAGGTGAAGGCGCCCAGTGCACCGGCCCCGCCGATGAACTTGCCGAGCGCGGTCAGGCCGGCGTCGAAGATCGGGTAGAAGTAGCTCATCGCGAACGCCACCACCAGCGTCGTGAGAGAGACGGCGATGGGCACGAACCGCCGCCCGCCGAAGAAGCCGAGATAGGGCGGCAGCTGGATGGTGTGGTAGCGGTCGAACAGGAAGGCGGTGAGCAGGCCGACGATGATGCCGCCGAGAACGCTGTAGTTGATCTGCGCCTGATCACCGGCCTTGTCGACCTGGCCGGCCAGCACGAACGGCGACATGGTCTTGAACACGGCCTGCATCACCAGGTAGCCGACCACCGCCGACAACGCCGTGGAGCCGTCGGCCTTGCGGGCGAAACCGATGGCCACGCCGACGGCGAAGAGCAGCGCCAGATTCGAGAACAGCGCGCCGCCGGCCGCGCTCATGGCCTGGAAGAACGGCCCGATCACCGGCGCCTTGATCTTGCCCAGCAGATCGTCCTGGCCCAGGCGCAGCAGGATGCCGGCGGCCGGCAGCACCGCGATGGGCAGCATGAGGCTCTTGCCCAGCCGCTGCAAGTGCGCGAAGCCGGGGATCTGCATCTTCGACTTCTCTTGTGCCCCTGAGGCTTTGGTCGTGTCACTCATCGTCGGCCCAGCCCTTCCGTTGTTGCTGCTCGAGGGGCAGCTTAGACCACAATCCACCGACGTGAGCCACGGTTTTGGCCTCCCGGGGCCCGGCTGATCTCTATCCTTGGCGCTCGAAGCCAGCCGCAAAGGAGCCCGCAGTGACCCAGACCCACGTCTACGCGCCAGTCGAGGGCCGCGCCCTGACACTGTCCGACGTTCCCGATCCCGTCTTCTCCCAGGGCATGGTGGGCTACGGCGCCGCGGTCGAGCCACCGCACCAGGTGATCTACGCCGTCGCACCGGTGAGCGGCAAGATCCTCAAACTGCTGCCGCACGCCTACGTGATCATGACGGCCGACAACGTCGGGGTGCTGGTGCACCTGGGCCTGGACACCGTGCAGCTCAACGGTGAGGGCTTCACCGCGCACGTGGCCCAGGGCGACACCGTCGAAGCCGGGCAGCCGGTGATCACCTATGACGTGCCGGCCATCGTGGCGGCCGGGATGAGCCCGGTGGTGCCGGTGGTGGTGATGGACGAGCGTGAGCCGGGGAACATCGCGCTCGCCGAAGAAGTCAGCAACGGGTCGCAAATCGACTGCTGCGCACATCTTTTCACGGCCATCAAGTAGGGGCGCGAACCGATGGAAGTCGTAATCCTCAAGGATTCCAAGGAGATCGGCGAACTCGGCGCGGGTGTCTTCGAGCGACTCTTGGCCCGCAAGCCCGACGCGGTGCTGGGCCTGGCCACCGGGTCGTCGCCACTGTGCATCTACGACGAGTTGGCGGCCCGCTACGAGCGGGGTCGGATCTCGTTCACGCAGGCCCGCGGCTTCACCCTCGACGAGTACGTCGGCCTGCCCGCCGACCACCCCGAGTCCTACCGCAACGTGATCAACACGACGTTCGTCTCCCGGGTGGATTTCGCCCCCGGCGCGGTTCGGGGGCCCGACGGACTGGCCGCCGACATCCCGGCGGCCTGCGCCGACTACGACCGGGCCATCCGCGACGCCGGCGGGGTGGATCTGCAGATCCTCGGCATCGGCACCGACGGGCACATCGGGTTCAACGAGCCCGGCTCATCACTGGCGTCGAGGACCCGGATCAAGACACTGACCCGCCAGACCCGGTTGGACAACGCCCGATTCTTCGACGGCAACCTGGACGCGGTGCCCACCCATTGCCTGACACAGGGGCTGGGCACCATCATGGAGGCCCGCCACATCCTGCTGGTTGCCACCGGCCGCGGCAAGGCCGAAGCGGTGCACCACATGGTGGAGGGCGCCGTCACCGCAATGTGGCCCGGCAGCATCCTGCAGCACCACCCGCGCGTGACCGTGCTGCTCGACGACGCCGCCGCCCGCCGGCTGCAGCTGGCCGACTACTTCCGCGAAACCTATGCGGCCAAGCCCGACTGGCAGGGCATCTAGGTGCTGCTGACCGCCGGCGAGGTGCTGACCGGCTCGGAGATGTTCCAGCCGGGCTGGATCGAGGTCGACGACGGCGTCGTCACCGCAGTCGGTCCCGGGTCCCCGGGACGCCCTGCCGATCACGACCTCGCGCACGCGACGGTGGTGCCCGGCTTTGTGGACACCCACGTGCACGGCGGCGGGGGCGGCAGCTTCTCGATCGCCGCGCAGACGGCCGCCGCGGTGGACCTGCACCGCCACCACGGCACCACCACCCTGATCGCATCGCTGGTCACCGAATCCCCCGCCGATCTACTCGGTCAGGTCGCCGCGCTGGCCGAGCAGGTCGACGCCGGGCTGATCGCGGGGATTCACCTCGAGGGACCGTGGCTGGCGCGCGAACGGTGCGGCGCACACGATCCAGCGCTGCTACGCGACCCGGGCCCGGCCGAGCTGGAGTCGGTGTTCGGCGCCGGGGCCGGGACGATCCGGATGGTCACGCTCGCGCCCGAACGGACCGGCGGCCTGGCGGCGATCCGCTGGATCGTCGACGCGGGTGCGGTGGCCGCCGTCGGGCACACCGAGGCCACCTACGCGCAGACCCGGGCGGCCGTCGACGCCGGTGCGACGGTGGGTACCCACCTGTTCAATGCCATGCGGCCGATCCATCACCGCGAACCCGGCCCGGTGATCGCCCTGCTCGAGGATCCCCGCGTCACCGTGGAGGTCATCACCGACGGCGTGCACGTCGACGGCGCCCTGTACCGCCACGTGACCCGCAGCGTCGGACCGGACCGGGTTTCGCTGGTGACCGATGCGATGGCGGCGGCCGGCATGGCCGACGGCGCCTACCGGATAGGGCCGCTGGACGTCGACGTCGCCGACGGGGTGGCGCACCTGGCCGGAACCCACACCATCGCCGGCAGCACCGCCACGATGGACCGGCTGTTCCGGTTCGCCGTAGCGCACAGCGAGTTGCCACGGGATGCGGCCCTGCAGTTGGCCGTTCGGCAGTCCTCGATCAATCCCGCACGCGCTCTTGGGCTTCCCGACCCGGAACTGCGCCGCGGCGCCGTGGCCGACCTCGTCGTGCTCGACGCCGACCTCGCCGTCTCCGCGGTGATGCGGCACGGGAAGTGGGTTCGGGAAAGCATCTCGGACGCCTAACAATTCGGTTCTGGCTCGGCATCATCGCTGGCCGGACCGTTTAGCGTGTGGTCTCGTGGATGCAATGAGCACCTTCAGCATGCGCAAAGCCGGCCTGGCCCTCGCCGGTGCCGCGACGTCGGCCGCCGTCGCCATCGGTGTGCCGTTGGCGATGGCCGCTCCGACCGCAGTCCCGCCCTCGGACACCGCAGGCTATCTCGACTCCACCGCCCGGTGCGACGCCCCGGACACCGCGGTGCTGTTCGGCACCACCAAGACCTCGCGGATCGCGATCTGCAAGACCGAGACCGGCGCCTACCAGTACCGCGGGGTGCGGGTGAGCGACGGCGCGAAGCTGATCGCCGCCGCCAAGCAGACCTCCACCGACACGTATGTGATCGACAACGACGGCGTGACCTACACCGTGACCCCGACCGCTTTGAGCGTGACGTCCAACGGCAACACCTTCCGCACAGAAACGTGGATGGACTTCCACGGACCCCAGTCGCCGGCCACGGCGACGACGGGCAAGCCGTCCACGTCAGCCGCACCGACCGCGGCGCCGTCGAAGTCAGCCGCGCCGACCGCCGCGCCGTCGACGCCCAGGAGTCCGGCCGCACCGAGTTCGGCTGCGCCACTGCCGCCTCCGCTCGCGGCGGAAGTGGGCGGGGCCTCGTCCGCAGGCTGATCCATGGCGGGTCAGGGAGGTCACCAGATCACGCTGCTCGACTCCGCGACGGCTGCAACCCTGGCCCAGGTACTTCCCGTTCTGCTGCTGACCCTGGCGGTCGAGGCACGCCGGAATCTGTTGCATCAGAGGGCATCCCGCTTGACCCTGGGCGCGTTCCTCACCGCTTTCGGGATCGTGGAGACCATATTGGTGCTGTCGATCGACGGGGCGTTGTACCCGTTCCAATGGTTCGACGCCGTTTCGGCGCTGCTCATCTGCGGGCTTCTTGCGATCGTGTTCCGCTTGTCGCTGTCGGAACCCGACGGGACCGACGGCCTATAGCGGCTCAACGACTACGTGTGATCGCCGGCGCGCAGCAGGTAATTGGTGCCGTAGTTGCCGATCGCCGGGTCCGGTGTCGCCCAGCCCCGGTTCTGAACCGCGGACGCGTACTGGTTGACCGTGTCATCAGGGGAATTCGATGTAGCGGCCCACTCCGGCAGCGGTGGCACGGTCGAGGACCAGCGAACTGAGCGCGACGTCGTCCATCGCGATTCCCATGTTGAGGAATGCCCGCCGGCCGGTGACGGGCACCTCGTACTCACCGGAGACGACGGCCGCCAGGTGGGTGTCCGGCTTGGGCAAACCGAAGAAGTACATGATGTCGGCCACCGACTCGTACTGCCCGAGATCGTCGACGCAGTAGACCACGGCATCGTCAAACGCCTTGGGAGCCATGGCATCGTCGTAGTCGACCGGCAGCAGTAGTGCATTCGGGTCGGTGTTGGAGCAGTCCAGCTTCGGATCGAGCGGGACGGTGATGGTGGTGATCACCAGATCGGCGCCCTCGACCGCGTCGGCGGGGGAGGTGGCGAAGCGGGTCGCCCGGTCGCCGGCCATCTGCGTCAGCACCTCGGCCTTGCTCTCGTTGCGGTCGTACACCGTCACATGGGTCAGTTCGGGGTGTACCTCCAGTGCCACCTCGAGGTGGCGCTGTCCCTGCAGCCCGAACCCGACGATCGCCAGGTGCTTCGGGTCACCCGGGACGTGCCGCATGGTGACGCCGGAGACCCCGGGGGTGCGCATCTCCGTGATCCAGCCGCCGTCGAGCAGCGCGATCGGGCGGCCCGTTTCCGGGTCGTTCATGATCATCACGCCGTAGATGTAGGGCAGGCCCTTGGCGTTGTTCTGCTCGTAACCGGCCACCCACTTCAGGCCGATCTTGTCCGAACCGCCGAGATAGGCCGGCATCGCGTGGATGAAAGCGTCCTCGCGTGAGGTGACCTTGGGTTTGGGTGGGTTCTGGACCAGGCCGCGCGCCTTCTGGCGGAACGCATCCTCGAGGACGTCGATGATCTCCGACCAGGACAGTCCCAGGCCCTCGAGATCGGCACGGTTGAGAACCAGCATCTGGTTGTCGCTCATCTGCGGAACTCTAATGCGGGCAGCCGACTCGAGGGGGGATCCCGCGGAGGATTGGGGCCGGAAGACCCCTGCCCCGGGGAGCTCACGCTGCTCGGGGCAGCAGGCAACGGATGGCGGCGATGCCCTGGGTGCAGACCTGACTTCCCGGTCGCCGTCCGGCTCGGCGCGGGCGACCACGTCGCCCACCCGGCGGGCGTGCCCCACCAAACGCGTTCTGCGCCAACGGGCTAATTCGCTGTTAGCCTGATCCGATGCCGTCGGCGGTACCGCCGCATACCCTGGCCGAGTCCCGCTTCAGCGACGTCGTCGCCGGGCATTGGCCGGTGTTCGCGGTCCTGGCCGCGGTGCTGGCGGCGGTCGCCGCGGCGGGGTTGCTGCGACGCCGGGCCCCCGGGTCGGGGACGGCCCGGCGCAGCGGCGACACCACCATCGGGACGGCCGAGGTCCTCGGGTGGGCAACCGTGGTGGTGCTGCCCCCGGTGATCTACGTGGCGATGTTCGCGACCGGCTTCAGCGTGCAGTCGTCGATCTTCGCCGCGATGCTCGGGGCCACCGTGGTGTTCTGGGTGTTCGGACTGGTCGACGAGTTCGTCCCGGCGCTCGTGGCGGTGGTGGCCACACTGATCATCGGCCTGGCGCCGCCCAACGTGGCACTCGCCGGGTTCGCCTCCCCCAGCCTGTTGCTTCTGCTCGGTGTCTACGCGCTCTCGGCGGTGATCAGTGCCTCCGGGCTGAGCTATCGGTTGATGCTGTGGTTGCTGCTGCGACTGCCCGACAAACCGGTATGGCATCAGGTCACCCTGCTGGGCTCCGGCTATCTGCTGTCGCCGTTGATGCCGTCCACCAACGCCCGGGTCTCGCTGCTGACGCCGGTGTACAAGGACATGGTGGCCGGGTTGGCTCTGCCGTCACGCGGTCCTGCGATCACGGTCCTGCTGGCGGCGTTGTTCGGCGGAGCTTCGCTGTTCTCCCCCATGATGGCGACGAGCAAGTCGTCGAACATCGCCGCGATCGCCCTCATGCCGACGCAGGTTCAGGCCGAATTCAACGGGCTTTTCTGGCTTGTCGCCGCGGCAGTCGCCGCCGTCGGGGTGACGGTGATCCATCTGCTGCTGGTCCCGCGGCTGTTCCCGACTCCGCAGGAGGCCGCGCTGCCGCGGGCCCGGATCACCGGGCAACTCAACGACATGGGGCCGTGGAAACCGCAGGAGTGGATCGCTGCCGGCGGATTCCTGTTCTTTCTGATCGGGAGTGCGACGGTGAGCTGGCATCACGTCAAGCCCCCGTACCTGGCCGGATGTGTGCTGCTGGCCCTGCTGCTGACCGGGACGCTGGGACGCAAGGACTTTCAGCGCCGGCTGGATTGGCCGATGATCTTCTTCCTGCTCGGAATCGACAGTCTGATGCGGATCATGGACCACCTCGGCCTGGCCCAGTCCCTGGCCCGGGCGGTGGGCCACACCTTCGACTTCGTGGGCGGACGGATCGCGGTGTTCATCCTCATCGCACTCGCGGTCACCCTGACGGTGCGACTCGCCCTGCCGGTGACGGCCGGCATGCTGACCGCGGCGGTGGTGCTGCTGCCGGTGGCCATGGCACAGGGCATCCATCCGTGGATCTGCGTCTTCTGCACGGCGGTGTTCAGCGATATCTCGTTCTTCCGCCACCAGGGCACGAACGGTCTTCTCCAGATCCGCTCGGAGGGCCTGCTCGAGCAGGTCGACGAGCGCGGCTTCACGCGTTACAACATGCTGATGAACCTCGCCCGGGTCGTGGTGGTCTTCGCGTCGATCCCATGGTGGAAATGGCTTGGGCTGCTATGAAATTGTGGCGCAACCTGCTCATCGGCGGCTTCCTGCTGACGTTCGTCCTGCTGCTCGGATTCTTCAACGCGGCAAAGCCGCGGATCCTGGTGCTGCATTCGGGCCCCGAAGGATCGCCGTGGGTGGAGCAGGTGGACGCGGGGATGCGAGCGGCCCTGAACGCCAACCGGCGGCCCGTCAGCGTCGAGTGGGACTATCTGGGTTTGGCGTCGCCGGGAACCCGTGGCGCGCCGGAGGCGACGGCCGAGGCGCGCCGGGCGATCGACAGGTTCAAGCCCGACGTGCTGATCGCCGTCGATGACGAGGCCAATTCCCTTGTCGCGCAGCACTACGCAGGACGCGCAAAACCCCGCATCCTCTACGTCTCGATCGACCAGCCGCCGTCGTCGTACGGCTATGTGGGCGCGCCGAATGTGTCGGGGATCGCCGAGCAGATGCCGTGGGGCGCCATTCGCGACGCCCTGAGAGACATGTTCGCCGGCCGTGCCGTCACGCTGTCCGTCGTCGGGGTGGACGGCCCCACCGGCCGGGCAGAGGTCTCACAGCTCACGGCCTTCGGGGACTGGGGATCGGTGCGGGTCGCCCAGCCGGCGCTGGTCTCGAACGCCGACGCATGGCGTGACGCCGTGGCGCGCGCGGACGGCGACGCACTGCTCGTCCTGGGCCCGCAGGACCTCCCGGCCGGTGACGGCTCGACGGTCAGCGCAGCCGAACTGAGCCGCTGGACACAGGAGAACGCCCGACCGTTGCCGATCGGCACGCAGGTGAGGTTTGTTCCCGACGGCGGTGTGCTGAGTTTCGCACCTGCGCCCGACGACTACGGCCGCAAAGCCATTGAGCGTGCCCTCGACTGGCTCGACGACCGCAGCACGCCGGGCCCGCCGGCGCCGTTGACCTCATCGCATTTCGACCTCGCGGTTCGGCAGGAGGCGCTGGCCCGGCGCGGTTTCAGCCTTCCGCAGATCTATCTGGAGGCCGCGCGCGAGAACGGCAGCCTCTTCCCCTGAGCCCGCTTTCCCCCGGGCGCTGGTTAGGCTGACGACGTGTCTAAGGAGGCCCCGGTGAGCGACCACGAAGTTCGGATGATCATCCTCTCGACCGACGACCTCGACGAGTCGATCCGGTTCTATAGCGAGACTTTGGGGATGCCGCTGAAGTTCCGCGACGGTGCGCATTTCGCCGCCCTCGACGGCGGGGCCGTGACACTGGCGCTGGCGACCGCCATCGATCACCCCATCCCCGGGCAGGTCGTGGTCGGGATCAAGACCGCCGATGTGGACGCCGCCGCCAAGGCCATCGAGGCCAGCGGCGGCGGGATCGTCAAAGGTCCCTACGACGACGCCCACGAGCGCCGTGCCGTGGTGTACGACAACAAGGGCAACGGCCTGGTGTTCTACAGCCCGCTGTCGCGCTAAGCGCTCGGACGTCCTGTCGCGTTAGACGCGCTAAGAGGTACAAACCGGCTTAAGGTCGATTCATGACGCGCACCCTGGATTCCCATCTCGACCGGCACTCGTCGACCGCCCTCGGCGTCTTCCGGATCATCATTGGCTTGCTCTTCTCCCTGCACGGAGCCGCCAAGTTGTTCGGCTGGCCGGCCACCGAGGGCGGCCGCGTACCGGTCGGCACCTGGCCGTTCTGGTACGCCGGCGTCATCGAACTGGTGGTGGGTCTGCTGATCATGTTGGGCCTGTTCGCCCGGCTCGCCGCGCTGCTGGGCGCCGGTGAGATGGCCTTCGCCTACTTCACCCAGCATCAGCCAAAAGCGTTCTGGCCCATCCAGAATGGCGGCGAACTGGCCGTGCTGTACTGCTTCGCCCTGCTGCTGATCGCGTTCGCCGGGGCCGGCGCCTTCGCGGTCAGCAGGTCGCGGTCACTGCCCTAGCGGCGGCGCACCGCGAGCAGGATCGCCGGGACGGCGGTCACCTCACCAGCACCGGCAGGAGGCGGCCGACGCGAATCCGACCGGGAGTACCGTTCACGCGGACAGAGAGCGAGGACGACATGGCCGACCACGGCGGACAACGCCGGGAACACACCCGGCGCACCTTCCTCGCCGCAAGCCTGGCCGCGGGCGCCGGCGCCGCTGTGGCGGCCTGCAGCCGCACCGCGCCGGGTCTGACCTCTCAGCCCACCACGGTGCCGGCGAAGCTCGACGAGGCGATCAAGGCGGCCGAGGCCGCCCGGCCGCACACCGGCAAGACCGTGAGCGCGACGCTCACCCCGCGGCCGGTCACCGTCGACCTCGGCGGCAAGGTGGTCAAGACCCTCGGTTACGCCGACAACGTTCCCGGACCGCTGCTCCGCGCCAACGTCGGCGACGAGCTCGAAGTCGTGGTCAACAACAAGCTCCAGACCCCCACCTCGATGCACTGGCACGGGATCGCCCTGCAGAACAACATGGACGGTGCCGAACCGGCCACCCCGAACATCCCTGTCGGACAATCCTTTACCTACAAGTTCTCGGTTCCCGACGCCGGGACGTACTGGGCCCACCCGCATGTCGGCCTCGACCTCGACACCGGTCTCTACCTGCCGGTGATCGTCGACGACCCGAAAGCCAAGGCCGACTACGACGCCGAGTGGATCATCATGCTCGACGACTGGACCGACGGCGTCGGCCGTTCGCCACAGCAGATCTTCGACGATCTGAAGAAGGGCGGTATGGGTGCCATGGGCAGCCAGGGCGCCACGGGCGGCAAGGGGCAGTCGGGAGCGGGTGGCAGCAACCTGCTCGGTGGGGACCCCGGCGACGTCACCTACCCGTACTACGTCATCAACGGCCGTATCGCGGAGGCGCCGACGACGTTCCGCGCCAAGCCGGGACAGCGCATCCGACTGCGGATCATCAACGCCGGGGCCGACACCGCCTTCCGGATCGCCCTGGGCGGGCACAAGCTGAAGGTCACCCACACCGACGGTTTCCCGGTGGTGCCGACCGATGTCGACGCCCTGCTGATCGGGATGGGCGAACGCTACGACGCCATCGTCACCGCGGGGGACGGGGTGTTCCCGTTCGTCGCGCTGGCCGAGGGCAAGGGTGCGGCCGCCCGCGCCCTGCTCGCCACCGGGGTGGGCACGGCTCCGCCGGTGGAATTCCAGCCGCCGGAACTCAACGGGAAGGTCGGCACCGTCGAGCTCTTCGCGGCGCCCGACGAGTCGCGACTGAAGTGGAATTCGGCCGACACCGAAATGGTCGCCGACCTGACCGCAGCCGACACCGGGTACCAGTGGGGCATCAACGGGTTCTACCCGGACAACAAGCCGTTCACGGTCTTCCAGGGCCAGCAGGCGGCGTTGACGTTCTCCAACAAGTCGCGGATGTGGCATCCGATGCACCTGCACGGCCACACCTTCGCAGTGATCAACCCGGACGGCACGCAGGGCGCACGTAAGGACACCGTCATCGTGATCCCGAACCAGTCGGTGAAAATCGCCATCCTCGCCGACAACCCCGGCTACTGGCCGCTGCACTGCCACAACGCCTATCACGCCGAAGCGGGCATGTTCACGACCTTCGACTACCTCAGCTGAGCGCTGACCGTACGCGCCTCAGAGGGCAGTCCGACCTCCGCGGCCAGGGCGGCGCCGACCTGCCGGGCAATGCGTGACGCGGCCACCGCGACAGCCACACCGATTGCGCACCAATACAACCCGAGGATCGGCGGCGCCAGCCACGTCGTCGAGTCCTTGACGCTGAACCACAACACCGCCACGATCACCACCGCGCCCAGGGCGGGCAGCAGCAACCCCGCCGTCTTCCCCACCCCACCGTGCACCGCCGTGAACCGCGACGCCCCCACGAACCACATCGCGGCGATCTCCACCAGCAGGTAACAAACCATCAGGCACACCGACCCGGCGACGGCGAACAGGAAGTAGGTGTCGATCGCCGCGTTGCCGGTGTCGGCCACCGGCCACCCGGTCAGCCAGCAGGCGGTATTGGCCATCGCCGCCAGGCCGACGACAAGCCAGGTCGCCCGGCGCGGTCCCCCGGTCGCAGGATGGATGTGCGCCAAGGCTTTCGGGCCGAGACCGTCGCGCCCGAAGGCGAACAGCATCCGCCCCGAGGTGGCTGCGGTGGCCATGTGACATCCGAACGCACTCACCGTCGCGGTGAGGATCACCAGCAGGCTGAACCACTCGCCGATGTAGGTGTTGCCCAGATCGCCCAAGGTGTTGGCCGACCGCTCGAACGCGTCCAGTCCGGCCTTGTCGGTGCCGAAACCGATGGTCTGCGCGAACATCACAACCACGAACAGCACCCCGGTCAGCGCAAGCGTGCCGATCAGTGCACGGGGGATGTTGTGTTCGGCGTCGGCGGTCTCCTCCCCCATCGACGCGCACGCCTCGAAACCGGCCCAGCACAGGAACGCCGCCACCACCCCGCCGAGGACCGCCGACACCGAAACACCCGACAGCGAGAAGGCGCTGAAGTCCATGCCCGTGGACGGTGCGCCGCCGCGGGCGAAGATCACCGCGGCGAGCACCACCATCGCCACGATGCCGAGGCCCTCGATGGCCAGCAGGACCTTGGCCAGTAGTCGCGCCTCGCGACCGGTCAGCAGGAACGACGCGGCAGCGGTGATGAGAACGGGTACCAGCCAGGGCAACTGGAAGGGATGGGCCACACCCTTCTGAGCCTCGGCGAGCAGCGAATTGGCGAACGCCGCGGTCAAGGCCAGCGTCCCGATGGAGAAGCCGAGGTAGGCGCCCAGCATCGCGAACCCGGAGAAGAACCCGACTCGCGGACCGACCGTCACCCCCACCAGGGCGTAGGCCGATCCGGCATGGTTGAGGTGGCGGGTCAGCCGTACGAAGCTGTAGGCGACCAACGACACCCCGACCAGCCCGATGACGAACACCAGGGGAATCGACTTGCCGACGGTGCTGACGAGGCCCTGACCGTTGCCGGCCATCGCCAGCGTCGGACCGACCGTGGCGACCGACAGCGCCAGTGCCACCCACAGTGGAAGCCGGCGGCGCGGAAGTTCGTCGGCCTCGGCGTTGGCGACGGTCATGTCCACCGGTGTACCAGTCGAATGGGGGACCCCGGAGGCTGTTCGGCGGCGTAGTTTGACTTGCGTGTCACCAACCCCGGTCCTCGCCCGCATGGCGGCCGGGCTGGCTGCCGCCGCGGTGGCGCTGGGAGTGACCCAGCTGGTGGCCGCCTTCTTCTCCCCCGCCGCCGATGCCCGCACCGCCGTCGGCACCTCGGTGATCAACCTGACCCCGGGTCCGGTCAAGGAATGGGCCATCCAGACCTTCGGCACCAACGACAAGACGTTCCTGACGATCATGGTGGTCGTCGTCATCAGCGCCCTGATCGCGGTGGCGACGATCTGGGAACGGGCGCGGATTCCGCTGGGCACGCTGGCGCTGCTGGCCGGCGGACTGGCGGGCTCGCTGGCCGTGCTGAACCATCCTGGCGGCCGTGTCGTCGACCTCATCCCGACTCTGCTCGGCACCGCATGCGGTATCGCCGCACTGCGGCTGCTGACGCGAACCCAGGCCGCCGCAACCGCAGCAGAGGGTGAGACGACAGCTGATACCGGCCGACGGCGATCCCTACAGACGTTGGGCCTCTTGGGATTCGGCGCGCTCACCGGGGTGGGCGGCAACATCCTGACCCGGCGGCGCCGCTCCGTGGCCGCCGACCGCGACGCATTCGCCCTGCCGAAGATCACCTCGCCCGCGCCGCCGATCCCGCCCGGAGTGCAACCGGCCGGCGTGGACCTGCCGAGCTTCATCACCAGCAACGCCGACTTCTACCGGATCGACACCGCACTGGCCGTGCCTCAGCTGTCCCGCGAAGAGTGGAAGCTGCGCATCCACGGCATGGTGGATCGCGAAATCACCTACACGTTCGCCGATCTCGCCGGCTTCGAGGTGGTCGAACGGCCGGTGACGTTGACCTGTGTCTCCAACCCGGTCGGCGGAAACCTCATCTCCAACGCCATGTGGACGGGCTACCGGGTGCGAGACCTGTTGAAGCGGGCCGGAATTCGGCCGGACGCCGATATGGTGCTGTCGACCTCGTCCGATGGGTTCACCGCGGGCACTCCGGTCGAGGCGCTCACCGACACCCGCGAGGCGCTGCTGGCCGTCGGCATGAACGGTGTGCCCCTGCCGGTCGAGCACGGATACCCCGCCCGGCTCGTGGTGCCAGGTCTGTACGGGTTCGTGTCGGCCACCAAGTGGGTGGTCGATCTCGAGCTCACCCGGTTCGACCGGGCCGAGGCCTACTGGACCAAGCTGGGGTGGTCGGCCAAGGCGCCCATCAAGACCGAGTCCCGCATCGACGTACCCCGCAACCGCACCCGGCTGAACACGGGCCCGGTCACCGTCGGCGGCGTCGCCTGGGCTCAGAACCGTGGCGTCAAGGCGGTCGAGGTTCGTATCGACGACGGTCCCTGGAAGCCGGCGACGCTCGGTGCGGCGTACTCCAACGACTCCTGGCGGCTGTGGACGTTCGAATGGCAGGCCATGCCCGGCTCGCACACCATCACCGCCCGCGCCACCGACAACACCGGCGTGGTGCAGACCGAACAACAGGCCTCGCCCATGCCGGACGGCGCGAGTGGATGGCCGTCGATCTCCATCGAGGTGGAGGGGTAGCCGGGCGCGCCACCCGTGCGCCCCGGCCCTCACTCCGGTGTGCCGACCAAAACGCCTTCCAGAACGCCATCGGTGGTGACGAGCAGCCCCCGGCCCCGGGGAAGCTGCTGGGCACTGGTCCGGCCGAAGACCTTCACGGCCTGAGGGTCGTTATGGCCCGAATTCTGGTCCCTGTTGGAGAGGTTCAGTGGCACGGCCGGCGTCCCCCGGAGGCCGCATTGGACATCTCGACGTTTCTCACCACTCGCCCCCGTAGCGCGTCCGGTAGTCCTCTTCCACCTCGGCCCGCAGCGCGGCGAAGGCCGAATTGAGCCGATGGGCTAACTCTCCGTGTGTGTAATCCGCCGTGACGCCGGGCCCCAGAGCCAGCTCGACGAGTTTGCCATCAGAGTTGGCGACGGCACGGATATCGCCCATGTCGACGCTGTATGTGACGGTCTCGGCCTGGGCGACGAGAGCCTCCCAGCGATCGGCCGCCTCGGCCAAGTCCCGGAGGACGGAATCGACGAGCTCTCTGTCGCTAATCCACGCGCCCCCGGCGGACCCCTCCATGCGGCCAGTATGTCCACCATTCTGACGTCGGTCAATTCGCCGCCTTGAGTGCTGTGGAAACGCGGACCGAGACCTGCTCCAGCAATCTCGTCTTTGTTCTGGCTGTCACCCCCGGCGACGTGGCGTATGGGCGGCGGCGCGGGTGCTAAACGAGCGGTGGCGGCGACCGGAATCGGTGGCGACCGCCGGCTCGGGGATCTTTGCCGGAGTACCGATAGCCGCCGGATCTGGTGGGGCCGGCTCCCGCTGAGGCGCTGGGAGGTTCCCGCCGCACTAGGCTCGCCGAATGCGCTTCGCGTTCAAGACCGCCCCGCAGAACACCACCTGGTCGGACATGTTGGCGGTCTGGCGGGCGGCCGACGACATCGAGATCTTCGAGTCCGGCTGGACCTTCGACCACTTCTATCCGATCTTGTCCGACCCGACGGGGCCGTGCCTGGAGGGCTGGACCACCCTGACCGCACTCGCGCAGGCCACCACGCGGCTGCGGCTGGGGACACTGGTCACCGGCATTCATTACCGCCACCCGGCCGTGTTGGCCAATATGGCCGCTGCGCTGGACATCATCTCCGGCGGCCGCCTGGAACTGGGGATCGGGGCGGGGTGGAACGAGGAGGAGTCCGGTGCCTATGGCATCGAATTGGGTTCTCTCACAGAGCGATTCGATCGGTTCGAGGAAGCCTGCCAGGTACTGATCGGTCTGCTCAGCCAGGAGACCACCGACTTCGACGGCGCCTTCTACCAATTGAAGGCCGCCCGCAACGAACCCAAAGGGCCGCAGCGGCCGCACCCGCCGATCTGCATCGGCGGCAACGGCGAGAAGCGCACCTTGCGCATCACGGCCAAGTACGCCGACCACTGGAACTACGTCGGCGGAACACCGCAGGAGTTCGCCCGCAAGCGCGACGTCCTCAAAGCGCACTGCGCCGACGTCGGCCGCAACCCCAAGGACATCATGCTGTCGGCGCACATCCGGCTGACTCCCGACCGGGGTGCCCGCGGCGTGATCGAGGACGCGATCGCCCTGGGAGCCGAGGGGTTGGACCTGGCGATCGTCTACCTACCCCGGCCGTACGACCCGGCAGTGCTCGAGCCGATGGCCGAGACCATTCGCGACTCGGGGCTCTGGCGGCCCTAACCGCGCGTCGGAAGTGCGCTCAGATCGAGGAGCTAGAACCCGTACTGCAACAGTTCCGCGCGGGTGATGAGGCGTTCCCGATGCGCCGGGAACTCCCGGCTCTTGACCGGGTGGGCCAGCAGGGACCAGGCCATGCGGCCGAGTCGGGTCCGGAGTAGGGGCGTCGTGATGGGATTGCTCAGGTACACAAAACTCTCCTGTGGTCGACGACGTTGGCAACCAGGGGCCGTACTTTACCGCGACATCCCCGCCACAGCAATTAGAGCGTTTGTGACCCATTTAACACGGTAGGCGCGCCGAAGCCCAGTTCGCGTGTTGCCGATGTGACTTGTGTGACTAACGTTGCGGAGCTGCCGACGGCGCGATCGGCGCGGGCAAAGCTGTGTGGCCCATCAGGTAGCGGTCCACCCCGGCCGCCGCCGCGCGGCCCTCGGCGATCGCCCACACGATCAACGACTGCCCGCGGCCCATGTCGCCGGCGACGAACACCCCGGGCACCGAGGTCTCGAAGTCGGCGTTACGGGCGACGTTCCCACGATCGGTGAGTTCCACACCGAGGTCGGTCAGCAGGCCGGGCTTTTCCGGGCCGACGAAGCCCATCGCCAGGAGCACCAGATCGGCGGCCAGTTCGAAGTCGGACCCTTCGACCTTCTCGAACTTGCCGCCCTTCATCTCGACCTCGTGCGCCCGCAGGCCGGTGACCTTCCCGTCGGTGCCGACGAACTTCTCGGTGTTGACCGAGAACACCCGCTCGCCGCCCTCCTCGTGCGCCGAGGACACCCGGAACATCAGCGGGTAAGTCGGCCAAGGCGTCGAGTCGGCACGCTGCTCCGGCGGGCGCGGCATGATCTCGAACTGGTGCACGCTGCGCGCGCCCTGCCGCAGCGACGTGCCCAGGCAGTCCGCGCCGGTGTCGCCGCCGCCGATGATGATCACGCGCTTGTCCCGGGCGGTGATGGGCGGCTGGCCATTGGCGTCGAGCACCTGATCACCCTGCTGAACCTTGTTGGCCCAGGGCAGGTACTCCATGGCCTGGTGGATTCCGTCGAGCTGGCGGCCCGGGATCGGTAGTTCGCGCCAGTCGGTGGCTCCACCGGCGAGCACCACCGCGTCGAACTCCTCGCGCAGCTGCTCGGCGGTGACGTCGACGCCGACGTTCACCCCGGACCGGAATTTGGTGCCCTCGGCCTCCATCTGCTCCAGACGGCGGTCGATGTGGCGCTTCTCCATCTTGAACTCGGGGATGCCGTACCTCAGCAACCCGCCGATGCGGTCCGCGCGCTCGAAGACGGTGACGTCATGTCCGGCACGGGTGAGCTGCTGGGCGGCTGCCAGCCCGGCGGGCCCCGAGCCCACGACCGCCACCGACTTACCGGTCACCAGGTGCGGCCGGTTGGGCTCCACCCAGCCCTCGTCCCAGGCGTTGTCGATGATCTCGACCTCCACCTGCTTGATGGTGACCGGATCGGAGTTGATGCCCAGCACGCAGGAGGCCTCGCACGGAGCGGGGCACAGCCGGCCGGTGAACTCCGGAAAGTTGTTGGTCGCGTGCAACCGCTCGATGGCATCGCGCCACCGGTCCCGGTACACCAGGTCGTTCCACTCCGGGATCAGGTTGCCCAGCGGACAGCCGTTGTGGCAGAACGGGATACCGCAGTCCATGCAGCGGGAAGCCTGATTGCGGAGAGTCTCGGGCTCAAACTCTTCGTAGACTTCTTTCCAGTCCCGCAGGCGCAGCGGGACGGGCCGTCGGACCGGGGTCTCGCGGTGGGTGTACTTGAGGAAGCCGCTCGGATCAGCCACGGGACGCCGCCATGATCGCCTCGTCCACGTCCGCGCCGGTGCGTTCGGCTCGGGCAATGGCGTTCAGGACATTCTTGTAGTCGCGCGGCATCACCTTCACGAAATCCCCTACCTGTCGTGGCCAGTCAGCCAGAATGCGTCCGGCCACAGCCGAATCCGTCGCGTCGCGATGAGCGACCAGCATCTCGTGCAGCCACCCGACATCGGTGTCGTCGAGTTCCTCGAGGTCGACCATCTCGGTGTTGAGGTTCTGCGGCAACCGGCGGGTGGGGTCGTACACGTAGGCGACACCGCCGGACATGCCCGCCGCGAAGTTGCGTCCGGTCGGCCCGAGGATCACCACGCGGCCGCCGGTCATGTACTCACAGCCGTGGTCGCCCACGCCCTCGACGACGGCATGTGCCCCGGAGTTACGGACCGCGAAGCGCTCGCCCACCGTGCCGCGGATGAACGCCTGGCCGCTGGTGGCGCCGAACAGGATGACGTTGCCGCCGATGATGTTGTCCTCGGCCACATAGCCTTCCGGCGCGTCGTCGGACGGGCGCAACACGATCCGGCCACCGGACAGACCCTTGCCGACGTAGTCGTTGGCGTCGCCGTATACCCGCAGTGTGATGCCGCGCGGCACGAAGGCGCCGAAGCTGTTGCCGGCCGACCCGTCGAAGGTGATGTCGATGGTGCCGTCCGGCAGGCCGTCGCCGCCGTAGGCCTTGGTCACCTCGTGGCCGAGCATCGTGCCGACCGTGCGGTTGGTGTTGGCGATCTTCATCGAGAACCGCACCGGGGTCTTGGAATCCAGTGCTTCGCGGCACTGTGCGATCAGCTGCTGATCCAGTGCCTTGTCCAGGGCGTGGTCCTGCCGAGAACTGCAGTACAGGTCCTGGTTCATGAAGGCCGACTCGGCTTCGTGCAGCACCGGGGCGAGGTCCAGCTTATGGGCCTTCCAGTGGGCGGCCGCCCGGCTGGTGTCCAGCGCATCGACGCGGCCGACCATCTCGTTGACGGTGCGGAAGCCCAGCTGTGCCATCAGCTCACGCACCTCCTCGGCGATGAACATGAAGAAGTTCTCGACGAATTCCGGCTTGCCGGTGAACTTTTCACGCAACACCGGGTTCTGCGTGGCCACGCCCACCGGGCAGGTGTCGAGGTGGCAGACGCGCATCATGATGCAGCCCGACACCACCAGCGGGGCGGTGGCGAAGCCGAACTCCTCAGCGCCCAGCAGCGCAGCGACCACCACGTCGCGGCCGGTCTTGAGCTGGCCGTCGACCTGCACGACGATCCGGTCGCGAAGGCCGTTGAGCAGCAGGGTCTGCTGGGTCTCGGCGAGGCCGAGCTCCCACGGCGCGCCGGCATGCTTGAGCGAGGTCAGCGGCGAGGCGCCGGTGCCGCCGTCGTGCCCGGAGATCAGCACCACGTCGGCGTGCGCCTTGGACACTCCCGCGGCGACGGTGCCGACGCCGTTCTCGCTCACCAGTTTCACGTGAATCCGGGCCTGCGGGTTGGCGTTCTTCAGGTCGTAGATCAGCTGCGCGAGATCCTCGATCGAGTAGATGTCGTGGTGCGGCGGCGGGGAGATCAGGCCGACGCCCGGAGTGGAGTGCCGGACCTCGGCCACCCACGGGTACACCTTGTGCCCCGGAAGCTGGCCGCCCTCACCGGGTTTGGCGCCCTGGGCCATCTTGATCTGGATGTCGGTGCAGTTGGTCAGGTAGTGGCTGGTGACCCCGAACCGGCCGGACGCCACCTGCTTGATGGCACTGCGCCGCCAGTCGCCGTTGGCCTCCGGTTCGAAGCGGCTGACCGCCTCGCCGCCCTCGCCCGAATTCGACCGGGCGCCAAGGCGGTTCATCGCGATGGCCAGGGTCTCATGTGCCTCGGCCGAGATCGAGCCGAAGCTCATTGCGCCGGTGGAGAACCGCTTGACGATCTCGCTGGCCGGCTCGACCTCCTCGATCGGAACCGGCGGGCGCAGGCCCTCCCTGAACTTCAGCAGGCCGCGCAGCGAGGCGATCCGCTCGCTCTGGTCGTCGACCAGTCGGGTGTACTCCTTGAAGACCGAGTACTGCCCGGTGCGGGTGGAGTGCTGCAGCTTGAACACCGTGTCGGGATTGAACAGGTGGTACTCACCCTCGCGGCGCCACTGGTACTCACCACCGACTTCGAGTTCGCGGTGCGCGCGCTCGTCGGGCCGGTCGAGGTAGGCCAGCTGGTGCCGGGCGGCGACGTCGGCGGCGATGTCTTCCAGGTCGATACCACCCACCGGGCAGCTCAACCCGGTGAAGTACTCGTCGAGCACGCCCTGCGAGATGCCGATCGCCTGGAACAGTTGGGCGCCGCGGTAGGACGCCAGGGTGGAGATGCCCATCTTGGACATCACCTTCAGCACACCCTTGCCGGCGGCCTTGATGTAGTTATTCAGGGCTTTGTCTCGGTCCAGCGGCGCGGAGGCGCCGCCATCGGCGGAAGTGCCCAGCACGCCGCGATCGATCATGTCCGAGATCGACTCGAACGCCATATAGGGATTGACCGCGCCGGCGCCGAAAGCGATCAGCATCGCCATGTGGTGCACCTCGCGGGCGTCACCGGACTCCACGATCAGGCTGGTCTTGCTGCGGGTGCGTTCCCGGACCAGGTGGTGGTGCACCGCGGAGACCGACAGCAGCGACGGGATCGGCGCCATCGTCATGCTGGACTCGCGGTCGGTCAGGATCAGCACCTTGGCGCCGTCCGCGATCGCCTTGGAGGCCTCGGCACGGATGTCGTCGAGTGCGCGCCGCAGGCCTGCGCCGCCCTTGGCCACCGGGTAGAGGCAGCTGATGACGGCCGCACGCATACCGTGGCGATGGCCGTGCACCTCGTCCTCGGGGTTGAGGTTGACCAGCTTGGCCAGTTCGTGGTTCCGCAGGATCGGCTGCGGCAGCAGGATCTGATGACACGACTCGGGCGTCGGATTGAGCAGGTCGCCCTCCGGGCCGATGGACGACTGCAGGCTGGTGACCACCTCCTCGCGGATGGCGTCCAGCGGCGGGTTGGTCACCTGGGCGAACAACTGCTGGAAGTAGTCGTAGAGCATCCGCGGCCGGGCCGACAGCACCGCGATCGGGGTGTCGCTGCCCATCGAGCCCAGCGGTTCGGCCCCGGTACGGGCCATCGGCGCCACCAGCAGGTTGAGCTCCTCGTAGGTGTAGCCGAATGCCTGCTGGCGCAACACGACACGGTGGTGCGGCATCCGGATGTACGGGCCCTGCGGCAGGTCGTCGAGGTGGAACTGCTCGGACTTCAGCCACTCGGCGTAGGGATGCGCGGCGGCCAGCTCGCTCTTGATCTCCTCGTCGGAGATGATGCGGCCCTGGGCGGTGTCCACCAGGAACATCCGGCCCGGCTGCAGGCGCATCCGCTTGACCACCGTGGCGGGGTCGAGATCGAGCACGCCGACCTCCGACGCCATCACGACCAGACCGTCCTCGGTCACCCAGATGCGCGACGGGCGAAGGCCGTTGCGGTCGAGCACCGCACCGACGACGGTGCCGTCGGAGAACACCACCGAGGCGGGTCCGTCCCACGGCTCGGTCAGCGACGCGTGGTAGGCGTAGAACGCCCGGCGGGCGGGGTCCATGTCCTCGTTGCGTTCCCAGGCCTCCGGGATCATCATCAGGACCGCATGCGGCAGGCTGTAGCCACCCAGATGCAGCAGCTCGAGCACCTCGTCGAACCGGGCGCTGTCCGAGGCGCCGGGCGTGCAGACCGGGAAGATCTTCTCCACGTCGGTGCCGAAGATGTCGGTCTTGATCAGCGCCTCCCGGGCGCGCATCCAGTTCTCGTTGCCGGTGACGGTGTTGATCTCGCCGTTGTGGGCGATCCGGCGGAACGGATGCGCCAGCGGCCACGACGGGAAGGTGTTCGTGGAGAACCGGGAGTGCACCACACCCAGTGCGCTCTCCATCCGCTCGTCCTGCAGGTCGAGGTAGAAGGCCTTCAGCTGCGGGGTGGTCAGCATGCCCTTGTAGATCAGGGTGTTGCCGGAAAGGCTTGGGAAGTAGACGGTTTCGCGCCCTGGGCCGTCCTGGCCGGGGCCCTTGGTGCCCAGCTCGTGTTCGGCGCGCTTGCGCACCACGTAGGCCTTGCGCTCCAGCTCCATGCCGGATGCGCCACCGATGAACAACTGGCGGAAGGTCGGCATCGCGTCACGGGCCAGCGCGCCCAGCGACGCGTCGTCGGTCGGAACGTCGCGCCATCCGAGAACGCTCAGGCCCTCGGCTTCGACGATCTTCTCCAGCGCCTCGCACGCCAGTGCGGCGTCGCGGGAGGACTGCGGAAGGAACGCGATGCCGGTGGCATACGAGCCCTCGTCGGGCAGGTCGAAGTCGACGACCGCGCGCAGGAAGCGGTCCGGGACCTGGATCATGATGCCTGCGCCGTCACCGCTGTTCTGCTCGGCGCCGGCGGCTCCGCGGTGCTCGAGGTTCACCAGTGCGGTGATGGCCTTGTCGACGATGTCGCGGCTGCGCCGGCCGTGGATGTCGACGACCATGGCCACGCCACATGCGTCGTGTTCGTGGACGGGGTTGTAGAGCCCGACACTACTGGGCATAAAGCACCTCACCCTTTACTCGCGCGGCGACTCAACGACGGCGCGCCGTGGCCCGTCGGGGTTCCTCCGTGCGTCGGTGAACGGCGGCCCTTCCGTGGTGTCAACAGATGCCAAAACGATATGCACCAGCGCCGACAATGCCAACTTAGGTCGGACTAACTCTACCCTCGGTCGCGGCAGACTGACGGTCGGGGGTATTCACAGCCAAATCCGCTGCGTAACTGCCATGCGGGGTGGGACGCTTTCTGGCACGTCGTCGGCATGGCCCCACGACACCACGGTTAACCCACGACGGTGAAGGAGTCCTGAACGATGACCGCTCCCACAATGACGCACCGCCTCACGGCGGAGTTCATCGGAACGTTCTGGCTGGTATTCGGCGGATGCGGCGCGGCCGTGTTCGCCGCCAACCCGGCCGGGGACAATTCCGTCGGCATCGGCTACCTGGGGGTCGCCCTGGCCTTCGGCCTGACGGTGCTGACCGGGGTCTACGCGTTTGGCACCATCTCCGGCGGACACTTCAACCCCGCGGTCACCCTCGGTGCCGCCCTCGCGAAGCGGGTGGAGTGGGCTGCGGTGCCCGGCTACTGGCTGGTGCAGGTCCTCGGCGGCCTGGTCGGTGGCTTTGCGATCCTGACCATCGCCAACGGCCGGCCGAAGTTCAACGCCAGCGGCCACATGGCGGCCAACGGCTACGGCGTGAACTCCCCGCACGGCTACTCGATGATGGCGGTGCTGATCATCGAGGTCCTGCTGACCTTTGTCTTCCTGATGATCATCCTGGGCTCCACCGATGACCGTGCGCCCAAGGGCTTCGCCGGGCTGTCGATCGGTCTGGCCCTCACCCTGATCCACCTGATCTCGATCCCGGTCTCCAACACCTCGGTCAACCCGGCTCGTTCCACCGGTGTCGCGTTCTTCAACGGCGCCGGGGCGCCGGGGCAGTTGTGGCTGTTCTGGCTGGCGCCACTGGTCGGCGCGGCCCTGGCCGGCGTGCTCTACCCGTTGCTGTTCCCCCGCCAGGAGGAATTGGCAACCAGGCCGGTGCGCGACGCGGACTACGACGCCAAGTTCGTCGAGGACAAGTAGGCGGCTAACGCACGGCGTTGTCCAGGTGAGCTCGCACGGACCACTGGAATTTCTCCCCCGGCGACGGACTCACAATCCACTGATGCGCTGGACCGGGAGCCGCGGCCCGCGGCGCGGCAGATAGGCCAGCCGACTGACCTCCAGCAGGCGCACCGCCCGGTAGCGGTGCGGGCGCATGGGTTCCAGCAGTGCTTCCATGGCCGGGTCGTCGATCGGATGGCCCAGCAGCGTCCACCCGATCATGGTTGCCAGGTGGTAGTCGCCGACCGACAGGGCGTCGGCGTCGCCGAACGCACGCTGCGCGGTCTCGGCCGCGGTCCAGACGCCCACACCCGGCAGCGAGGTGAGCGCCGCGCGGGCCTCGGCGGGCGGCCGGTCACAGAGCCGCTCCAGAGCGTCGCCGCGCTGGGCGCAAGCGACCACGGTGCGGGCCCGGCCCGGGTCGACGTTGGCCCGGTGGAACTCCCAGGAGGGGATGCGCCGCCACACCGCTGCGGACGGCGGCACCCGCATGCCGTCCGGCGCCGGCCCGGGCGCCGGGGTGCCGTGCGCGGTGACGAGCAGCCGCCAGGACCGAAATGAGTCGATGCCCTGGACGCGCTGCTCGAGGATCGCCGGTATCAGCGACTCGAGCACCCGCCCGGTGCGACCGATCCGCAAGTGCGGAACCCGCCGCAGAGCCAGGGCCACCGTCGGGTCGGTCGGGTGGAAGCCGTGTGCATCGTCGTCGGCGCCGAGCAGGGCAGGCAGGTTGCCGACGAATTCCTCCGCGCCGTCACCCCAGGCCTGGCAGTGCACCGCGTCGGCCGCGGCGCGGTGGACGCGGGCGGTCACCGGTCCGCTGCGCTGCAGGCTGGTCCGCCAGATGACGCCGTCGACGATCTGCAAGCACGGATCACGCGGTCCGCGGCGTTGCGGCGCGAGGGTGTGGCCCGGGCTCACCGGACCAGGGAAGGTGAGGGTGCGCTCGACGGGCACGCGAGAAACCTAGGGGCGCCCGGTGATCCGATCCGCAAGCACGGCGACCGGCGAGGTGTGGGACCGGTGGCCGGCTTCGTGGCGGTCGGCGAGTTTGTAGGCGGTATAGAGACCGCGCACCCCGAGCCAGCGCAACGGCTCGGGCTCCCAACCGCGTGATCGGTGGCCTACCCACGGCAGTGCGGTCAGATCCGTCGGCCGCTTGAGAACGAGATCTGCCAGCGTGCGCCCGGCGAGATTGGTGGCGGTCACACCGTGCCCGACGTAGCCGCCGGCCTCGCCCAGTCCGGTCGCCGGGTCGAACTGGATCCCGGCCGACCAGTCCCGCGGCACCGCCAGCACACCGCACCAGCCGTGCGCGATCGGCACGCCGCAGGTCTGCGGCAACGCGGTGTTCAGCACACCGGTCAGGTAGTCGATGGTGCCCTGGCCGACCGCGCCGTCACGGTCGATGCGGGAGCCGTAGCGGTAGGGCACAGCGCGGCCGCCGATGGCGATGCGGCCGTCGGCGGTGCGTTGGGCGTAGAAGAAGCCGTGCGCCAGATCGCCCACGGTTTCACAGCCCTGCCATCCGATGCTGTCCCAGACTTCTTGCGGCAGAGGCTCGGTCGCGATCATCGCGCTGTTCATCGGCAGCCACCGTCGCCGCAGCCCGCGCATACGGGCGGTGAACCCCTCGGTGGCACGCAGGATGACCGGCGCGCGCAGCACGCCGCGCGGCGTCTCCACCCGACCCGGGGCGATCTCGGTGACCGGGGTCTGCTCGTAGAGCGTGACGCCGAGTCGTTCGACGACGTCAGCGAGGCCACGCGCGAGTTTGGCCGGCTGGATCCGCGCGCAGTGCGGGTTGAACGCGCCCAATGTCAGGCCGTCGATCTTGACCCGCTCCGATGCCTCTGCCGCCGTGAGGAATTCGACGTCGGAGACGCCCCAGCGACGATCCTCGGCGACCTCTTCCCGCAGTCGTTCGGCCTGAGCGGGGGTGCGGGCAACTTCGAGGTTGCCGCCCTTGACGATGTCGGCGTCGATGCCCTCGCGGGCGGCCACCGCGATCACTTCGTCGACGGCTTCGTTGAGCATTCGCTGCCAGGCGATCACGCTGTCGCGGCCGTGCGCCTCGGCCAGCACCCCGCGGTGGCCCGGCGGCAGGCCGGACAGCCACCCACCGTTACGCCCGGACGCGCCGAATCCCGCGAAGCGGGCCTCGAGCACCGCGATGTTCAGGCTCGGGTCGAGCTGGCGGAGGTAATAGGCCGTCCACAACCCGGTGTAGCCGGCGCCGACGATGCAGACGTCCGCCTCCCGGTCGCCCGGCAACCCGGGGCGCGGGTCGGGAATCCGCGAGAACCAGTGCGATACAGCGCCGTTGACCGGGGTCATGGAAGTGATCCTTGCAGAACCAGGGGTTCGGAACGCAACAGCATTTCCTACACGCCGTCCCCGGGCAGTTGATCCGGAACGGTCACCGTCACCACCGAGCCCCTGCCGCCCGGACTGCCCTCGAACTCCACCGTGCCGCCCGTGGATTCCACAGCGACCACCAATGAGGAGAGCCCGATGTGGCCCTCGCTCACCCGCCGGGCCAGGATCTCCGGGTCGAAGCCGATCCCGTCGTCGGCCACCCGCAACACCGTCTGTCCGCCGCCGCGGCGCAGACTGAGGGTGATGCGAGAAGCGCGAGAATGCTTGTGGGCGTTGGTCAGAAGCTCGCGGGCGGCGCGGTGGATCAGTGCTTCGGCCTCCGGTTTCCCCACCTCTTCGATGTCGGTTTCGACCGGGGTTCCCCAGCGCTGCTCGTAGCGCTGGGCCATATCACGGACGGAAGCACTCAAGCCGACCTGGGCCAGGACCTGGGGGTGCAGCGTGGTGACCGTGTTGCGAAGGTCGCCGACGGTCTCGCGCAGCGCCGCGTCGAGGCGGTCGAATCCCTCGGGCGTGGGGTTGTCGCGTAGTTCGTCCAGATCGAGGCGGGCGGCCAGCAGGTTCTGCAACGGGCCGTCGTGGAGTTGCTCGGACAGTTCCCGGCTGTGCCGTTCGTCGGCTCGCATCGATTCGGTGATCAGGCGCCGGCGCACATCGAGGAGTGCCAGGACCCGTTCACGACGCCGCGACAGGGTGTAGGACAGAGCCGTGATCGCGGCGGTGAGCCACAGTAGACAGCCCGCCTGGGTGTAGACCACGCCCGGGAGCGTGTTGGGCACGTCCTCGTCACGCACGGCGTACACCACCCAGGCCAAGAGATAACCGAAGGACGCACTCAATCCCAGCGCCGCATTGGTCGCCGGGCTGTCCATGAAGGCGACCGAGATCGGCAGCAGGAAGAAGATCGGGAACAGCGAGATCGTTCCCGGTCCGGAGGCGATGCAGAGGGCCAGCACAACGGCGATGTCGACGAAAATCGACGCGTACCGGAACCACCACCGCACCGGTGCGCGCATCACGTAGATCAGCCAGGCCAACGAGACGATCGCATAGGTCACCAGGACCGCGACGAACACCGTCTGGAGCCAGTGCGAAACGTGGGTCTGGGCCACCAGCAGGGCGATGAGCACGATCATCACCAACCGCAGGATCGACCGGATCCGCAGCGGCTCCGCGGTCAGGAAATCCAGGGCCTGGGTGGCGAGTCGCCGCACTAGTCCAGCAGCCCCCGGCGCATCGCCTCGGCGACCGCGGCGGCGCGGTCCCCCACGCCGAGCTTCTCGTAGAGCCGCTGCACGTGGGTCTTGACCGTCGACGGCGCCAGGAAGAGTCGCTTGGCGATGGCCGGGATGCTCGCGCCTTCGGCGATCATGCCCAGCACCTCGCGTTCGCGGCCGCTCAGCGTGGGCCCGCTGGGTTCGGCACGGCGGCGGATCTCGGCGGCCAGCCCGGACGCCAGCTGCGGGTCGACGACGTCGCGGCCCTTGGCGCACTCGAGGACGGCGTTGACGATCTCCGAACGCGACGACTCCTTGGGCAGGTAGCCGGCCGCCCCCTGTTGCAGCGCGTGGTAGACGATCGCCGAGTCGTTGTTCGCCGACACCAGCAAAACCCTGGTCGGCAGTTCGTCACGGAGAACGGCCGCAGCCACCTGGCCGCCGTCCATGCCCGGCATCTGGTGGTCCAGCAACGCCACCTGGGGTCGATGCTCCTTGATCGCGGCGAGGGCGGACGGCCCGTCCTCGGCTTCGGCGACCACCTCGACCAGTCCGCTGCCGGTCAGTGCGCGCACGAGTCCGTCCCGGAAGAGCGGGTGGTCGTCGGCGACGACCACCTGAACCTTCTGGTTGTTGAAGGTTTCACGCATGTCAATATCTTCCCACGAACACGGCCCGGTTCCGGTGGAGAACCGACGCGGTCCGACACGACGCCGGCCCTCTGTGAGGAAAGCAGGGCAAACCCTGAACCGCAACATCCCGCGCCCGGGGCCGCCTGATACCGCTTCTTCCTAATACAGATCCAGGCGCCGGTCGCCCAGGACGTCGACGTGGTCACCGAGTCGCTTGTCACGGCTCTGCGCCAGGTCCACTTCGGCGACGGCCATCCCGGCGCCGGGGCCGACTTCGGCGGTCACCCAGCCGTCAGCGCCGATGATGACGGTGCCCTCGGCCCATGGCTGGCCCCGTTCCTCGCCGGTCCGGTCGCAGACGGCGATCGCGACACGGTTGGTGCGTGCGGCCGACATCGCCGTGATGACCTCACCGACCCGTTCCCCGGGCGGCCATGGCGTTCGCGGCCAGTTCACCGGGGCGGCAATCAATTCCGCGCCCTGCACCGCCACCGCACGGGTCACCTCCGGGAACTCCAGGTCATAACAGACCATCACCGCGACAGCGCCGTAGCAAGTCGTCAGTACCGGAGGCAGACGGTCACCCGGGGTGAAGAGCAGCTTCTCGCGATCCCAGAGATGGGTCTTGCGGTAGTGGCCGGCCACCGCACCGCCGTCGATCACCACGGCGCTGTTGTAGAGGTTTCCGTCGTCGCCGAGCTCACAGAACCCGCCGACCACCACGGCATCACCGGCGGCAGCCGTCCATCGTCCGAACGCCGGATCTCCGGCCCGCAGCGCTGTGGCGCGAGCCTCCTCGGCGTCGCCGAACATGTAGTCCGAAGTCACCAGTTCGGGCAGTACCACGACCTGGGCCCCGGCCGACACGGCCTCGGCGATCGCTGCCGTGGACATCTCGAGGTTGCCCGGTAGGTCACCGAGGACCGGAGCCAGTTGCGCGCAGGCGATCTTCGTCACGCGTCGGGTTCGATGTCCATCACCGGGGTCGGTCGCCGGAAACCCCGGGTCACCACGAGCAGCCACACCAATCCGATACCCAGCCAGCAGAGCCCCACCACCAACGTCAGCCGCGACAGACTGGTCCACAACCAGACGGTGAGGATGAAACCGATCCCCGGCATGATCAGGTGGCGCACCAGCGACGCACCGCCGCGTTCCCGGAGGTCGATGAAGTAGTGCTTGATCACTGACAGGTTCACTGCCGAGAAGGCGACCAGCGCACCGAAGCTGATGATGGACGCCATCGTGGCGAGGTCGATCACCAGGGACAGCAACGACACCGCGCTCACCAGCATGATCGCGTACACCGGGGTGCTGAACCGCGGCGAGACGTGGCCGAAGAACCGTCGAGGCAGAATGCCGTCCCGGCCCATCGCGAACAGGATCCGCGCGACCGAGGCCTGCGATGTCAGCGCCGAGCCGATGCAGCCGGCCACGTAGGCCGCCGTGAAGAAGCTCTCGAGGAACTTCCCGCCGGCAGTGCGCATCACGTCCAGCGAACCGGAGTCCACATCGGCGAATGCGTTGGACGGGAACACCAACTGCGAGATGTAGGACAGCACGATGAAGAGCAACCCGGCGCCGAGGGTCGCCATGATGATGGCGCGGGGGACGTCGCGGGTGGGGTGGCGCGCTTCCTCGGAAAGCGTGGATACGGCGTCGAAGCCGAGGAAGGACAGGCACAGCACCGCCGCCCCGGCGAAGACGACCCCGAGGCCGGTGGCCGTGCCGTCGCCGCGGAAGGGCGTCGCCACGTCGACAGTGCCGCTGCCGGAGAGAGTCACGATCGCCATCGCGACGAACGTGACGATGAAGATCGTCTGCACGGCGATGATCAGGACGTTGGCACGTGCGACAGAGACGATGCCGACGATGTTGAGCACCGTCACGATCGCGACGGAGACCACGATGAAAACCCACGCGGGAACGGCCGGGAAAGCCGCCTCCATGTAGATGCCGATCACGAGGTAGTTCAGCATCGGCAGGAACAGATAGTCGAGCAGCAGCGACCAGCCGGTGAGGAAGCCCAGCGGCGCGCCGAAGGTCTTCTGTGTGTAGGTGTAGGCCGAGCCCGCGACGGGGTAGGCGACCACCATCCGGGCGTAGGAGAACGCGGTGAACGCCATGGCGATGAGCGTCACGATGTAGGCGACCGGGAGACGGCCGCCGGTGGTCTCGGTGACGATGCCGTAGGTGGTGAACACGGTGAGCGGCACGATGTAGACCAGGCCGAACAGCACCAGCGACGGCAGCCCGAGGGCCCGCTTGAGGTGCCCTTCGTGCTCGACCACCAGCGGTCCCGGGACCGGCGAATTGGTTGGCGTTGTCATGGCGCGCCTTTCAGTTCGTCGCGAGATAAGCCGGTCGGCCCCGGAGGTAGGTTGCCCGCACTCCGATTCCCGGAATCTCCAGAGCCGGCGTCTTTCGCGGGTCGCGGTCCAGCCACACCAGATCGGCGCTTGCGCCGGGAGTGATACTGCCCCAGTTCTTTTCGGCGAAGGCCTGATAGGCGACACCAGCGGTGTAGGCCGACAGCGCCCGGTCGACGGGCAGGATCTCCGCCGGCGTCCAGCCACCCTCGGGCTCGCCCTCGGAGGTTCGCCGCGAGACTCCGACCGCGATGCCCTCTAGTGGCGCTCCGGAGGACACCGGCCAGTCCGACCCGTGCGCCAGTTTCGCGCCGCTGGCAAGCAGCGAGGCCATCCGGTATTGCCGGTCGGCGCGCTCGGCGCCCAGGCGCGGAATGGTCAGCACCGTCATCAGGGCGTCCATCTGCGCCCACAGGGGCTGCATGTTCGGGATGACCCCGAGTTCGGCGAAGCGGCCGATGTCGGCGTCGTCGACCAACTGGGCGTGGGCGATCACCGGGCGGCGGTCACGAATGCCGTTGCGCTGTATGACGAACTCGATGGCATCGAGGGCCTGGCGGACCGCGGCGTCACCGATCGCGTGGATGTGGATCTGCAGGCCGAGTTCGTCGACCCGCGCCGCCGCCTGCGCCAGGGAGTCGCCTTCCCAATTGCTCTGGCCGTGACCGTGCAGCCCGGAGCAGTACGGTTCCAGCAGCGCACCGGTCTCGTTCTCCACAACACCGTCGGCGAAGAGCTTCACGGTGTTCGCCGTCAGCAACGGCGAGCCGGTCGCCTCGACGCGCCGCCGGGATTCGGCGAACTGCCGGACCTGGCTGTCGAAGTAGCGAGGGTCGGCATAGAGCGCCAGGTTGAACCGCATCCGCAGCGAATCCGCCGCTGCCACATAGGTTTCGACATCATCGGGCGTGACCCAGGCATCCTGCACCCAGGTGACCCCGCGGGCCAGCAGGTAGTCGGCCGCGGTGTCCAGGGCGGCGACACGGATCCGTTCGTCGCGGGCCGGCATCACGTTCATCACCAGGTCGACCGCCCCCCACTCGCGCAGGGTGCCCAGCACGGATCCGTCTGGGCGGTGCGGTATTTCACCGAGCAGCGGGTCGGGGGTGTCCGGGGTGATCCCGGCGCGCTCGAGGGCGGCGGTGTTGCACCAGACCGTGTGATAGTCCCAGGCGCGCAGGACCACCGGACGATCCGGGACCACGGAGTCCAGCCACCGGGCGTCGAAGAGTCCCTCGGGCGCAAGGCTGCCGTCGTAGGAGGCACCGACGATCCACTCCTGCTCGGGGTGCTCCTCGGCGTATCTCTTCACGGCCAGCAGGATTTCGTCTACGGTGCGACACGGCCGTACGGCCGGGCCCGCCGCCTCCAGGCCGCCGTAGAGCGGATGGGCGTGACCGTCACCGAACGACGGCATCAGGAACCCGCCGCCTAGATCCACCCTCTCCGCACCCGGTGGGGCACTGTCGTGAGCCTCGTCGCCGACCGCGTGGACGACACCGTCGGAGACCAGTAGCGCGTCGGCGTCCCGGCTGCCGGTCCAGATGGTTCCACCGGTGAAGAGTGTGGCGCTCACCCGATGAATCATTCCCTGTCCGGAGCCGCTGACGCAGCTGAACGGGGCTGTCAGGCGACGACGATACGGGGAATGGTGCCGCGCGGGGCGTCCGAGGCCAGGCCGGCGAAGTAGGCCCCGGACCACATCCACAGTCCGGCCTGCAGCAGAAGCGCGCTGGAGGCCAACGGGGCATCCCGCTCGCCGTAGGCCTTCATGCTGGCCAGGGTGGCCGCCTTGCCGATCATCAGGTAGGCCGAACTGAGGTCGACGAGCGCGCCGTAGGAGGTGGGCGAGAACCCGCCCGCCGGCGTGATGATCTTCCAGACGAATCGGCCTGCGCCGGTGGTGCTCTCCAGCACCGAGGTCAGGAGTTTCATCTGCGCCCAGCGCAGCGTCGTCGGGTGTGCCAGGTCGACCAGGGCGCTGTCGTATCGGTCAGCGATCTCCAGATCGACCAGCGAGGAGTTGCAGGCCAAAAAGCCGTTGCAGCTCAACGTGTCCCGCATCGACGGCACCCCGGGAGGCGGGTTGTCCAGAAGGTACTCCAAGTAGCCCTTGTTGTACCCGTAGAGGCTGAGCAGCACCGGGACCGATGAGTGCGCAGCGGGTGTCGACAGCCACGGCACCCTGCTGATGTCGGTCAGGCCGGCGACGAACGCGCCGAACATCTTCAATCCCAGGGCCGAGACCACACCGCCCGGGGGCACACCCGCGGGTTGGGCAGCCGGGGCGGGTTGGGCAGCCGGGGCCGGTTCGGCACTCAGGTTGTCCCGCAGCCAGATTCCGCCGAAGTAGCCCGACACTGAGAGGTTGCCCATCTCCACCCGTTGCTGAGCCCTGGTGAGCGGAACGGATGCCAGGGTGTCCAGGCTTCCGGTCGCCAGATCGCCGAAGAAGAAGCGGGGCGAATCGGCCGGGTCGCCCCCCGCGGCCACGTAGGCGGAGGCGGCATCGGTGATGGCCGGTTCCGACACCGTGAACCCCCGGTCGTTGGTCACCGGCATCGGGGGCAACTCGACGGACACCTGCTGGCGGGTGGAGCGGGCCCGCGGACGGGCGACCGCGGCGGCGGCCTGCGGCGAAGGCCTCGCCGCGGCGCTGGACGGCGTGCCGCGGCGAACGTGGTCGGAAGCGGAACGGGTTCCGCCGGAATCTGCGTCGGAAGCGGAACGCGTGCCGCTGGAATCGGTGTCGGGCGCCGCGGCAGCCACCCCGTGTCCACCGAGCACCAGCGCGCCCAGTCCGAGGCCGAGCACAAGGCCGAGGCGCGCTTGGTTCTTCATCGCGGCAGGTCCCACTGACCGAAATCGGGGGCCAGCACATCGTCGACGTCGACGCTGACCCCGTCGATCAGCACACCCGGGTCTGTCGCCGTCACGACCTCGCGCTGGAACAGCACAGCGCCGGGCGCGCGCTTGCCGCCCGACCAGGCCTTGGTCTGCCAGGCCCAGCGGTAGCCCGGGCTGGTCGAGGCGCCCACCACCCCGTCGGCGATCGCCCATCCGAGTTCGTTGACGCCGCCGTAGATGCCCGTGCGGGCCACGCCCAGCACCGAGTTGATGCCCCGAAACCACGGCGCGGCAAGGGTTTTCCATGCGGAGGCGTCCAGCGGCTCGTCGACGCTGAAGAAGATCGGCGCGGTGGGCGGGCCGCCCGCCGCGGTGTGGAGAGCCAGTGCGGTCTGGGCGTCGGCGACGCCGCCGTCGTATCCGCGGGTGAAGTCCGAGGGACTGTTGACCCAGCCGGGTTTGCCGTACTGGTAGATGCTCACCACGTGCAGGCCGAGTGCCCGCAGGCCATCGGTGTAGGCCCGGGTGACCGGCTTGAAGTCGAACGTCGCACCCGGCCGGAGCTGCGAGACGTACACCAGCACCCCGTCGAACCCGGCGGCCTTCACCGACTCCGGCGGCACCTGACGGACGGCGAAGTCGATCAGCCGCAGGCCGTCGGCGCGGGCGGACGGCGTCCCCGACGTGGCCGCGAGCACCCCGGGCCCGGCGATGGCGGAGACGACGGCGGGAACGGTGTACTTGAGAACCTGGCGTCGTGAGGCGTGTGGCGTCACGGTGCGAGGGTATCCCGACCGATCGGAGGGAACGGGAAACGACCGGTTCAGGAGGTCTTGGAGACCAGTCCTGGGTTGCCGACTCCGATGGTGATCCGGGGGTTGGCCGCCGGGTCGAGCCAGGTCAGAAGTGACTTCATCTCGTTGCGGCCGATCGCCACGCAGCCCCAGGTGGGGGTGCCGTCGGTCACGTGCAGGAAGATGCCGGACACCTTGCCCGGGATCCGCTGCGGGTTCACGGCGATGTTGACCGCGTAGTCGTAGACCGGACCCGAGTCATAGAGGTTCTCGGTGATCGACGACGGATTGGCCGCCGATTGGACGTGGGTGTTGTACGTCGGCGAGCCCGCGTCCTCGTCCCACCAATCCTTGGTGGTGGCTTGGAAATACGGCATCTTGGTGCCCGGGTTCGGCTCGCGCCCGAAGGCCTGGTCGAAGGCGAACGTACCCACCGGTGTGCGGTGCACGCCGTCGGCGCCCTCACCCACTCCGACGTCGCCGACCATCGCCTTGGTCGGCCCCAGGACGACCTTCCACTGCTGACCGACCTTCTGGTAGGCGGTGAGCGTCCCCGAGGTCGACGACGCGGTGGGGACGCCGACGACGATCCACTGGCTGGTCTCGGCCGAGGTTGCGGCTGGTGCGGGGGCGGGAGCGGGTGTGGGGGTCGGCGTGGGTACGGCGGCGGCCGGCGCCGCGAGCGGCACGCTCAGCAGTGCCAGTCCGACACATGCCACGCCTGTCGTGACGGCCTTCTTCAGCGGCATCGGCAAATTCACAAGCACCCCGGATCTGACGACGAACACTGCCCTTTGGCAGCCGGATCATCCTAACGGGGCAGCACCAGCCCGAACTGCCGGCGAAATAGGTTCGGCACCGAATCGGAGACGAACCGAGATCTGGGCGAGTCGACGATGCCGGAGCGCAGCTCCGGAGGAGGAGCGAGCAGTGCGACCTGGGCGAGTCGACGATGCCGGAGCGCAGCTCCGGAGGAGGAGCGAGCAGTGCGACCTGGGCGAGTCGACGATGCCGGAGCGCAGCTCCGGAGGAGGAGCGAGCCGGTCGGGTTTGCGCGAGCGGGTTAGTGCGCGATGTCCACGACCAGCCGCGGCGGCCCCTCGAGCGCCTGCACTCGAAACGGCTCCTGCGTGCGGAGGCCCGCCACCCAGGTCAGCACAGCCTCGAAGTCCCCGGCGCTCTTGACTTCGGTCACCGACACGGTGTCCGCGGTGAGGGTGCGCGGACCCGAGTACGTCGGCGGGCCGCCGCCCCAGCCGGCCGCGGTGGCGGGGTTCAACGACAGGTGCAGAACCGTGGTGGCACCCGGCAGCGGGATGTCGAAACCCGAGGCGTCCTCCCGCGCGGGCAGCGGCTGGTAGCCGATCGTGTAGCCCGGCACCCGGTCGGTGAACTCGAGGACCAGCCGGTCATAGCCGTCCTGACCGGCGAGCCGGACGGCGGCGAGATGCGCCATCTCGCCGGACGGGTCGGCGTGTACGTCGGCGGTGCCCGCGCCCGGAAGAGCCGGTGGGGCCGGCGCGGTTCTGCCGCCGCAACCCGGGAGCATGAAGGCCACAGCGGTGGCCATCCACAGGGCGGCTGCCTTCGCCGCAATGATCCGCATTCGTGTGACGGTAGCTCCGGTCAGGACTCTTTCACTTCCGAGTACCAGATACGGTCGGCGACCGAGACGATGTCGTCGGAGATGGCCGAGATCCGCCGGTAGAATTCCCGGCGGGCGGTGACGACCGCGATGTCGGTGATCGACAGCAGATCGCCGACCGCCTGCCGGTAGGTGCGTTCGAGATTGCGCTGGGACTTCACCGCCGCGTCGGCGGCCTCGGTGGCCGAGGACGTGGCCTTGCGGCCCAGGGCGCCGAAAGCCGCCCGGAGGTGGCGCACCCCCTCGGCCAGCAGGACGGCCATGTCGGCGGTGGCCCGGTCCGGGGGGAACTCCATGGCCTCGGCTTCGCGAACGGTGTTCTTGGCGCCGTTGATCACCTTGTCCAGGTCCCGCGACAACTGGAACAGGTCCTCAGGTTGCAGTGGCGTGGTGAATGCCTCGCTGACGGCGTCAACAAGGGCGCGGCGCACCTCGTCGCACGCATGCTCGGCGTCACGAACGTCCTCGGCGCGGGCAAGGTCGCCTTGGGCCCACGCGGCGAAGGCGTCCATGCCCCGCACGGTGATGTCGGCCTGCTGCTCCAGCATCCCGACGACGTCCGGCGTCTCCGGCAAGAACCAGCGGGTGCGCTTGCGGCTCATGGCTTCTCCGTTCGCCTGCGGCTCATGTCAGTGCTCTCCATCCGAGAAGGACCACGATCGCCAGCAGGGCGGCCGCCGGGATCGTGGTCAGCCAGGCGACGCCCATCTCCCGCACGATCTCCCAACGCACGTGCTTCCAGCGACGCCGCCCCCCGCCGACACCGACCACCGACGAGGCCACCACCTGGGTGGTGCTGACCGGGGCGCCGATCAGCGAGGCGCCGAGGATGACGGCGGTCGAGGAGGCCTGGCTGGAGAACGAGTCGAGCGGGGTGAGGGTGAAGATCCGGTGGCCGATCGTCTTGACGATGCGCCACCCGCCCAGCGCAGTGCCCATCGTCAGGGCGACGCCGGTGGCGACCTTGGCCCACAGCGGCACCGACATGGTGTCGCTGTGGCCGGAGGCCAGCAAGAGCACCGCGATCACACCCATCGACTTCTGCGCGTCGTTGCCGCCGTGACTGAATGAAAGCCCCGCTGCCGCAAGCCATCCGCCACCGCGGACCGGGCCGATCCACCGCGTGGTCCAGCGCCGTGACAGCAGCAGCAGCAGACGCAGCAGCAGGAACGCGAACACGAATCCCAGCGGCGGAGAGATGAACAGGGCGACCAGGACGCCGATGACACCATCTGGATGCCAGCCCTCGAACCCGCCCCACTGGACGGACTGCAGGCCGCCGTAGCCGGACAGGATGCCGTCGGCGATCGCGGACCCGGCGAGGCCACCGACTAGTGCGTGCCCGGAGGACGACGGGAGCCCCAGCCACCAGGTGAGAGCGTTCCAGATCGTCGCGCCGGCCAGTCCGGCGCCGACGACGGGCACCATCTGGGTGTGCGGGACGGTCACGATCTTGCCGATGGTGTCGGCGACGGCGGTCCCCAGCAGCACCGCGCCGGCCATGTTGAACACGGCGGACAGCACGACCGCCTGTCCCGGGGTCGCTCCGCGGGTGGCGACCAGGGTGGCGATCGCGTTGGAGGCGTCATGGAAGCCGTTGGTCAGGGCGAAGGCCATCGCGAAGCCGATGGCGACGATCAGCCCGACTTCCATTGACTCTCCCGCCAGGACGTGGCCTAACCGACCATGTACGCCGGGTGAACATAACAAAGACGCCGGGTGAACGGCGGGATGAAAGCCGTCGCTACCGTGCCAGCCAGCTCAGGGCCGCGGCCACCAGGGCGGTCGTGCCGATGTCCAGGGTCGGCTGGATGACCGGCGCATAGTGCGGCGAGTGGTTTACGGGAAGATCCGCGGGGATCGAGCCCTCGGCGCCGGAGAACAACGCGGGATCGGCACCGCCGAACAGCCAGAAGGTGTACGGGGCGCCAACGCCGTTGGCGATGTCGCTGAAGTCCTCGCTGCCGAGGATGCGCGGCGGTTCGAGGACGCGGTCGGCTCCCAGGACTTCGGTGAACGCTTCGGTGACCGTGGCGGTGACCTCGGGATCGTTGACCGTCAGCGGCGCCTGGTCGACCATCTCGAACTCCGGTTCGCGGGGTGAGTTCGACGCCGCGCATTCGGCGATCACGATCCGCCGGATGGCCGTCAGGATCGTCGAGCGAGTCGCCTCGCTGTAGGTCCGGATGTTGATCTGCAGTTCGGCGCGGTCGGCGATGATGTTGGCCTTGGTGCCCGCGGTGATGCTCCCGACGGTCAGCACGGCGGGCTCTCCGGGCTCGACCTCGCGGGAGACGATCGTCTGCAGCCGCAGCACTATCGAGGCGGCCAGCACCACCGGATCGATACAGGCCTGCGGCATCGAGGCGTGCCCGCCCCGGCCATAGACCGTCACCCGGATGGAGTCGCCCGCGGAGAAGAACGGGCCGGCTTTGGTGGCGACGGTGCCGGCGGGTAAAGGCACCACGTGCTGGCCGAGCGCGACGTCGACGGGCCCGACCAGCTGCGCAAGGCCGGCGTCGACCATGCCCCGGGCACCGTTGACGGTCTCCTCGGCCGGTTGAAACAGCGCGATCAGCGTTCCCGCCCAATGCTTTTGGGCAAACGCCAACAGCTGCGCGGCGCCCAGCAGGCAGGCGGTGTGCATGTCGTGGCCGCAGGCGTGTGCCACCGGCACAGGGTGGTCGGATCCGAGGGGTGTGGCGGTGGCGGTGCTGGCGTAGGGCAGGCCGGTGTCCTCCAGAACCGGCAGCGCGTCCATGTCGGCGCGCAGCAACACCGTCGGACCGTCGCCGTTGCGCAGGATGCCGACCACGCCGGTGCCGCCGACGCCCGTCGTCACCTCGAAGCCCGTCTGCTGCAACCGGTCGGCGACGGCGGCCGCGGTCCGATGCTCCTGATGCGACAGTTCGGGGTGCCGGTGCAGGTCCCGGTACAGCTCTTCCTGCCAGGAGCGGACGTCATCGGCATTGGCCAGGGTGGCGGCTACGGCGGGGTGCATGGTCGGCGGGGAACCTCTCGGGCGTCGGGGCGTGCGCGACCAACATAAGTCGGTGGCGGCGATCGAGCCCGAGTTTCGGCCTTCCGCCCACAGGTATGAACCCTGGCGTCTCAGACTGGCTAGGCTGTGCGATCACCGAGCTCACCGGACAGAAGGGCAGCCCATGTCGTTCACTCATCTCGCGAGCTTCCGGTGGAAGGACGGGACGACGCCGGCAGACGTCGACCGGATCACCGGCGCGCTGACCGCGCTGGCCCCGACTGTCAGCGGTGTCGAGAGCTATCGTTGCGGTCCCGACGTGAGCCACACTCCTGATTCCTACGACTACGCGGTGGTCGGGGTCTTCGCGAATCGCGACGACTTCGAGGCCTACCGGGACCACCCCGAGCATCAACGCATCCTCAAGGAGTTGATCGCGCCGAATCTGGCCAACCGAATCGTCGTTCAGCTCCAGAACTGAAAGCCTCAGCTTTGCGGCGGCTGCCGCGCCCGGGTGGCGTGCTGTCGGCAGTATCCGCCCAGTGCCGTGGGGAGCCAGCCGAAATCGACCAGCAACTCGTTGAGAGACTGTTTGACCACAGCCGTCCGCGATTCAGTGACGAACACTGAAACATCAATGCTGTCTCCGCAATTCGCACACTCGACGCGACATTCCCACACCGACTCGTGCTCGGCGAACTCCAGGGTCATCACGGTGGTACCAATCGGGGAGGGATCAGGAACGCCAACGTAACACCGGTCCACAGGCACCGCATGCCGGCGAAGCCGGCCGCAGAACGCGCGCTCCGCGTAACCTCTCACCGCTCACGGCGAGTCGGATGGATGGCCCGGGCCTGCCGCTTCACCACAGTTCCGCAGTGAGCCGCGCCGCCGTCCGCCGATCGGTGGACAGCGGCTTCCACCGGAGAACGACCCATTCGGGGGACCATCGATGGCTGTCTCGCCGGGCATCGTCGTGCCCAGACGGCCCCTAGAGGCGGCACCGGGGCCCCGAGCGGGAAGAGACTTCGATGGAGCGCATCATGGCCGGCATCAGCCGGTACTTCCAGGGCTGGTCGACAATGGATCCCGCTGTGGCAATGGGCTTGTTCGGCGCCGGAGTGGGACTGGCCGTTCCCGAGTACCCGGCGTGGGCCGCCGACGGCCCGGTGCTCTGACTAGACCCCGGCGGCCTGCAGACTATCGGTGTCAAGCGGTGAGTCCACGCGAAGATCTCAGGGCACCAATACGATTCGGCGCACATCGGGGTCGCGGGGGCGCCAGCAATATCGGCTCAGTGTGCTGACCGTCGATGTCGACGATAGGCTGTCGGACATGAAAACCCTCGTTGGCGGCGCCGTGTGCACGACCCTCATTGCAGGCGCGTTGTGCGCCACCGCTCCGACGGCCATGGCGTGCCCGTCGGGAACGGTCGCGACAGATTTCAGTGGTGTGTGCGTCAGCGGCGGACAGCCGGACGGCCAGGCCGTCAACGGCGAGCTGCCCGCGCCGATCGGCTCGTTCGGCGGCGCTGAGATCAGCGGCGGAGTGGACGGTCTGCCCAGCGTCGACGGCATTCCCTGCACGCCGAGGCAGATCGGCGCCTGCATCGGCCTGACGGAGAGCCAAGGCTAGGTCTCAGTACCGGCGCGCGGAATGCCCAGTGCCACAGTTAATTCCAAGACCATGCCGGGGTCGTTGAGCCTTTCCCCGTAGAGCTGACGGATCTGGTTCATCCGGTAGCGCACGGTCTGGGGATGCACGAACAACTCGGCGGCGACGGCGTCGCGGCGGCCCTGGTTCAGCAGCCAGCTGCGGAGTGTCTCCCCGAGTCGTTCGGCGGGGCCTTCGCCGAGTTCGGCCAGCGGGGCCAGCGCCCGCCGGCGCAGATCCTCGGCGGCCTCCTCGTCGGCGCCGAGCACCAACTCCACCAGATGCTCGTCGGTGTCCACCACGCCGGCGCCGAGGCGACGGGCACGCAACGCCCGCACGTAGGAACTCCGGACCGACATCCACGGACGGCTGGGGCCGACGATCGCCGTGCGCCCGGCCAACGCGGCCAGCAGAGCCGGCCTCCGGTTGCCGTCAGCGTCGGGAACCAATGTGGCCGCCCAGGATTCGGACGGGTCCAGGCCGGGCAGGCTCTCACCCACTTGCAGCGACGTCGGGTTCAACATCGCCGCGATCCGCGACAGCTGTGCGGCCGGCACCAAGACCGCCGTCAGCGTCTCGGGGGCCGGCCAGGCGGCGGTCTCGGCGCTGGCGCGAAGGATGTCGGGATCCTCGCCACTGAGCAGTTGACGGCCGAGCTGGTCGAGGTGGCGCTGTCGCACCCGGCCTGCCGTCGCGAGTTCATCGGAGTGGCCGGACACACTGGCGGCCGACAGTTCGTCGATGTAGGCGAACGTCAATTCCGCGAACCGTGCCACCACCTGGGCGGGCAGGCCGGCGGCGACCGCGGTCGCCGACAGCTCCCGCCACGCCACCCGCGCGCCCACCCGGTAGGCCGCCAGCAGCGCGTCGATGGACCGGCCGTCGCGCGCCTCGCCGCGCCCCAACTCGTAGGCGCCGTCGAGCGCCGCAACCACCGCGGGGTCCGAGGCGGAGTCCCCGCCGCGGGTGGCCAGCCGCAGAAACGCGCCGAGTGACGCCTGCACCGCGTTCTCGATGTTCTGCCCCATCCGGCCCCGGAACGGGTCGATGTAGGCGGGCACCTCGGCGATGATCGCGGCGACGGTGCGTTCGGCCATCCGCGGCAGCACGCCCTGCAGATCGGCGGCGACCTCGGTGTCGAGGTCAAGACCGGTAAATCGGGGATCCCCGGCAGGCATTTTGTTCCCTCCGAACAATTCGAGTCGATTTCTTCACGCGGAATGGTCAAGACTTTATCCCTTCAACGCAGCCATGGTGGAGACATGACCACGACGACATCCCGTCCGCAGACCTCCGTCCTCCGTACGGCCCTGGTCAAGCTGGCCGAGCGGGTCACCACTCCCCTGCTGCCGGCGGACTATCTCGACGTCATCGATCCCCTGCTGTCCGGGTCGCAGCTGCGCGGCCGCATCGTCGGCGTCCATCCCGAGACCCGCGACGCGGTGACCGTGGAGATCAAGCCGGGCACCGGCTGGCGGCCCCACCTGCCGGGGCAGTATCTGCGGCTCGGCATCGAGGTCGACGGCGTGCGCCAGTGGCGCAGCTACTCGATCACCTCCCGGCCGGGCGATCGGTGCGTGACGATCACCGTCAAGGCCGTGCCCGACGGCGTCGTGTCCAGCCACCTCGTCCGCCGCGCCACGGTGGGCACGATCGTGCATCTCGAGCAGCCGGCCGGCGACTTCACGCTGCCGCGCGGCATCACTCCGTTGAAGGCGCTGTTCCTCACCGCCGGCAGCGGGATCACCCCCGTCATGGGGATGCTGCGGTCCCTACAGCCGACGGAGGGGTCCGACATCGTCGTCGTACACAGCGCCCCGCGCTCCGACGACGTCATCTTCGCCGGCGAACTGCGAATGCTGGCCCAGCGCAGGCACATCCGCCTGGTGGAGATTCACACCGGTAGCGACGGCCGGCTCGAGCCGGCTCGGTTGACCGACCTCGTCCGCGACGTGGACCAGCGCCAGACGTGGGCATGCGGGCCCACCGACATGCTCGATGCCGTCGAAAGGCATTGGGCTGCAGCCGGTCTGAGCCCACAGCTGCACATCGAACGGTTCCGCCCGACACTCGTCGCAACCGGCGACGGAGGTGCTGTCACCTTCTCGGCGACCGGCACCACCGTCGACGACGACGGCAGTCGCAGCCTGCTGGACGCCGGTGAGTCCGCCGGGGTCCTGATGCCCTCGGGCTGCCGGATGGGCATCTGCTTCGGCTGCGTCGCTCCGCTGCGGCGCGGCGCCGTCCGCGACCTGCGCACCGGAGCGCTCACCACAGCGAACGACGGCGACGGCGTCGTCATCCAAACCTGCATCTCAGCCGCCGCTGGCGACTGCGACATCGACCTCTAGAGACATCTGACGCAAGAAAGGACACCGAAGTGACCACTCTCCAACGCACTTCCCCCAACCCGATCGCCCACCTCTCGCCCGAGGACATCGAGAACCTCGGCGCCGAACTCGACGCCATCCGCGAACAGGTGATCGCCAGCCGCGGCGAACGCGACGCGGCCTACATCCGCGATGTCGTCACGGCCCAGCGGCGCCTCGAACTGGGCAGCCGTGCGGTGCTGCTGTTCTCCCTCTTTCCGCCGGCGTGGCTCGTCGGGACGGTCGGCCTCGCAGTCTCCAAGATCATCGAGAACATGGAGATCGGCCACAACGTCATGCACGGCCAGTGGGATTGGATGCGGGACCCGAAAATCCACTCCACCACCTGGGAGTGGGACAACGCCGCCCCGTCGGACCTGTGGAAGCACTCGCACAACGAACTACACCACACCTACACCAACGTCCTGGGCAAGGACCACGACCTGGGCTACGGGATCATGCGCGTCGACGAGGGCCAGCCGTGGAAGCCCTTCCTGCTGTTCCAGCCGCTGACCAATTTGGTCAACGCCTGCTTCTTCCAGTACGGAATCGCCTTCTACGACGTGGAGATCGGCAAGTACCTGAAGGGCCGTATCCCCAAGGACGAGTTCCGCGCCCGGGTCAAGGGGGTCCTGCGCAAGATCCGCCGGCACGCCACCCGTGACTACGTTCTGCACCCGCTGCTCTCCGGCCCCTCAGCTCTCACCACGCTGACCGCCAACCTCACCGCCAATCTGGTGCGCAACCTGTGGACCCACTCGGTGATCATGTGCGGACACTTCCCCGAAGGTGTGGCGACCTACGAGAAGACCTCCATCGAGGGTGAGACGCGCGCGGAGTGGTACCTGCGGCAGATGCTCGGTTCGGCGAACATCTCCGGCAGCGCTGCAATGCATTTCATGACCGGCAACCTGTCCTTCCAGATCGAGCACCATCTGTTCCCGGACCTGCCCAGCAACCGGTATCAGGAGATCGCCCCCAAGGTGCAGGAGGTCTTCGAGCGCTACGGACTGACCTACACCGCCGGGCCGCTGCCCAAACAGGTCGGCTCGGCCTGGGCCAAGATCATCCGGCTGTCACTGCCGAACGACTTCCTCAGCACCGTGCTCAATCCGCTCCCGAAGTCCGAGGCGGACCAGCAAGCGCGCAGTGCGGCCTAGCAAGACGGGCTCAACGCCGCAGGTACAAATGAGCGGCGTTGTGCCACAACACGTTCTCCAGATCGGCGGCGGACATGACCTCACCCAGGGAGGTCATGTCGCTGTCCTGGAACGGCCGCCGCGCTCGCGTGGACGGCAGGTCGGTGCCGAACAACAATGCGCGAGGGTTGATGTCGAGAATGCGTGTCACCGCCTCGACCGGATCGAGGTCGATGCGGCCGAACCCGGTCGCCTTGACGTAGGCGCCTGCCCCGACGAGCCGGAGCAGGTCCGGCAGCCCTTCAGCGCTCAGACCGAGGTGGTCGATGCTGATCGCGGGCAGGCGGGCCAGCGTGGGATACAGCTCCGCGAGTTCGATTGAGTCGACGTAGAACTCGGCGTGCCACCCGGCCACATCATGGACCCGACGAGCCAGCAGGTCCACGTCGCCGACGTCGGCAGAGCCGCCGCGACGCAGGTTGAACCGGACCGCGCGGACGCCCATCGCATCGAGTCGCGCGATCTCGGCGTCGGTGGTGTCGGCGGGAATCTGTGTGACGCCGACGAACGTCGGCCCGAGGGCGGTCAGCGCCGCGCTGAGGTAGGTCTGATCGAACCCCTGGAAGGAGCCCGAGACGACCGCACCGCCGGCCACGCCGAGGCCTTCCACGCGGCGGAGGTAGTCCGCGACGGTGAACGGCGGCGGTAGGTAGCCGTTGTTCTCCCGCAGCGGGAATCGTGGATCGATGATGTGCAGGTGCGCATCGAAGACGCGGACTGCGTCGGGCACGAAATCAGCGATCCGGTGTTACTGACCGGCGTTCTTGACCAGTTCCATGGCGTAGCTGCCGACGAAGCGGCCCGCCGGCGGCTCGCCGCGGTTGCACGAGCCATCGGACTCGCCCGGCCGCTTCACCCAGAGGTAGGCGTCGGCGTGCTCGCCGGCCGTGGCCGTGGTGGGAGCGGTACCCAGGGCCCGGCCACCCGGGTTGCACCAGTCCAGCGCGGTGCCCTCGGCAGGCCCGGCGCCGTTGCGCGAGGTGTCGATCACGTAATGCGCCCCGTTGGTCATCCCCGAAACCGCTTCTCCGAAGCCGATTTCCTCGTCGGTGGTGTAAAAGTTCGCGGTGTTGAGGCTGAAGCCCCGGGCGCGGCTCACACCGACCTGGTTGAGACGGGAGGCCAGCACGTCCGCGCTCAGCCACCGCGAATGCCCACCGTCGATGTACACCGCCGCGGCGGGATCGCGGGTCAGGGCGTCCACCGCGTAGCTGAGCAGACCGAAGCGCTCCTGCTGCTGGTCGGTCGACAGACAGTCGGCCATGGCGATCGCGTCGGGCTCGAGGATGATCGCCGCGGGCATGGCCCCCAGGCCCGAGGCCACCCCGTCGATCCACTGCCGGTATCCGGCCGCCGTGGCGAACCCGCCGGCCGCGAAGCTGCCGCAGTCACGGTGCGGGATCGCGTAGAGGGCGAACACCGGCGTGGCGCCGGCCGCCTGTGCGGCACTCGCGTACCGGGACACCGTGCCCGCGGGTGCGGCGAAGGCCTCGTCGAGCCAGTAGGCGGTGGGGGTGTTGGCCAGGGCGGCCAACTGGGGGTTCGAGTTCGCGGCGGCCTTGGCGCCGGAGATCGGATCGACGTAGAACGGCCGGCCCGCGAGCGGGTTGGATTCGTCGACCAGCCGGATCGCCGATCCCGGATCGGTCTGGCGCGGCGGGGAGGTCAGGCCGGCTCCGAGAACGGCTGCCGAAGCGAGGATCGGGGCGGCGCCGAGGGCGACTACGCGGGCGACGGAGGAAATCACGTCCCCGAAAATAGTGTGACGAGCATCCCTCGCGCGAACCGACCGCCGATAGATCACCGGTTTATGACCCAGACGTCACAACCGTCCCTTCAGCATCACAGCGGCAGGCTCAGCCGTCGCGTGCGGTGGCCAGCGCCCGGCGGAAGTGCTCGACGGTGTCCAGTTCGGCAGCCACCGGGGCGGCGATCTCCTGCTCGGCAACCTCGGCGACCTCGGCCCGCAGCGCGGCCCGCGCGGCGCGTGCCGCCCGTTTGGCGCTGGTCCGCGCCAGCAGTCGCCCGATGACCGCGAGCACCACCCCGCCCAGTGCACCGACGATCAGCATCAGGGTGGGCACGGGAAAGCCCTCCACCCTAGGCGCCGGACCTACCTGGAACTGCAGATAGGCCAGGCCGGCCAGCGCCAGCAGCCACAGCCCACCGGCCAGGGCGATGGCGAACAGCGCCCACTGCAGCACGCTGAAGATGCTCCACCAGCGCGGGTTGCGCGGCGGCACCAGCGGCGCGCGGGTGACCGCTTGGTCGAGACTGTCGGTGAGTGATGCCGAGGCACTGTCGGCCACGGCACGCGCGCTCTGCACCCAAGCCCGGGGCGCCCCGGCACTGGCCGCATCCACGTAGTCCATCACCGCGGTGTTGGCCCGCGCCTTGGCGACCGGATCGTTGGACGGCAGCGACGAGCGCACCAGCCGCGGGTCGACACCCGGGCGTTCCAGACGCAGTTGCGAGACCGGGTCCTTGCGAAGGCGCCCAAGCCATTTCAGCGGTGGCCAGCCGACCGCCTGGGAAGCCTTCAGCTGAGTGGACTTCTCGATCGCCGCCTCGATGACCGGCGCTCCGGCCGCCTCGGTGAGGGCGTCGGTCAGCCGACCAAGGTCACCCGCCTGCACACCGGCAACCGGCGTTCCCGGGTCCTCGGCCGCGGCCGCCAGACCGTCGGCCGCCGTCGCGACGTCGGCCGCCAACCGGGCGACGGCGGTGCGGCGGCTGCCCACGGCAGTGAGAATGCGTTCGGCCAGGGCTTCCAGGCCTTCGCCGCTGCGATTGGACGTGCCCAGAACGACGGCGTCGGAAAGCCCGTCCTCGGCCACCAGGCGCCGCAGGTGAGCCAGGCACTGGGCGGCGTCGGCCACCGGCAGCCGGTCGACCTGGTTGAGCACCACCACGGTCACGTCGTCGTGGCGGGAGAACCGGCGGAGGTACTGCTCATGGACGAGCGCGTCGGCGTACTTCTGCGGGTCGAGCACCCACACCATCAGGTCGACACGCTCGACGAAGTGGTCGACGTAGGCCCGGTGCGCGGTTGAGGTCGAATCGTGGTCGGGCAGATCGACGAGCACCAGATCGGCCAGCGTGCCGGCGCCGTCGGTGGCGACGTGCCAGCGCGGGACGCCCAGCCATTCCAGCAGCGCGACGGTCTCCGGTGTCTCGCGCCAGATCGCGGCGAGCGGTTCGGAGGTAGTGGGCCGCAGCACACCGGCCTTGGCCACCTCCTCGCCGACGATGGAGTTGAACAGCGTGCTCTTGCCGGCTCCGGTGGACCCGGCGAAGGCGACGACGGTCAGTTCCTCGGACAGTCGCCGGCGGGCCTGCGCGCGATCGGCCACCAGCCGGGCCTGTGCGACGGCGGGCGAAGGCAGCCGGCCCTCGGCGAGGTCGGCCGCCTCGGCCAGCCCGGCCAGCCGGCGGTCCAGCGTCGCCCCGTCGACCAACGCAGCGGGCTGTTCACGCAGCGGATTCAGCCGCGCCAGAAGCTCTTTCATCATCAGCCGTTCCACCAATCCCGTAGTGAGTCCCGCCAGGTCTTGCGGGGCGCGGCCACCTCGTCGGGACCTGGTGGGCTGGCCGGCAGCAGGGCTTCGGCATCCTCCACATCACGGGCCTGCTGCACGGCGACGGTGGCGGTCCGCAGGCGGTTGGACAGCTCCGGATCGAGGTCGAGGGCGTCAAGACGGGACAGGAACCGTCCCTTCTCCTCGCCCATCAACCCGCCGACCCGTTCCTTCAGCTTGTCCATGGCGGCCTTCGACATCCGGCGGACACCGTCCTCGCCGAACACCGCCTCCAGCAGCTTTTGCGCCAGAACCGTTGTCCCCCCGGCTATTCCGATCTCAGCCCCGCTCAAACCACCGGTCGCGGAGAACACCACCACCATCAGCGTCAAGGAGATGCCGTTGAGTCCGTAGGCCAGCACCCGGGCGGTCTGGCGCTTGTCGGCGCCCTCGGTGCGGATCATCTCCAGCAGGTCGTCCTGCCACGCGCGCACGAGTGCCGCCGAGCGTTCCGAGATGTCGGCCGAGGCACGCGCGAGGTCCGCCCCGCCCAGCAGGGCCCGCCCCGCGGCGTCCTCCCGCCAGGCCCGGTCGGCCCGCCGGGCGGCGTCGTTGGCCGAGTCCACCAGGAGACTCGTCAGACCTGACTCGATGGCCTCACTCACCTGCTCCGGCGGGGCGGGCTCACCGCGCACGGCGGCGGTGATCCGGTCGCGCAACCGGCCGACGCCCTCCTCGAGTCGCTTGAGTAACTGTCCGGTGCCGACGAACTCCTGCCAGCGGGCCAGCACCTCGCCGCGCATCAGCGAACCGTCCGAGGCGGCGTCCTCCAGCGCGGCCACCGCCTGCGCGTAGGGCTCGTCCACCGCCGCGCGCAGCCTCCTGGCGGTATCGCCCTGTTGCGCAAGGGCATCGATGATGATCGGCATGTCCGCAGCGATGTGGCCGACCGCACCGTCGACGGTCCGGCGGGCCACGGCCGCGCGCATCGCCGCGTCGGCGATCAGGTTGTTGACCCAGACCTGGAGGTCGGCCGTGCGGTCGGCCGGAATCATGCCGTCGATCAACGGCGATTCCGGAATCACGAACAGCGGCGCACTGGCGAGGCGCTCGGCGGCCAGCATCTGCCGCACATGCGCGGTGACTTCGGCCAGGGCCTCGGGGGGCACGCGGTTGAGCACGATCACGACCGCGGCGTTGCGGTCGACCGCCGCCCGCAGCGCCGCCCACGGCACCGCGTCGGCGTAGCGCGACGCGGTGGTGACGAAGAACCACAGGTCCGCGGCGGCCATCAACATGCCGGCCATCTCGCGGTTGGTCTGCGACACCGAGTCCAGGTCGGGTGCGTCGAGCAGACCGAGTCCGGCCGGAATCACGTCGTCGGCCACGAGTCGCAGGCCGAACACGTCGTCGATCCCGGCCAGTGCGTTGCCTCCGGTGATACGCGGCAGGCGCGGCAGGATGTGGTCGGAGGCGAACCACTCGGTGTCGGCCGGGTTGAAAACCAGCACCGGGTGCCGGGTGGTCGGGCGCAGCACCCCGGGGGTCGTCACGGGCTTGCCGACCACCCGGTTCACCAGGGTGGACTTCCCGCTTCCGGTGGACCCGCCGACGACGGCCAGAAGCGGTGCGTCGGCGTCACGCAGCCGCGGCAGGATGTAGTCGTCGAGTTGGTTGGTGAAGCCGGCCGCCAGGTTTCGCGCGGCGTCCGAGCCGGGCACCAGAAGCGGCATTCGCACCTGCCCCAGGGCGCCGCGCAGCGATTCCAGCGGCGGCAGCAATGATCCGGACATCGCTACATCGTGCCGTAGTCCGATCGCCCATTCGGCGACAATGAGCAAGCCCAGCGCGGCCACGGAGAGGTAGGAGTCCCGATGCACGATGATGCCCCCACCCGCGAGGCTGGGGCCGGCATGCCCGCCGACGTCACGAGCAGCCCACTGTTCAACACCGACCTGGCGCCGACGCCGCCGGAACGGCGCACCTGGACCACCTACAACTTCGCCGCCCTCTGGATCGCGATGGCGCACTGCCTTCCCACCTACATGCTGGCGGGCGGTCTGATCGCCTTGGGCATGAACTGGTGGCAGGCGCTACTCACCATCGCGCTGGGCAACCTCATCGTCCTGGTGCCGATCCTGCTGAACGCGCACCCGGGCACGAAGTACGGCATTCCCTTTCCGGTGCTGGCGCGCAGCAGTTTCGGCACGATCGGGGCGAACGTGCCCGCGATCCTGCGCGCGATCGTGGCGTGCGGGTGGTTCGGCATCCAGACCTACATCGGCGGCGAGGCGATGCGCACCTTCCTGGTTGCGGCGTGGCCGGGCTTCGCCCGAATCGGGGGCGGCCATGAGATTCTGGGTCTCAGCGTTCCCAGCGCCATCACGTTCGGCATCTTCTGGTTGATCAACATCGGCATCATCGTGTTCGGGATGAATGCGGTGCGGGTGTTCGAGAACTGGAGCGCACCGCTCATCCTGCTGCTGGGACTCTGGCTGATGGTGTGGGTGGTCATGCGCGCCGGCGGGCTGGGGCCGATGTTCGACCGGCCGAGTGGCTTCGCCACCCCGGCCGAGTTCTGGAAGGTGTTCGTGCCCAGCCTGACTGGCATGGTCGGCTTCTGGGCCACGCTCAGCCTGAACATTCCCGACTTCACCCGATTCGGCCGGGGCCAGCGCGAGCAGATGCTGGGCCAGACACTGGGACTGCCCACCACCATGATCGCGTTCAGCGCGATGGCCGTCGTCATCACCAGCGCGGCGGAGACCGTGTTGAAGGGCAGCGATCCCGCGAAGCTGTGGGACCCGGTGGTGCTGCTGGGCCAGATCACCAGCAGCACAGCACCTCCCGGCCTCGATGCCCCGTTGATCGCGGGTGAGAGCGCGCGCCTGCTGGTGGCGTTGCTCAGCCTGTTCGGCGTGGCGGTGGCCACGGTCAGCACCAACATCGCCGCCAACGTCATCAGTCCCGCAAACGATTTCGCCAACTGCGCTCCACGCCTGATCAGTTTCCGAACCGGTGGCGTGATCACCGGCGTAATCGGGATCCTCATCATGCCGTGGAAGCTGCTCGAAAGCGCCGGCTCCTACATCTTCAACTGGCTGGTGGGCTACAGCGCCCTGCTGGGCCCGATCGCCGGGATCATGATCGTCGACTACTGGCTCATCCGCCGCACCTGGCTCGACGTGCCCGATCTGTACCGGGTGGACGGTCGCTACGCGGGAGTGAATTGGGTTGCTTTGTGCGCGTTGATCTTAGGCGTGGCGCCGAACGTCCCCGGCTTCCTGCGCAGCGTGAAGGTGCTGGGTGGCGGTCCTGATGGCTGGGACGCCATCTACCCCTATGCATGGTTCACCGGGCTTATCGTGGCAGCGGCGGTATACCGGCTGGGAATGGGGCACAGCACGTTCGGAGCCGCGACAGGAAGCGGCTCGCATGGCTGACGACCGACCGGTCACCTGATCGCCACGGCGAAGTGGAGCCCGGCCGGCTGATGGCGCGTTTAGTGGCCCGTGAACTCGTCCATGGAGTTGTAGACACCGACCGTCCGCAGATAGAGGTCACGCAGCCGCAGCGGAAGCACACCGGTGAGCACCTTGTTCAGCTTGGAGGTCCACGGCATCACCACGAACGGCCGCCCCTCGAGCATGGCCGCCCACGTCTCCGCGACGACCTCCTCCTGCTTGAGCATCGGGGTGAACAGGATCCCCTTGGCGCCGTCGAACATGCCCGTGTTGATGTAGGTGGGGCACACGGTGGTGACCCGCACGCGATCATGGCCGGCCTGTTCGAGTTCGAGGCGCACCGAGTCGGAGAAGCCGACCGCCGCCCACTTGGACGCCGCGTAGGCCGCCATCCGCGGGATGGCGTTGAGTCCGGCCGACGAGGCGATGTTCACCAGCCGGCACTCCCGGCCGGACTCGATCATCCCGGGCAGGAACTCACGGGCCACGAGCATGGGGCCGATCGAGTTGACCTCCATGGTCAACAGGAAGTCCTTGGGGCTGCTATCCCAGAAGTAGCCGTTGCCGCGCACGATCCCGGCGTTGTTGAACAACACGTGGACCACGCCGACCTCCATCCGGACCCGTGCTGCGGCGTCGGTAACCCGATCCTGGGAGGTGACGTCGACGACCTCGTAGCGGATGTTGCCGCCGGCGGCCTCGAGCTCCTCGGCGGTCTTGCTGAGGGCGTTCTCGTTGGCATCCCAGAGAATCACCGTGGCAGCGCCCTCCTTGACCGCGTTGGTGGCGAACAGCTTGCCCAGCCCCATCGCCGCCCCGGTGATCAGGACGTTGCTCCCTCTGACGGACTGCATGTCGACTCCCTCCCGCTCGTTTCTTTCTAGAGCCCGTTCTACCGCATCGATGGCGGGTAGCCGTACCGGTCCGGAAAGCCTTCGGCACGGAGGCGGCCAGACCTACAATCCGACCACCGGTGAGTCCTTGAAATCGCGAGAGGTGAATGCGATGTCGCAGAAAGACCGCGGCGCGTTCGCCTTCAGTCTGGCGAGTAGCTAGTCGCGGCCGGAACCTCATGTGAGCACCGGGGACGATTCGACGCGCGGCGCGGTGCTCGTCTGTGTGACCGCGACGCTGGCCGGCGTCGTCATCGGCCTCGTGGGAGGTGCCTTCCGCTGGCTGCTGGAAGCCTGCGACCGGCTGCGGTTCGAATTGGTCGCGTGGGCGCACCAGCTACCGGGACCCGGCTGGCTCATTCCGGTTGCGGCCGCCGCGGCGGGCGCCACCCTGGCCGCGCTGGTGGTGCGGTGGGAACCGATCGCCCAGGGCAGCGGCATCCAACACGTCGAGGCGGTGTACCGCGGTGAACTGCCACCACCGCGGATCCGCCTGCTGCCCGCGAAGTTCGTCGGTGGATTGTTCGCGATCGGATCGGGGCTCGTGCTGGGCCGCGAGGGCCCGACCGTGCACATGGGTGCGGCGATCGGCGCGCAGGCCGCCCGACGCGCCCGCCTGCCCGAAACCGAGGTCCGGATGATGCAGACGGCGCTGGGCGGCGCCGGCCTCGCCGTGGCGTTCAACGCGCCGATCGCCGGCACGTTGTTCACCCTGGAGGAGGTGACGAAGGCGTTTCGGACGCAGACCGTCCTGGCGGCCATCTTCGCCGCATCGGCCGCGGTCGGCTGTTCGCGCCTGGTGCTGGGCGACCATCGTGAATTCCATTGGGAGATCATCACGCAGCCCGGCTTCGGGTGGCTTCCGCTGTTCGTCGTCTTCGGGCTGCTGACAGGCGTTCTCGGTGCGGCCTACAACGTCCTGGTCCTGTGGTTCCTCGAACGCGTCACGGCACTGCGCCACATACCCACCGTGGCGAAGGCGACGGTGATCGGCGCCGTCATCGGAGCGGTGATGGCGGTCCAGCCCAATGCCGTCGGGGGCGGCGATCATCTGACCCAGACGCTGCTCGACGGCACCCATTTCAGCCTCGTCGCGCTCACGGCGCTCCTGCTGACCCGGTTCGTCCTCGGGCCGCTGTCCTACTCGGCGCCGGTGGTCGGGGGACTCTTCGCTCCGATGATCGCCGTCGGCGCGCTGTGGGGTGTGCTGTTCGCCCGCCTCGCCGATGCCGTACTGCCCTGGGAAATGGGCGATCTGGTGGTGCCCTTCGCCATCGTCGGAATGTCCTGCTTATTCAGCGCAAGCGTACGGGCGCCCGTCACCGGGATGGTTCTGGTGATCGAGATGACCGCGTCGACCGCGGTGATCGTTCCCATGCTGGCCGCAACCGCGGCGGCGGTGCTGGCCGCCCACCTCGCCGGCTCACCGCCGATCTACGACAGTCTGCGGGAGCGCAGCCTCTCGAAGTTCTGAAGACCCGGCAGAGGGCGCCGACGTTCCAATTCTTCCGACTCGGCCCACAGTTGGCCCGGCTGAGCCTAGCCCCGGTCGAGCGGAGGCGGCAGATTCGCGATCACCGGGAACTGCCCAGTGTGCCCGACCCGGTCACGGGCGATCTCGTTCACCCGTTCGCGCACCAGGAACCAGCCGCCGGTGAGAGCCGGGATGAGCAACGCCAGGCTGGCAATGGTCCAGGTCCCGATCGGATAGTTGAAGCCCATCAGGATCAACACGCCGAGCAGGAACGCCAGAGTGACGTAGCCGGTGTAAGGCGAGCCCCACAGCTGAAACGACGGGCGTGCCATCCTGCCCTGTTGCGACCACCGGTACAGCTGGATCTGGCAGATCACGATCGTCGCCCACGACGACAGGATGCCGAGCGAGGCAACGTTGAGGACGATCTCGAACGCCATCTCCGGCACCACCCCGTTGAGCAGCACACCGAGCAGCCCGATCGACGCGGTGAGGCAGATGCCGCCGTAGGGCACACCCCGCCCGGACATCCGTCCGGTGAACTTGGGCGCACTGCCGTTCATCGCCATCGACCGCAGGATCCGGCCGGTCGAGTACAGCCCGGCGTTGAGGCTGGAGAAGGCGGCGGTCATCACGACGAGGTTCATCATCGTTCCGCCACCTTCGATTCCCACCTTGGCGAAGAACGTGACGAACGGGCTCTCACCGGCCGAGTAGTCGGTGTAGGGCAGCAACAGGGCGAGCAGAAACAGCGACCCGACATAGAACAAAGCGATACGTGCGATCACCGAGTTGATCGCCCGGGGCATGATCTTCTCCGGCTCGGCCGTCTCACCGGCCGCGGTGCCGACGAGTTCGACTGCGGCGTAGGCGAACACCACCCCGGAGGTGACGACGACCAGCGGCAGAACTCCAACCGGGAACAGACCGCCGTGGTTCGTGATCACGCTGAAACCGGTTGAGTGCCCGTCGATCTGGTAGCGACCGGCCAGGAAGATCGTCCCGGCCACGAGAAACGCCAGCAGCGCAACCACTTTGACGAGCGCGGCCCAGAATTCGAATTCCCCGAACAGCGCGACCGAGACCATGTTCATCCCAAAGACCAGCGCCAGGGCCACCAATGCGATCAGCCACTGCGGGAAGACGTCGAACAATCCCCAGAAGCGCGCGTAGGTGGCGATCGCGGTGGAGTCGACGATCGTGGTCATCGCCCAGTTGAGGAAGTACATCCAGCCGGCGACGTAAGCGGCCTTCTCGCCGAGGAATTCCCGCGCGTAGGAGACGAACGACCCCGACGACGGACGATGCAGAACAAGTTCGCCCATTGCCCGCAGGATGAAGAAGACGAACACCCCGCAGAGCCCATAGACCAGAAAAAGGCCGGGTCCGGCGCTGGCCAAGCGTCCCCCGGCGCCGAGGAACAGTCCCGTCCCGATCGCCCCGCCGATGGCGATCATCTGGAGCTGCCGCGGTTTGAGACTCTTGTGGTAGCCGGCGTCCTCGCTGGTGAGCCCCGCGTTCTCGCCCACCGGGTCGGAAGTGATGCTCATTGCCCTGCATCCTCTTCTCCCGGCAGCGCACCGGAAGGCGGGATGTCACGGAAGGTGAACACGAACCCGAACACCGCCACGGCGGCGGCGATCGCGTAGCCGATGATCGAGTACCACCCCGCCCGCTGGTAGGCCGTCACCGCGACGATGCCCATGGCGACAAACACCATGAACATCCCGATGAGCGGCGTCTTGGCCTTGAAGTCGATGAGCCGCAACGCTGATCTCCCTCCGAGAACCGGATTACCGTCGGTTCAGTAAACACCGAGTGAACAGTTCGCACTGCGGCTCGCGGATCAATTTTCATATCGGAAACACAGCGGCCTGATTCGCAGTACCGTCGCCGGCCGGCCGCACCGCGCTACGGTGCTGTGTGTGGTGAATTCCTCCGCGTCGGGCACGACCCGGGATTGGTCGCCGCGACGCAGCAGTCTGGTCTTCGGCACGGCCGCGATGTTCGTCTTCTTCCAGATGGTGCTGCAGACCTTCCCGAGCGTGATGCGGGAAGGCCTGGTCGTCGATCTCTCCCTCGACGAGTCCGGGTTCGGCGGGCTGTCCTCGAGCTTCTACTACCCCTACATCCTCTTGCAGGTGCCCGCAGGAATCCTGGTCTCCCGGTTCGGGGCCCGGTCGGTTCTGATCGTGAGCGCGCTCCTCTGCACCGTCGCATCGTTCCTGTTCGCGGTGTCGCAGAACGCGCAGTCCGCCGAGGCGACCCGCATCCTGATGGGACTCGGGGCCGCACCGACCGTGGTCTGTGCGATGACCCTTGCCTCGCAGTGGTTTCCCGCGCGGTTGTTCCCTCTGCTGGCCGCACTGACCGAGGTCTTCGGAATGACCGGCGCCGCGTTGGGTCAGGAAACCCTCGGCTTCATCGTCGAGCGGGCCGGCTGGCGCGTCGGGATGATCGTCTGCGGCGCGGTGTCGACGGTCCTGATGCTTCTGGTGGTCGTGTTCGTCCGGAATCGCCGCACGTCGGCTGCCGATACCGACTGGCCCCGGCTTCCCGAGATCCGCCGGTTGCTGACCTCGCTACCGGTCCTCGCGCGTGGCACGGCGGGTGGCCTGGTGTCATCGGCCGGGGTGGCCTTCGGAATGCTCTGGGGCGTCTCCTACTTCCAGGCCTACCATCACATGAGCCTGTCGGCTGCCTCGGTCTGCTCGTCCTTCTACTTCTGGGGATGCCTGCCGGGCATGCTCGGGTTCGCCTGGTTGTGCGTGCGGGTGGACAGGCCGGCTCTGTTGCTCGCCCTGGGCGCAGTGGGGACCGCCGTGGCGATGGCCCTCATCATCTACGTCCTGCACGGCCAGCTCGCGCAAAGCATCGCGATGTTCGTGCTGGGTGTTTTCAACTCGTCCTACGCGTTGTCCTTCACCATGGTGAAAGACATTGCTCCACAGCACCTTTCCGGAGTCGCCATGGGGATGACAAATATGTTGATCATGGGCATCGGCGGGATGTTGTTCCAGCCCCTGATCGGACTGCTAGCACACACCCGCGGCGAGGGGATTCCCGGCGCCGCCGCACTGAGCGCGATCGTCGTCGCCCAGATCGCAGCGTTACTGATCCTGGCGGCCATCAGCCGACAACGGGTCAGCCCCAGCGGGTAGCTTGTGGCGGTGGATGTTTCACCCGGAGAGCTGCGCCGCCGACGCCCGAGCATGGTTGACCGAACAGCTCGGATGACCGACCCGACCATCGGGCTGTTTCGCGGCGACGGCCGCACATTAGGGTTCTTTCGAGGCCCCACCGCTCGGGCCGACCGAACAGTTGGGTGAATTCATGACCGAAACATCAGAGGCGCCGGCGCTGGAGCCCCGAGTCGGCCACTGGTACCAGATGGACGGCACCTACCTCGTCGGCCGCGAGAAGGTGCGCGAATACGCCCGCGCCGTGCAGGACTACCACCCCGCGCACTGGGACGTCGAGGTGGCCGCGCAGCTCGGCTACTCGGGTCTGGTCGCCCCGCTTACGTTCACCTCCACCCCCGGGATGGCATGCAACCGGCGGATGTTCGAGTCGATCGTCGTGGGGTACGACACCTATCTGCAGACCGAGGAGGTGTTCGAGCAGCACCGCCCCATCGTGGCCGGCGACGAGTTGACGATCGACGTCGAGTTGACCGAGGTGCGCCGGACCGCCGGACGCGACTTCATCACCGTCACCAACACCTTCACCGACGCCGCCGGAGAGCGGGTGCACACGTTGCACACCACCGTCGTCGGCGTCACCGCCGACGACATCAACCCGGAGGTGAAGGCGGCCGTGCAAAGGGCGATGATGCACGACGTCGACATCATGGGCATCGGCGGCTCGGATGCGAACTACGACAAGACGATCCGCCCCCCAGGGGAGGTGCGGATCGCCGGCGACCTCGACCGGACGCCGGGAACGCTCAATTTCGACGACCTCACGGTGGGCGACGCGCTGCCCGTGCATCACACCCGGCTGTCCCGCGGCGATCTGGTGAACTACGCCGGCGTGGCCGGCGACGCCAACCCGATCCACTGGGATGAGGACATCGCCAAGCTGGCCGGGCTTCCGGACGTGATCGCCCACGGGATGCTCACGATGGGCCTCGGCGCCGGATTCGTCTCGGAATGGTCGGGTGATCCCGGTGCGGTGAGCCGCTACACCGTGCGACTCTCCCAGCCGGCCGTCGTGTCGGCCGCCGAAGGCGCCGACATCGAGTTCAGCGGCAAGATCAAGTCACTGGATCCGGAGACCCGCACCGGCGTCGTCTTGGTTGCCGCGAAGTCCGACGGGAAGAAGATCTTCGGGCTGGCGACCATGGACATCCGCTTCCGCTGAGGTCACACGTGCGCCCCTCGAGTTCCTCGACGATCTCGGCGAGGGTGTGCGCACCGGTCGCGTCGAGCATGCCCAGTTGCGACATCCGGATGATCACCACCGACACATCGGGTCGATCGGTGTCGGTGATGGCGTTGGAGAGGCGTTCGGCCGCGCCGAAGAACATCGCACCGTCCAAGCGCAGCAACGCAATTCGCTCGTCACCGGGCTCTCGGGGGCCGGGCAGCTCCTCGCGGACCACGGTGCTGCGAAGCAGACGGTGACGAGTGCGGTGAGTGCGAAGGCGAACGCATCGGAGCGGGTTGAGCGCAGAATCATGCCGATTTATCAGTCGTAAAGGTCCGTTGGCGCTTCGGGAAACCGGCTACCGTCGGACCGCGGCAGAGCGGAGCAGCGCACGTGAGTCACGAGGCGAGCCCACCGGGCGTCAACCGGTGGCCACACATCGCGCGTCTGGCGGTGTTCGCCGCCTTCCTGCTGACGATGTTCTATCTCGTAGCCGTGCGACGCGTCATCGACATCGAGGCGGTCCGCGCGGCGATCGCCAGTGCCGGGCCGCTGGCACCGCTGGTCTACATCCCGGTGTCTGCGGTGCTGGCGACGATGTTCGTCCCGGGCCCGCTCCTGGCCGCCGGCAGCGGCGTGCTGTTCGGGCCGGTGTTGGGAACGTTCGTCACCCTCGGTTCCACGGTGCTGACGGCGACGATCGCCGCGTTTGTCGGCAGGCGTGCCGGACGCGACAGTGCACGGGCCCTCATCGGGACCCGGTGGGCCGAGCGTATCGACGCCCAGATCAAGGGTCGGGGGCTGTGGGCGGTGGTCGGCCAGCGATTCGTCCCCGGCATCTCCGACGCGCTGGCCTCCTACACCTTCGGCGCGTTCGGATTACCGTTGTGGCAGATGGCAATCGGTGCGTTCATCGGATCGATGCCGCGGGCCTTCGTCTACACCGCACTGGGCGCGTCGATCGCGGATCTGCATTCCCCGCTCGCCTTCGCGGCGATCGCGGTCTGGTGCGTGATGGCGATCATCGGCGCCTTCGCCGCCCACCGCGGTTACCGCAGCTGGCGCGCCGGCCGCAAGGGCTGAGGCCCCTCCCCGAATGCCGGGTTATCTTCAGGCTTCGGCCTGCGACCGGATCCACTCCAGGTTGGCGGTCATGTTGCGCTGCCAGTCCGATAGCCGGCGCGCGACGATCCTGGCTTCCTTGTCCGGCTGTGCGGCGATCGCGATGTTGAGTCCGGAGGGACCCGGGCCCATTCGGCCCCACTGCCGGATCAGCACGCCGTCGGTGGCCGGTTCGACCTCGAAACCCCAACTGGCGATCGGACCGTCGTGTCCGAGGACGTTCCACACCCACCGCCGCTGATCCTCGAACTCGACGACTTCGCACACCGTCTGCCACTCGCCGATGGCCTCGTTGGCATTGCTGCCTCGGAAGCGGGCGCCCACCGCGACATGGTCGGCCCCGTCGAGCCACTCCACGGCTTGCAATTCGGCAGAGCAGCGGGCGGGCACGGTGATATCGGTGACGTAGCGCCACGCGGTGGCGACGTCGCATCCGACGCGCTGGGTGACTTCGACGGTCGGCTGATCTCGGTAGCGCATCGTTGTAGCGTGCCACCCATGAGGGTCGGCACGCTGATCGAGCCCCGGCTACCCGGGGCGGTGGAGTTCGCCGTCGCCGTCGAACGCCTCGGCGTGGATTCTGTGTGGATTCCGGAGGTGTGGGGCTACGACGCCCTCACCGGGCTGGCGTACCTGGCTGCCAAGACCTCGACTCTGCGGCTGGGAACCTTTGTGGTGCAACTGGGTTCGCGTAGTCCGGCGATGCTGGCGACCTCGGCACTGAGCCTGCAGGAACTGTCCGGCGGCAGATTTCTGTTGGGTGTCGGCACCTCTGGCCCCCGGGTGATGGAGGGCTGGCACGGCGTGCGCTTCCGCAAGCCGGTGCAGACCACCAGGGAGACTGTCGAAATCATCCGGATGGTGAGTCGTGGCGATCGGCTGGAGCATCGCGGCGAGATCTACCCGCTCCCGCTGCCCGACAGCGACGGCGCGGCCCTCAAGCCGTTGGTGCGGCCGCGGGACATCCCCGTCTATGTGGCCGCGATGGGTCCGCAGAACCTTCGTCTCACCGGCGAGGTGGCCGACGGCTGGCTCGGCAATGCGTTCATCCCCGAAGCCGCTGAAGTGTTCCTGGGACCGCTGCGCGACGGGGCGGCCCGGGCCGGGCGGTCGCTGGCCGATCTCGATCTGGTCGCGCCGGTCGCGGTGGAATTTCATGCCGACACCGCCTCCGCCGACCGCGCAGCCCGGCGGCATGCCGACGGCTATGCCTTCACCATCGGCGCGATGGGCAGCAACAGAGACGGTGTCGGCCGCAACTTCTACAACGACGCGTTCACCCGCCTGGGCTACGGCGCCCAGGTCGGCGTGGTCGCCGACCTGTGGCAGAGCGGAAGACGCGACGAGGCACGCGCGGCGGTACCGATAGACCTGGGCCGCCTCACCAATCTGGTTGGCACACCGCAGTACATCGAAGAGCGGGTCCGTGAATACCGGACCGTGGGAATCACGACACTGCTCGCCAAAGTCGACGGCCCCTATCCCGACCAGCTGGCCACCCTGCAGCGACTGATGGCGATCGTCGCCGACCTCTAGAACTCGCGACTCAGTTGTGCACCGATCCTGGTGGTATGTCCACGCCGATCTCATCGCAGATCGGCGGAATGATGATCAGCGCGCCCCGCGGAGAGCAGAACGGGTGCGGGGGCGGCGGCGGGGGCGGCGGGGGCGGGGTCAAGGTGGGCGGCGGGACGTCGGCCAGGATGCCGACGTTCATCGGGTTGCCATCCCGGTCCAGAACCATCACATTGCCCATGCCCGACGGCACCGTATACCAGACATGACACACGGTCGGATCCCACTGGACGTTCTCGAAACCCATCGGCCCCATCCGGCCCGGGCACCAGGTATTGGGTTGCGGCGTGAAGGGATCACCGGGGGCGGCCGGCGCGGCGGGCGGATTGCTCAGGCCGACAATCGCACTTGCACAGAGGGCCGCGGCAGCGACACCGTAGGCCAGGAGTTGAGGCAGCACCCTTTGCATGTGCCCAATGTTCCTGGTAATCGACCGTGCGTGACAGGGGCACAAAGTCCCTGGTTTCCACCGCACAATTGGGGCGTTGCGGACCCCGCCAAATAGCATCGACATCGATGACTCACGACGTGGACCTGCCCCCGGCCCCCAAGGCCGCCGCCAACCGGCTCGCCGCCGAGGCCGGCCGCCGCCGGACCTTCGCGGTGATCAGCCACCCTGACGCCGGTAAGTCCACGTTGACCGAGGCCCTGGTTCTGCATGCCCGGGTGATCACCGAGGCCGGCGCCATCCACGGCAAGGCCGGCCGGCGCGCCACCGTGTCGGACTGGATGGAGATGGAACAGGCCAGGGGTATCTCGATCACGTCCACCGCGCTGCAGTTCCCGTACACCTCGCCCGAGGGGCAGGAGTGCGTCATCAACCTGCTCGACACCCCCGGCCACGCCGACTTCTCCGAGGACACCTACCGGGTGCTGAGTGCGGTGGACTGCGCGGTGATGCTGATCGACGCCGCCAAGGGCCTGGAACCGCAGACGCTCAAGCTGTTTCAGGTCTGCCGTCACCGCGGCATCCCGATCCTGACGGTGATCAACAAATGGGACCGTCCGGGCCGGCATGCCCTGGAACTGCTCGACGAGATCCAGGAGCGCATCGGCCTGAAACCCACCCCGCTGACGTGGCCGGTCGGTATCGCCGGGGACTTCAAGGGCGTCCTGGACCGGCGCACCGGCAACTTCATCCGGTTCACCCGCACGGCGGGCGGTGCCACCGCCGCACCCGAGGAGCACATCACCCCGGATCGCGCCGAGGACGCCGCCGGTGACGACTGGGTCAACGCGGTCGAAGAGTGCGAGTTGCTCTCCGCCGACGGCGGTGACCATGACCAGGAGGCCTTCCTGAACGGTGCGACGACGCCCGTCCTGTTCACCTCCGCGGCGCTGAACTTCGGTGTCAACCAGTTGCTGGACGTCCTGGTGCGACTGGCTCCACCGCCGAGCGGCCAACGCGACGCCGAGGGCAATCTCCGGGCGGTCGATTCCCCGTTCAGCGCCTTCGTGTTCAAGGTGCAGGCCGGGATGGACTCGGCGCACCGTGACCGCATCGCCTACGCGCGGGTGTGCTCGGGCACCTTCGAGCGGGGGGACGTCCTCACCCACGCCGCCACCGGGAAGCCGTTCGTCACCAAGTACGCCCAGTCGGTGTTCGGCCAACAACGCTCCACGCTGGACAGCGCCTGGCCGGGTGACGTGATCGGTCTGGCGAACGCGGCGGCACTGCGCCCGGGCGACACGTTGTTCCGCGATGTGCCCGTTCACTTTCCGCCGATCCCGAGCTTCTCCCCCGAGCATTTCGCGGTCGCCCGCGGAACCGATCCGAGTAAGCACAAGCAGTTCCGCAAGGGCATCGAGCAGTTGGACCAGGAAGGCGTCGTGCAGGTCCTGCGGTCGGACCGGCGCGGCGATCAGGCTCCTGTTCTGGCCGCGGTCGGGCCGATGCAGTTCGAGGTGGCCAGCCACCGGATGGCGACGGAGTTCAATTCGCCGATCTCGCTGGAACCGTTGCCCTACACCGTCGCCCGCGCGATCGACCCCGACGACGCAGCGCTGGTCTCCAAGCAGGTGTCCATGGAAGTGCTGACCCGGACCGACGGCGTGCTGCTCGCACTGTTCACCACCAAGTGGCGGCTGCAGGGCTTCCAGGAGGAGAACCCCAAGATCCGCCTGAGCTCCCTGGTGGCGGCCGGCGAGAACTGACCGTCAGTCGTTCGGCCGATGCGGCCGCAACGCGTCCGGTGGTATGGCGCCGAACCGGCCGGCCTGGTAATCCTCCAGTGCGGCGATCACTTCGGATTTGGTGTTCATCACGAAGGGCCCGTAGTGAAAGACCGGCTCGCGAATCGGCTTGCCGCCCAGCAGCAGAACGTCCATGGCCCGGTGGCGCGAATCCTGGGACGGGTCGGCGGCAACGGTCACAAGGTCGCCGGGACCGAGGACCGCCAGCTGTCCCGCGGTGATCGGATGACCGACCGGTCCCACCGATCCCCGGCCGGAAAGCACGTAGACCAAGGCGTTGAAGTCCCGCCGCCACGGCACGTTGAGCCGCGCGCCGGGCTCAATGGTGGCGTGCGCCAACGTGATCGGAGTATGGGTGGCTCCCGGACCGGTATGCCCACCGACCTCACCGGCGATCACCCGCAGCAGCGCGCCGCCATCCGCTGAGGCCAGCAGGGTCACGGCAGGACCTTCGATGGCCTGGTAGGCCGGCGGCGCCATCTTGTCGCTGCGCGGCAGGTTCACCCACAACTGGATGCCGTGGAACACCCCGCCGCTCTCCACGAGTTCGGCGGGCGGGGTTTCGATGTGCAGGATGCCCGCGCCGGCCGTCATCCACTGCGTCGCGCCGTCGGTGATCAACCCGCCACCGCCATGAGAATCCTGGTGGGCGAAGCGGCCGTCGATCATGTAGGTGACGGTCTCGAAACCGCGGTGCGGATGCCAGTCGGTGCCCCGCGGCTCACCTGGCTCGTACTCCACCTCGCCCATCTGGTCCATGTGGATGAACGGGTCGAGGGCGGCGGCGCTGACACCGGCGAACGCCCGCACGACGGGAAACCCCTCGCCTTCGTAGCCGCGCGGCCCAGAGGTGACCGAACGCACCGGCCGTTCGGTGTCGGCGGCACCTGGACCCGAAAGCCTCGGCAGTGTCAGGGTGTCTGCGGTCACCGCGGGCATGTCTTCAACCTACGCCGCTCACATCTCGGTGACCTGACCGTCGTCGACGATCCACGAACGATCCAGCCGGACGTTCTGCAGCATCCGCCGGTCGTGGGTCACCAACAACAGCGCACCCTCGTAGCTCTCCAGCGCCTCCTCGAGTTGCTCGATGGCGGGCAGGTCAAGGTGGTTCGTCGGTTCGTCGAGCACCAGCACGTTGGTGCCGCAGGCCTGCAGCAGCGCCAGACCCGCGCGGGTGCGCTCCCCCGGCGAGAGGTCGTCGCCGGGCCGTTCCACATGGTCTGCGCGCAGACCGAATTTCGCGAGCAGGGTCCGCACGTCGGCGGTCGACCAGGTGGGCACCCGTTGCTCGAAGCGGTCGACGAGACGGTCGGACCCGGAGAACTCGGCGCGGGCCTGGTCGATCTCCCCGATCGCCACGCTGGCGCCGAGAGCGGCCCGTCCCTCATCCGGTGCGCGCCGGCCGAGCAACAGCCGCAGCAGCGTCGACTTCCCCGCTCCGTTCGGTCCGGTGATACCGATCCGCTCGCCGGCTTCGACCTGAAGTGACACCGGGCCCAGGACGAAATCTCCCTGTCGCACAACGGCGTTGTCGAGTGTGGCCACCACCGCGCTGGAGCGGGGCGCCGCTCCGAGGGTGAACTGCAGTGTCCATTCCTTGCGCGGCTCGGCCACCTCTTCCAGGCGGGCGATCCGGCTCTCCATCTGGCGTACCTTCTGCGCCTGTTTCTCACTGGACTCAGTGGCCGCCCGGCGGCGGATCTTGTCGTTGTCCGGCGCCTTGCGGATCGCGTTGCGCACCCCGTGGGTGGACCACTCCCGTTGGATGCGGGCGCGCGCCACCAGATCGGCCTTCTTCTCCGCGAACTCGTCGTACTGCTCACGACGGTGCCGACGGGCGACCTCGCGCTCTTCGAGGTAGCTGTCGTATCCGCCGCCGAAGACGGTCGTGGTGTTCTGGGCCAGATCCAGTTCGAGGATCCGAGTCACGCTGCGCGCGAGGAACTCCCGATCGTGGCTCACGAGCACGACCCCGCCCCGCAGATCACGGACGAGCTCCTCGAGCCGGGCGAGGCCGTCCAGGTCCAGATCATTGGTCGGCTCGTCGAGCAGAACGATGTCGAACCGCGACAACATCAGTGCCGCCAACCCGACCCGTGCCGCCTGGCCACCCGACAGCGCGGTCATCGGCGTCGAATCAGGTTGCACTGCATCGGTATCCAGGCCGAGATCTGCCAAGACGCCGGGCAGGCGCTCATCCAGGTCCGCCGCGCCGGTGGCCAGCCAGTGATCGAGCGCCGCGGCGTAGACGTCGGCGGAGTCCGCCTGCGCGGCGTCCGCGCTGCCGGCGAGGGCCCCGGCTGCCGCCTCCATGGCCTGCGTCGCCGCGGTGCAGCCGGTACGTCGGGCGATATAGGCCGCCACGGTCTCCCCGGCGATGCGTTCGTGCTCCTGGGGCAGCCACCCGACGAAGGCGTCAGCCGGGGCCAGGCTCACCGTTCCCTGCAGCGGCTGCAGTTCGCCGGCCAGGATCCGCAGCAGCGTGCTCTTGCCGGCGCCGTTGGCGCCCACGACGCCGATGACGTCACCGGGCGCGACGGTCAGATCAACGCCCTCGAAGAGGGTGCGGTGGGCGAACCCGCCCGCCAGGTTCTTCGCGACAAGCGTTGCGGTCACGTCCTTCTCGTCAACCGCGCCGCGCTCAGGCCTTCAACTCGTAGGCGCCGCTGTAGGACAGCACCTCGCCCACGAACGCGTTCTCCGCCGCCGTATCGATCACCGGCTTGCGCACGATGTTCAGCGCCGCCTTGCTCTGATCGTCGGTGGCCGAGGCCTGCCCGTGCAGTTCCACCGCATACCCCGACATGTCGTTGACGAACACCGCGACCATCCGGTCCAGATGCGCCTCGGTGAGGTCGGAGAGGTCACTGACCGAGCCTGGACGGGTCTGGCCGTGATCGAGGGCCAGTGCCGCGGACTCCAGGATGAGCTGGGCGTAGACGATCTGGGTGAACAGCTGTCCGAGCACCTGCAGATAGTCGAGGTCCTTCTGCTGGGCCTCGGTGGGCGGCGCGGTCAGCACCAACTGGGTGAAGGCGTCGATCTGCTCGCGGAACACCGCCACGTTCGGCAGGTGCGCGAACCGGTCGAAGGCAGGGCGCCAGTCGCTGAAACCGATGGCGCCCAAGCCTTTTGCCGGACCCTGATGAAAAAGGTAGGCGTCGTCGGCGGCGTCCTGGCGGACCGGGATCTCGGGGTAGTCCTGCGCGGCGCCGTGGGCGGCGCCGAGGTAGCGGGGCATGAACTTGAGCACCAGGGCGATGTTGACGTGAACCGTGCCCTCGAGCTTCGGCAGCGCACGGATGTCGGAGGCCGCCCTGCTGAAGTAGGTGTCACGCTCGAATCCGCGCGCCGCGATCACATCCCACAGCAGATCGATGACCCGTTCACCCTCGCTGGTCACCTTGGCCTTGGTGATGGGGTTGAACAGCAGGAAGCGACGGTCGTCCTCGCTCGCCGTCCGGAAGTAGTCGGTGGAGCGTGCGGCGAACATCTTCATCGCGACCAGCCGCGCGTAGGCGTCGGCGAGCATGCGCCGCACGTGCGGGAAGTCGGTGACCCGGTTGCCGTAGAGAATCCGGTTGTGGGCGTGGGTGACCGCTTCGTAGAAGGAGTGCTCGCAGATGCCGATGCTGGCCCAGCCGAGATTGACCTTGCCGACGTTGACGGTCGCCAGTGCCGCGTCGAAGGCCGGCTTGCCGACGTGCAGGATGTCCGTCTCCGCCACGGGGTAGTCGTGCAGTTCGAACGCCGCGACGAACATCTGTCCGGCGACGACGTTCTTGAGCAGCTCATAGCCGGGATGGCTGGGGTCGACCAGGAAGAACACGTGCTCGCCGGGGTGCTGCGGATCGTCATCGGCGAACTTGCCGTAGACACTGAGCCGGCCGGCGGCGTTTCCGTTGCCGATGTACCACTTGCCGCCGTTGGCGGTGAAGCCGCCACTCGGGTTGCGGCGCAGGATCATGTCCGAGGAGTAGATGTCGGCGCCGTGTTCCCGCTCGGACAGACCGAAGCCGAAGATGCTGCCGTCCTCCAGCAGTCCGGCGACCTCCTTGCGCGCGGTTTCGTTGTCGCTCAACCACACCGGGCCAAGGCCGAGCACCGACACCTGCCAGGCGTACCAGTGCGCCAGCGAGTAGAAGCCGAGCACTTCGTTGAGTTCGTTGATACGCGCCAGGTCCCAGCGCGCATCGGGTGTGCCGGTCTGGGCGCCGACCTCGGCCGGGGTACCGAAGGTGGCGAAGATCTTCTCCCGCGCGATCAGATCGAGGAAGTCGGTGTACCACTCACCGGAGTAGTACTCCTCCTTGTTCCTTGCCAGGCCCTTGGTCTCGAAGAAGTCCACCAGCGCCAGCAGGCGGCTGCGGGTGGCCTCGTCGAACGAGCTGGGGTCATAGGTCGCGGGGTTGAACAACAATGCCATGGCTCTCAGGGTAGGCGGTGGGCCGAAACCGGAACAAAGCGCAACCGGCAATCAGTACGCTTCCCTGATCAATGGCGGCCGGCGGGATCACCGACAAGAACTTCTGGGCGGACAAGGCGACGCAGTACCTGTCGGGGGTGTGAGGGCGGCAGAGGTGCGGGTTCGGCGTCAGCCGTAGCATGCATTTGTCCCGTTCCGGATGATCTGCTGGCAAGGGGTTGTGGATGGATTACAACTGGCTCACACCGAAGGCCGAAGCGCGCCCCAGCGGCGAAAAGGGTTGGGGTTCATTCGCCGTGGAGCCCGTTCCGGCTGGCGAGACCGTGGCCGCGTTCGGTGGCTGGGTGGTCACCGGTGCCACGCTGGCGGAGCTCAGTGCCGACCGGCAGAGCCGTTCCATCCAGGTGGACGGCGACCTCTACCTGGTGTCGAACGAGACCCCCGAGCCCGGCGACATGCTGAACCACTCGTGCGAACCCAACTGCGGCCTGCTCGGTCAGATGCAACTCGTCGCGATGCGCGACATCGCCCCGGGCGAGGAACTCTGCTTCGACTACGCGATGTGCGACGCCAGCGACTACGACGAGTTCCGCTGCCTGTGCGGCGAGCCGACCTGCCGCACCGTCGTCACCGGCTCGGATTGGCGCAATCCGGAACTGCAGGAGAAGTACGCCGGATGGTTCTCGCCTTACCTGGCCCGCAAGATCGCCGCACTGCCGGCGCAATCCACCGGTAAGCGGACCCTAGCCGGCTAGGAGCCTGGAGGGGGCGGCGGCGGGGTCGAGCCGTCCGTGTACCACGGCGGCGGCGGGCCGTCGATCGGGTAGTAACCCGGGGGCAACGCAGGACGCCCGGCATCCGATCCCCCGGCCGGGGCCGACGCCGGCGTTTCCGAACCGGGTGCATTGGTCGACACGTATCCCGGCGGCAGCTTCGGCGCGGGCCCGGCACCCGGTGGCGGCGCCGGGGCTCCCATGCCCATGTCTCCGTCCGGGCTGAGGAACGGATTCTGCGCCTGATGCCAGATGTCCTTGATCGAGCTGAGAATGCCCCCGCCACCGTTGCCGGAGCCGTAGTGCGCATTCGGAATCTCGGGGACAGAGCCATGGGTCATCGGCGCAACGGCGGGGGCCGGGGCGCCCGGATCAGCGGGAGGGGCGGCGGGCGCGCCCGGATCAGCGGGGGCCGGGGCCGGGCCGGTGGGGGCGGGAGCGGGGGCCGGCGGAGCAGGCACCGGCGGCTGGTGAGGGGTCATCGGGTTGCTCGACACCATCGGCGGCGGGGGCGGAGCATCGGTCGGATAGATCACCGGTGTCGTGGGGTCGGCCGGGTCGGCGGTGGCCGTTCCCGCGCCGAATGCGGCCGCGCCGATGAGCGCCATACCTGTGAAAACCGCGGTGCACATCCCGTGCCGTTCAGCCATGGATCAGCTGGTCCTCTCTGACCGCGCGCCGGAAACGGCGACGTTGCATGTCATATCGATGCTGCCACTCTGCGCGTTAGCCGCATCGTTCGTCCAATCGAGGGGCAAAGCATTCATCCCACCCAGGGCCCGCCCGTGGGTGAACGAGCCGGCGACAGCGCCGGCCGCCTGACGTTCAGCCGGGCTGTCGGCGCGACCGTCCCAGCAGGCTCCAGGCTCCGGTGGACCACAGCGCCCACGCGATCAGCACCGGCTGGAAGAACAGCCGAATCAGCCGCGCCCGGTCGCTGTTGAGACCGAACGCATCCCGGTGATGCATCCACTGGGCGATGTTGCCGGGGAAGATCGCCACGAAGAAAGCGGCCAGCAGAAGGCCCACCACCGCGCGCCTCTTGGTCATGACGATCATCGACGTGCCCAGGGCGATTTCGACAACTCCGGAGGCGAGGACCGTGGCATCCACGGGCACCGGCACCCATGGCGGCACCTGAGCCCGGAACTCGTCGCGGGCGAAGGTCAGGTGACTGATGCCCGCGAAGGCCATGAACGCTCCGAGCAGGATGCGGCCGGTCTTCTGGGCGCGGGTTTCACGGTCCGCGCCGTCATGGCTCCCGAAGGTCATGGCTGAAGTCAACCATGCGAGGGCGAGGGCGCCCAGCAGGTTTCTGCCATCGTAGATTCCTTGAAATTGACACCAATTGCCCTGCGGGTCGGAGACAATAGCCCCCGTTATGCCTGAGTTTCCCCCGCGCCCCGGCCCCCACGGCTCCGTCGTCGTCCGCCCCAAGGGCCGACTCGACATGGCGCTGGCGCCCGCATTGCGGCAGGAGCTGACCCAACTCATCGAGAGCGGCAAGATCCGGCTGGTGGTGGACATGAACGCCGTCGACACCATCGACTCCTCGGCATTGGGCTGCCTGGTCGCCATCCTGAAGATCGCCAGGCAGGCCGGCGGTGACCTCCGCCTCGTCGCACCGTCGCAGCAGGTGGCCGAGGAATTGAACATGACCAACCTGGTGCGGGTGATGCCGCCGTACCCGTCGGTGGAAAGCGCCTTCGCGGTCTAAGTTTCGTTCTTCCCGGCGCTGGTGATCGCTTTGCTCACCAGCTTCCAGTGGTTGCCGAGCTCATCGCGGAAGTAGGCCAGCATGCGCAGCGCCGCCTGGGCGAGAGGCAGGCCGCGCCCGCGTTCGGCGTCTTCGTCCGGCATTCGGACGGTGAACAAGTCGACCTCCGCGGGATTGCCGTCGTCGGTGAACTCGATCTCGACCGCATCGGGCAGAACCTGGATCTCCATGTGGAGGCCGCACGCGCAACCGTGTTCCAGGATGTTCGCGACGATCTCGGCGGCGGCGATGCCCACCTCCATCCGAACCCCGGTAGGCACTTCGCCATGGTGCGACCAGAAGTCGTCCAGTGCCGTTTGCACGTCGTCGAGGGTCGACGGACCGGCGGCAATGTCCAGCTTCACCGTCCACCCCTTCATCGACCATCATGAGAAGCAAAAATCGATGACGCTCTGACGAGCTTCTGTGAACGCAATCCTGCCCCTCCCGACGAGCCGAAATCAGCGAATCGTCGAATTCCGTCGTCATCCGTTCACCTGGCCGTCCGGCTAACGTCGACCCGGTGAGAAACCCGCCGGCCGGCTTCACCCGGGCCCGCGCAATCGGAGCGCTGGTGCTGAGCCTTTCTGCCGTCGCGTCCTGCGGCCATCCGAGCCCACCACCGCAAGGCGGCGTCTCCACCTCCGCCTCCGCACACCCGACGTCCAGCCGCCTTCCCGTCCCGCCCATTGCGGCGCCGGTTCAACCGGAGGGCGACTTCGCGGCGGTACCCCGACTGGTGGACGACGATATCGCCGCGCGCCGGCTCCCGGGAGCCGTGGTGCAGGTCGGGCACGACGGCCGGATCGTCTTCAGACAGGCCTTCGGGGAACGCAAGCTTCCGGGCGAGCCCGGGCTGGACGGAGCGCCGGCGCCCGCGGAGCCGATGACCGAGGACACGATCTTCGACCTGGCCTCGCTGTCCAAGCCCATCGCGACCACCCCTGCCGTCCTGCAGCTCTACGAACAGGGGAAGGTCGGGATCGACGAACCCATCCAGACGTACCTACCGGAGTTCAATCCCGCCGGCGATCCCCGGCGGGCACAGGTGACGGTGCGGATGCTGCTCACCCATACCTCCGGCATCGCCGGGGACCTCAGCCACGACGGCCCGTGGGGGCTCACCGCCGCCGACAAGGAGGACGGCGTACGCCGGGCTCTGGCGGCCCGCGTCGAGTTCCCTCCCGGCGAGGTGTTCCACTACTCCGATATCGGGTTCATCATTCTCGGCGCCCTTGTCGAGCGCATCACCGGCGAGCCGCTGGACGTCTACGTCCACGACAAGGTGTTCGTTCCCCTGGGAATGAACGACACCTATTACCTGCCGGGCTCCAAAGCGTGCGGCCCCCACCGGATCCTCGGCAACGCAACGGTTTTCGATCGCGATTCGCCGACGCCGACCGACTGCGCCCGGGACTCGTGGTCGACCGATTTGTTGGCCCGGGTGGCCCCGACCGCACACGACGAGGACACTCCCGGGATCAATCCCGACTTCGACCGTCTGCTGCGTGGCACCGTCCACGACCCGACCGCGCGCCGGATGGGCGGGGTGGCCGGGAGCGCGGGTGTCTTCTCGACGGCGGGGGATGTCGGCAAGTACGCGCAGGCACTGCTCGACCGACTGGCGGGCCGGCCGAGTCCGTTCCCGTTGAAGCAGTCGACGGTGGAGATGATGACCACCCCGCAACAGCCCGGACACGAGGCGGCGCAACTCGAGGCCGCCAACGACGCCGAAAGCCGGGGCGGCGAACCGCGCTATCCGGCTGTGCCGGGCCAGAACCTACGCGGCTTCGGCTGGGACATCGACACGCCGTTCTCCCGGCCGCGGGGGCTGGTCTTCCCGGTCGGCAGCTTCGGGCAGACCGGCTTCACCGGCGTATCGCTGTGGATGGATCCGGGTTCGGACTGCTATGTGGTGTTGCTGGCCAACGTGATTCACCAGCGCGGCGGCCCGCCGATCGTGACGCTCAGCGGTGACATCGCCACCGCCGCCGGCCGGGCCCTACACCTCTACGGCAGTTGACGAAGATCGTGGTGGACACAGCGTGAGCGGGAAAGCGGTGGGAGCGGCGCTGCTGTGCCTTGCTGCGACGCTTGCGGTTCCGCCGGGCGGTGGGTCCGGAGCCCTACGGGCAGCGCGTCATCTTCGTGATCTTGTCGCTGGTGGCGTTGGTGGAATTCATGGTGTTCGGGTCGAGAATCGTGACGTTGACCTTGAAGTCCGGTTCCTCCGGGAAACTGATGACGCCGTCGTTGTAGGCCCAGTTGCCGAACGGGCCGTCGCTGGTGCCGTCGGGCCGCAGTTCGATCGCCATCGCGCAGTCGCCGTTGGTGCCCCACTTGCCGATCACGAAGTCCTTGGTCGGCTTCTCGCCGGTCAGCGCCGGCGGAGTGGCGGTCATCGAGCTGGCGCTGGAGGCGGATTCAGTGGATGTGGCCTCGCTGGAGGTGGCCGCGCTGGAGGTGGCCGCGCTTGTTGCCGCGCTGGAGGCCGCCTGGCTTGACGTCGCCGAGGCCGTCGACGTCTCGGCGGCGGGTTTCGTCTGACTGCCACATCCGGCAAGGGCCAGCACGGCGAGTGCGCCGGCGAGGAATCGGATGGTCATGGGGATGCCTTTCGTGGAGCACGGGCGAACGCTGCGGCCTTCAGTATCTGGTGCGCGGGCGGCCCTTCCGACGTTTTGCCTCAAATCCGCTCGCCTTCAGGCGAATCCCTCGCTTTGGTCGACGGCGTTGGTGGTGAACCTGCTCCTGGGTTACCGAACGTCCAACGCGGCGGCGCTGTTGGGGTCGACGGGGATTGGAGGCGAGGAGATGAAGTCGTCGATCAACTCGGCGACGTGCGCAGGCCGCTCGGCCTGGGGGAAGTGGCCGACGTCGCCGAGCACCTCCAGGCGGACGTCCGGGCGGACGTCCCTGGCGGCGTAGGCATGGTCGATGGTGATGATGTTGTCCAACTCGCCCCAGATCGCCATGACGGGGAAATCCGTTCTGCTGTTGAGGCGGCTCAGCGCGCTGACGGCCTGACCGCGGTGATCGACGACGGAGCGCAGGGTGCGCAGAAACGCCCGGCGGGTGGGACCGTCGGACAGCGAACTGTAATGACGCCAGATCTCTTCGCCGCGCGGCGCGTCGACACCGGCTTTGCGCAGCCACGACCAGACGCGGTCGCCGGCGCTGACGAGCTGGCGGGGGGCGATGACCGGAAGGACCAACTCCGCGCCGGGCAGTGACGCCAGCCGCAGCATCAGGCCGACGTCGGGTCCGAGCCCGCCGCTGGCGATCAGGACGAGTCGCTGCACGTATTCGGGGTGTTGGTAGACGAACTGCATGGCGACCCCACCGCCGAGGGAGTGGCCGACGATGGTCGCTCGGGTGATCCCCAGTCCGTCGAGGATGTCGCGCACCAGGACCGACATGGCACCCAACGAGTAGTCACTGCGGGGTTTCGTCGAGTTGCCGTGCCCCAGGAGGTCCGGAGCCACCACCCGGTACTTGCGTGACAGCGGCCCGATCACCGATCGCCACGTCTGCGAGCTACCGGCGATGCCGTGCACCAGCAAGATCGCCTCACCACTGCCCTCGTCCAGATACGCCACACGTTCGCCGTGCACATCGAGGTACTTCATCTCAGCCATGAATTGGGTCTCCGGGGTTGTGACGGCAGCGTTCACTTGAGTGAACATATGTCCACTGTTACGGCGGTGGCGATGCCTTGTCAAGGCGATTCAGCGGTCTGTGCGCGCACTCACATGAGTGAATGGATGTACACCGATGTGCTCAGGATCGGTAGGCGTCGAGGATCTTTCTCAGCGTTGTGACCTCGGCGGCGTCGATGCTGACCGCGCTGAGGTCTTCGGCCATGGCCGGGTTGGTGTAGTCCATCGCCGACGGGTAGCTCGCCCGGGCTGAGCTGTGAAACGCCCTGGCCCCGGTGAACTGCGCCAACTCCAGGATGTTGGCGGAGCGGACACCGGACCCCGCCATGATCGTGATCCGCTCGCCGGCGCCCTGCACCAGCGTGCGAAGCATGTCCTTGCCGAGGTCGACGTTCGGGCGCAGTCCGCTGGTGAGGACCCGCGAGCAGCCGAGTCCGATGACGGTCTCCAGCGCCTCCATCGGGTCCCGCACCCGGTCGAAGGCCCGGTGGAAGGTCACCTGCATGCCGCCGGCGTGCCGGATCAGCTCGGCGCAGCGGTCTGCGTCGACCCGGCCGTCGGGGTGCAGCATGCCGATCACCACACCATCGCAACCCAGCTGCCGGCACTGGTCGACATCGGTCGCCATCGCGTCGAATTCGCCATCGCTGTACAGGAAGTCGCCGCCGCGCGGACGGATGATCGGGAACAGCTGGATCGACGTGGTGTCCCGCGCCAGCGCGATCGTCCCGTAGGACGGAGTGGTGCCGCCCTCGTGCGGGTTCGCGCACAGCTCGATCCGATCGGCGCCGTTGTCCTGCGCGATACGGCATGAGGCGAGATCGAAGGCGATGACTTCCAATTCCATCCGGGACCGCGCCTCAGCTCCGGCCGTGCGGCGGTCCGAGGTAGGGGAAGACGGTCAGGGTGTCGGTGTGCGGCGACAGGCCCGACGGTGGGCACTCACCCTTGGTCAGGAACGCCAGCCGATAGTCGATGACGTCGTCGGTGAAAACCCGGCCGTTGGGGTAGCGGGCCGGCTTGGCCGGGTTGTAGGTGAGCATGTCCGGCAGTGTGCCCTCCTCGTCGATGGCGGCGATCGCCTCATCGCGGGTGTAGTCGCCGGTGTGACCCATCAGGTGGATGAACTGCCCGATCCACCGTCTGCGGTCGTCGACGGGTTCGCCGGCGTTGTACTCCTCTTTGGTCTCATCGGTGTTGAAGAAGCTGCTGACCGAGGGGTGGCCGGCCCGGTCGACGTGGACGAGTTCGCCGTCGCGGCGGACGCTGCAGCGGCCCCAGATCCGGACGTCGGGATCGGCGCCGAGGTAGGCGGTGGGCATCTCGATGGCGATGGAGAACACGTTGGCCTCGAGGTTCGAATCGACACCGGTCCAAGGGCTTTCACCACCCAGATGAGGTGCGGTGAAGTTGCGTCCGCCGGTGATGTCGAAGAGGTTCTTGATCCCGTCGAAGTCGAAGAAGAAGGCGTCGCTGCGCGCACCGGCGAAGAAGGTGAACTCTCCGGAGTGCGCGATCACCGGCGTCGCACCGAAGGAGACCTCCACCTCCTCGAAGATCCGGCTGCCGACGGCCTCGGGTGATCGGGCGTCCTTATCGGAGGCCAGATAGACGTCGACGGTCTGGCGGTCACCCTCGGGTTCGGAGAACACGAAGCTGAAGGCGATGTCGTTGCGGAGGTCGCCGTCGTTGTCGACGGCCAGCCGGTAGACGGCGTCCGGATGCAGCGCATCGGCGTTGGGGTTGGCGTTGAGGATCAGCACCGTGCGTTCCGGGTCGGCGGGTGACTCGAAGGCGTACAGGTCGCACAGATCGAGACGCTGATCGCCCATCGGGGGCCCCAGACTCAGCCCGGTGAAGTGGTTCGACATCGCTGGATTCCTTCCTGCCCCGGCCCGCGCTCCAACTTACCGACGAAACGCTCGATCAGGAATGCGCGCACCTGTCGAATGGCTAAGCTTCGGAAACGCATTCGATGGGGTTGTGACTATGGGCAAGACGCTGATCTTCGGGCACAAGAATCCGGACACCGACTCGATCTGTTCGGCGCTGGCGTACGCGGACCTCAAATCCCGAACCGGCGCCGACGTCGAGGCGGTCCGCCTCGGGTCGATCAGCGCCGAGACGCAATTCGTGCTCGACTCTTTCGGGGTGGAGCCGCCGCGTCTGGTCGAGACCGTGGCCGCCGAGGCGTCGCACGTGATTCTCGTCGACCACAACGAGCGCCAACAGAGCGCAGTCGACATCGCCGACGTCACGATCGCCGAAGTCATCGACCATCATCGCATCGCGAATTTCGAAACCGCCGGTCCGCTGTACTACCGCGCCGAACCGGTCGGCTGCACGTCCACGATCGTGCTGAAGATGTACAAAGAGAGGGGCGTCGCCGTCCCTGCCCCGATCGCCGGATTGATGTTGTCGGCCATCGTGTCCGACACACTGCTGCTGAAGTCGCCCACCTGCACGCCGGAGGACGTGGCCGCCGCGCATGAACTCGCCGCCGTCGCCGGGGTTGATCTGCACTCCTACGGCCTCGAGATGTTGCGGGCCGGAGCGAGTCTCAAGGACAAGTCCATTGCCCAACTGATCTCTCGGGACTCCAAGGAGTTCGCCATGGCCGGTGCGAAAGTCGAGATCGCTCAGGTCAATGCAATCGACCCCGACGAGGTCCTGTCCCGGCAGGCCGAATTGGAGACCGCATTGCAGGACATCGTCAGCGCGAAGGATCTGGACCTGTTCCTGTTCGTGGTCACCGACATTCTCAAAAGTGACTCCGTCGGCGTCGCACTCGGCCCGCGTGCGTCGGCGGTGGAATCGGCCTTCGGGGTCACTCTCGCGGACAACCGCGCACACCTGAAGGGCGTCGTGTCGCGGAAGCTGCAGATCGTCCCCGCGCTGACCGAGCAGTTGAGCTCGTAGAAGGGACGGGCCCGCGAATGCCCATAGCGATCGATCGCACGTCCGCTCGCGATCTCGGCCCCCAACTCGATGACGCCCTCGAGATCGTCTGCAATGAGTTCGAGGGTCTCGACTCCCACCGGCAGTACCACAATTCCTTCGCCCGGGTGCTCAAGCCCGATCCGCTCGGACGCGTGCTGATGATGGGCACCGACCAGCGGGACCTGTTCGTGCCGCTGATGCGGCGAGCCGTCGAGAAGTACGTGCCGGCGGGAGGCCAGATCTTCGACTTCGGCGCCGGGGACGGCCAGACCTTCGCCTACGTCGCCGACGCGGTTCCGCAGGGAACCACCGTCTCCATCGAGGAGCCCAACCCCGCCTATCTCGCTGCCTACCAAGCTTTTCTGGAACGTCAGGCGCACCTCCGTCCCGGAATCGCCCTCGCCGCCGGGATCGACGATTTCGAGGAGGAAGCTCGCCGGGGCGGCGTCGACCTGCCCGAGGATGTCGATCTGGCGCTGGGCCTGCACATGATCTATTTCGCCGGCGACGTGCCCGACACCCTGCACACCATTCTCCGGCTGGTGAAGCCGGGCGGCGCCCTGTTCAACGTGGTCACCGACGAGGCGACCGCCTACTGCGGATCGGTGCTGCGAACCTTCATCGACGCCGGGGGCGACACCGGCGACAACGACGCCTACCTCGCGGCGATCGATGAACGCCGCCGCCTGCTGGCCCCGGTGAACGAAGGGGGTGCCGGCCTCGCCGATGAGATCCGGGATCGCGGCATCGACATCGAGATCGAGTCGGTCCGCCAGCCCAGCCGGATGTACGGACACACCCTCGCCGACCTTCTCGCGATATCGAATATCAGCACGCTGGCGAACGTGCCCGGCACGGCGAAATTCGAGAGCGCCGCCAGGACGCTGCGCGACCGTCCGGAGGAGATCGGTCTGCGGATCGAGACGGACGGCCCGCGGGCGGGCATGTGGAGCGTGGTGCAGCCGCAGTGGGTCAGCGAGGTCCGCCGGTTGTAGCGGCCGGCCACCACAGGCCCATCGCGAGGTGCGCCACCTCCAGGACCAGGACGAGAACCAGAAGCCGGAACACCCACTTGGCGGCGTGCGGCCCGAGGGCGAGTTTGGCGCCGAGGAATGCTCCTGCCACGCTGCCGACGGCGAGCAATGACGCGGCATGCCAATCGATCTCGCCCTTGCCGGAGAAGACGACGAGGGACACCAGAGCGGCCGTGCCGAGTGCGGCCACCTTGATGGCGTTGGCCTCCCGGATCGGAAAGCGGCCCAGCAACACTAGGACTGCCAGGGCATAGGTCCCGGAATCGACGGCGATGAGTCCCGCCCACAGGCCGACCAGACCCATCAGGGCGAGGACGACCGGTCCGCGGTTCGGAGGTCGATCGGTCCGGTCCGCGGTCAGCCATTTCCCCGGATTGGCGAACAGGAGCAGCAGGGCGATCACCACCGCCGCGATGACCAGGCCGGTGGTGTGCCCGTCGTCGAAGACCGACGCCAACGACGAGCCGACCACCGCGCCCATCGCCGCCGGGATGGTGAACCGCAGCGCATCACGCCACGGCAGGTGTCCGGCGCGGTGAAACGTCCATATCGCGGTGGCACAGCCGATGACGATGGGGAGCCGGTTGGACGCGTTGGCCACCACCGGCGCGATCCCGGTCATGATCATGATCGGGATGGTGACCGCAGAGCCGCTGGAGGCGACGGTGTTGAGGAATGCCGCCGCCAGACCGGCGACGATCAGGATCAGCGCATCGGGCAAGCTAGTTCGGCGCGGCCTGCGGGTAGGGCGCGAATCGCTGGTCGAATCCTGCTGCGCGGGCGGCGATTTGCGCGGCCCGCTCGTCGGGAGTGACGAGCGCGGTCCCAGGCGGCAGAACCGTGGACAGGTCGCTCAGGGGGACGACCCGCGAACTGACCTTGGGGCCCGAAGGATCGGCCGGGTCGATGGACTGGAATCGAATCGCCATGGTGCCCTGGTTGAGACCACCCGTGGACACCCAGTTCCACACGCTGGTCCCGCCGCCCAGATCCGGTTCGGTCGGTGAGACGACGAGCGTGTAGGACCCGTCGGGGTTGGGCTTGGCCTGGGCGATGTTGAGGCTTGTCTGCTCGTTCCAGTAGTCACCGGTGATGGTCCAGTCATTGGTGACCGGCGCCACGAAGTAGCCGGCCTTGTTCGGCGTGATCGTGAGAACGAGTGCCTGCCCATCGGAGAGTTCGAAGTATCCCGCGCTCTGGAGCTGGGTGGCCAGGAACGATGCATTGCTGATCGGGTCGGTGAACACGTTGGGCGCCTTGCGATCTCCGGTATCGGGATCGGTGGTGGCCACCTTGATGTACTTGGACTCCTCGGAGACGCCCCGCAGCATCAGGATGGACGCGAGGCTTCCCCGCAGAATCGGCGGAACGGACGGCAGCGGTGGGATCAGCGAGAACAGCGCGGTGAGGAATGGGCTCTTGGCCACCACCGGTCCGATGCCCGGGAAGGCGAATCCGCCGAACTGGCTGAAGAGACTGTCCGGCGGCCCCGCCGTGCGGTGGATCGACAATTCCATCGGATGTTCGGAGTTCCAGTCCCACAACGTGTCCCGAATGGCGATCAACGTGGTGTCGGGAGTGGTCTGGATGTGGTTCTTCTGTCCGGGCTCCGACGGTGCGCCGCTGACCGTGATGACGAAGGTGCGGTCCGGGCCGAGGTCCAGTTGATCGGCTTCGAGGACACCCACCGTCTTGCCGGCCGTCCCGGTCAGGACGCTGAAGTTGGCCTTGGGATCGTTCGCCGGCATCCGGCCGGTGATCACGTATTCCGACGCGTAGTTGACCCCGACGAAGCGATAGATGGTGTCGGGGTTGTCGTACAGGATCCGCGATCCGGCCGCGTTGATCCCGTACCACTGGTGCGGTGGGGCGACCTGGGTGATGATCGTCGGCTCGTTGGAATTCAAAATCATCGTCTGGAACGCCGATCCCATGGCCCATTCGTCGACGGCATTGCCCAGTGCGGCGAGATTCGCCTTGTCCGGACCACCGATCTGGGAGTACTGGATATCGCCGATGATGCGCCAGGCCAGCCCGAGGACCGCCTTCGTCGCGAGCACGGGCAGGGTGTGCACGGTGCGCATGGCCGTCGTCTCGGCAGCGATCTGCTCTGGTGTTCCCAACGGGCTGACAGCCTGTCCGGTGGGCTGCTGCACGGCGGGGGCCGGCGCCGGAGGCACCGCGGCGGGTGCCGCTACGGCACGCTGCCCACCGGGTCGGCGCCCGATCTCGCTGCGTGCCGCCGCGAGCATCGTCCACTCCAGGGCCGACTGCGCCGGCGCTTGGGGCCCAGGTGCCACAGCATCCGCCTTGACCGCACGCGACCGGAGTGGCATGGCGCTGAGAAGGCCGGGCGGCCGTGGCGCCGCCACCGGGACTGCGCCGACCGCGCGACGCGCCGATGCGCTCCCGGGGGTCGGAGTCCCGTGGCGCACGGGTGTCCCCGAGGCCCGTGGTGGGTGGGCGCCCGCCACTCGGCCGTCGACCGGGGACGCGGAGTCCGGATCCGGAGCGGCGTTCGCGGCTGCCGCCGCGTTGAAGGCGGCGAAGAGAATCCCCGCCGCGGCGGTGACCGCCACTGCACCTCGATGAGCACGTCCGTGATCCACCATCGGCGCAACCTTCCAAAAAGAACCCACCAGCAGGCCGTTCGGTCAGCGTAGGCGATGCCGGCGCCGAAAACAGCATATTGACATTGTGGTGCTGACGTCCTATCCATGAGACATGTCGATCGATGTGTCTCAGCCGGCATTCCGGCTGCGCGGCGGTGCCTCCTGGGCTGACCCGTGGCCGATGTACGCCGCACTTCGTGACCACGATCCGGTTCACCGCGTCGCCCATGAGGACCCTGGACTGGACTACTGGGTGCTGTCCCGGCACGCCGACATCTGGACCGCTGCCCGCGACCACGAGACCTTCTCATCGGCGCAGGGGTTGACGGTCAACTACGGGGAGCTCGAACTCATTGGCCTGCAGGACAATCCGCCGATGGTGATGCAGGACCCGCCGGCGCACACCGAGTTTCGCAAGCTGGTGGCGCGCGGTTTCACCCCGCGCCAGGTGGAAGCGGTCGAGCCGGCGGTGCGTGAGTTCGTCATTGAACGGATCGAGCGACTGCGCGCCGCCGGGGGCGGGGACATCGTCGCCGAGTTGTTCAAGCCGCTGCCATCGATGGTCGTCGCCCACTACCTCGGGGTCCCGGAGAGCGACCGGGTCCAGTTCGACGGCTGGACGGAGGCGATCGTCGCCGCTTCGTCCGAGCCGGAGGGCCTGCTCGGCGCCACCGACGCCCTCATGGCGATGACCGGCTACTTCACCGGACTCATCGAATGTCGTCGCAGGGATCCCGGCGAGGACGTGGTGTCCCACCTCGTCGCGGCCGGGATGGGCGCCGACGGGGACGTCTCGGGGATGCTGTCGATTCTCGCGTTCACCTTCACGATGGTCACCGGCGGTAACGACACCACCACCGGACTGCTCGGGGGCGCGGTGCAACTGCTGGACCGCAATCCCGATCAGCGACGTGCGCTCGTCGGCAACCCCGATCTGATTCCCGATGCCGTCGAAGAGTTCCTGCGGCTCACCTCCCCGGTGCAGGGACTGGCCCGGACCGCCACTCGTGAGGTCACCCTGTATGGCGAGACCATCCCGGCCGGACGCAAAGTGCTGCTGCTCTACGGCTCGGGCAATCGCGACGAAAGGCAGTACGGCCCCGACGCCGCCCAACTCGACGTCTCCCGGCGCCCCCGCAACATCCTGACGTTCAGCCACGGCGCCCACCACTGCCTCGGCGCTGCGGCGGCCCGGATGCAGTCCCGGGTTGCCCTGACCGAACTTCTCTCCCGCTGCCCGGATTTCGTGGTGGACGAAGACCGGGTCGTCTGGGCGGGTGGCGCATACGTCCGCCGTCCGCTGTCCGTTCCGATCCGGATCGGGCGCTGACATGTCCGACTGGCTGGGAGCGCGGCGAAGCGAGGTGGCCTGTGACCGCATCCTCGACGCGGCAGCCGGGCTATTCGCGCAACGCGGCGTCGAATCCGTCGGGATGAACGACATCGCCCGGGCGGCGGGCTGCTCCCGGGCCACGCTGTACCGCTATTTCGACAGCAGGGACGCCCTGCACGCCGCCTACGTCCACCGGCATGCGGGGGCGATCAACGAGCACCTTGCGAAGCTGGTCGCCCGCATCGCCGATCCGAAGGATCGGCTCGTTGCCGCACTCACCCACGCACTGCGGCTGGTACGCGAAAACCCGGCTCTTGCAGCCTGGTTCACCGGTTCGGCGATCGGGGCGAAGGCAGCCGAGGGATCCGGCGTGGTGCAGGCCATGACCGCCGGTTTTCTGCTGTCCGTGGGTCCCGACGACGCGGCCACCGCAGAGCGGCAGGCACGGTGGCTGGTCCGCGTACTGACATCCTTCCTCACCGTGCCCGGCCGCGACGCAGACGAGGAGCGAGCCCTGCTGGAGGAATTCGTCGCCCCGCTGATGATTCCGGCCCGGAGGTCACCGGCCGCAGAGCTTGCGCGCCAGTGAGTCCCACGCCTGACCGAGGCTCTCCACGGTCCGGCCGCGGCTCTCGCATTGGTGGGCGACGTAATCGGCGTCCAGCAGCGCCAGCAGAGCGTCGGCCTGCGCATCGAGGTCACCGGTGCTTGCGGCCGACTGCAGCAGCATGCGGACGTGGGTGTGCAACACCGCGTAGGCCGCGTTGTAGTGCGCCTGGGGATCTCCGGCGGCCTCGCCGAGCACCGCGCGATGGGTCTGCACGAAGCGCAGGCGCTCCCGGCCGAAGGCAAGCAGGCGCTCCAGGGGCGCCGCCTCCGGGCCCAGCGGCGGCGGCCCGAACATGAACGCGTGTTGCATCGCACGCTCGTCCTCGTCGAGCAGTTCGATCATCAGTCCGGCCCGGCTGCCGAAGCGCCGGAACAGCGTCCCCTTGCCCACGCCGGCCGCCGCCGCGATGTCCTCGGTGGTGATCTCCTCCGGACTCCGCTGCGCCACGAGCGTGCGGGCCGCATCGAGCAGACGCCGACGGTTGCGCGCCGCATCGCCGCGCTCCTGCGGTTCGTCGACCGGCAGGTGCCCGCTGCCGTCAGCGACATCCACCAGACCAATCTAGCTGTGGCGGGAATGAAGCGGACCGCGGTCCGGTTAACTGGGTGAGTGTCCGACGACGAAAGGACGGCTGTCATGGCCAACACGACGATTCTGACCCTGGTGGGAAGCCTTCGAGCGGCATCGGTCAACCGCCAGCTCGCCGAGCTCGCGCGCGAGGTGGCGCCCGACGGCGTGACGCTGGCCATCTATGAAGGCCTGGGTGATCTGCCGTTCTACAACGAGGACATCGACACCGACCCGCCGCCGGCCGCGGTCGCGGCTCTGCGCAAGGCCGCGGCCGACGCCGATGCCGCACTGGTGGTCACTCCGGAGAACAACGCGACGATCCCCGCCGTGCTCAAGAACGCCATCGACTGGCTGTCCCGGCCATGGGGCGCGAGCGATCTGAAGGACAAGCCGGTGGCCGTGATCGGGACGGCACTCGGGCGCTACGGCGGCGCCTGGGCCCATGACGAGACCCGCAAGTCGCTCGGCGTATTCGGCCCCCGGGTGATCGACTCGGTCACGCTGTCCCTGCCGATAAGTTCATTCGACGGACAACACCCGCGTGAGACGGCCGACGTGGTCGCCTCCGTCTCCGATGCGGTGGCCCGACTCGCCGCGGAAGCCGGTCGTTGAGATGGCGGCCCTCGATATCCGGCGGGCGAACGATCGGCCGCTGACACGCAACCGCTGGCTGCATTCCCGGCACTCGTTCTCCTTTGCGGCGCATTACAACCCGTCCAATACCCACCACGGTCTGCTGCTGGTCAACAACGACGACGTGGTGGCCCCTGGAACGGGATTCGACACCCATCCCCATCGGGACATGGAGATCGTCACCTGGGTGCTCGAAGGATCGCTGGTGCATCAGGACTCCACCGGGCACTCCGGGGTGATCTATCCCGGGCTGGCCCAGCGGATGTCGGCCGGGCGCGGAATCCTGCATTCGGAGAAGAACGACTCGTGGACCGTCAGCGGCGAAAGGCACAGCGATCCGGTGCATTTCATCCAGATGTGGGTCGTCCCGGATGAGGACGGCCGCACCCCGGGGTACCAGCAGTTGGAGATCGACCACGAACTGCTGAGCGGCGGCCTGGTCACCATTGCCTCCGGCATGCCGGCACATCGCGACGCCAGCGCGATCACGATCGGGAACCGTTACGCCGCCCTGCACGGCGCCCGACTGGCTCCCGGTGACAGTGTCGAACTGCCCGACGCTCCGTATCTCCATGTGTTCAGCGCCCGGGGCGAGGTGAGCCTGGAGGGCGCCGGGGATCTGGGCGCGGGGGACGCCGCCAGGATCAGCGGCGCCGGCGGTCAGCGGCTCACCGCGACATCGGGGGCCGAAGTCCTGGTGTGGGAGATGCACGCCGGGTTGGCCCCTGCCGCATAGGGTTCGGGGTATGAGCACCGCAGCCGACAAGCCTCCCGTCGTCGTGGGAATCGACGGATCCGAGACAGCCCTGGGCGGTGCCGGGTGGGCCGGAGACTACGCCGCCCGGCGTGGCCTTCCGTTGACGCTCATACACGCGATTCCCAAGCTGGACTGGCACTTCGCCGACGTGGAGGCGCCCGCCGGCCTGGCGACCGGCACCGGGGACACCGCACTCGCCGCGGCAGCGGAGGCGGTGCGCTCGGCGCATGCGGATCTCGAGATCCGCGTCGAGGCGGTGAAGGGTTCCGTCGCGTCGGTTCTCGCCGACGCCTCGCAGTCCGCCCGCCTGATCGTGGTGGGCACGGGCGCGGGCGGGCACCGTGCCCTCGGTGGCCATGCCGTGCGGATCGCCCATCGGGCTGGGTGCCCGGTCGTGATCTGGCGACCCCCGGTGGCCAAAAAGGCCGGTGAGACACTGCCGATCGTCGTCGGTGTGGACGAGTCCGAGGCCTCGGCCCGAACGCTCGCCGAGGCGTTCGACATCGCCCGCACGTTGCACGCACCGGTGAGCGTGGTGCACATGTGGGACATCGGCGCCGCGGTCGGTATGGGCGACCTCGGCGGTCAGGGCAACATGGACTGGCCGCTGCTGGATTTGCTGCAGTCCCAGCAGCGCCAGCGGATGGACGAGTTGATCACGGAGGCCTCCGGGGATCACCCGAACAACCACGTGGCCAAGGTTTTTCAGGATGTCAGCCCGGCGAGGGGTCTCACCGAGCTGTCGCGGGAGGCACAGCTGGTGGTCGTCGGCAGTCACGGCCGCGGCAAGCTGGCCGACTCGCTGCTCGGCTCAGTCAGCCAGACCCTGATCCACCACGCCGAGTGCCCGGTGCTGGTGGTGCGGTAGCGGAACGCCCTCGACCGAACTGGCCGCGGTCAGTGGACCGTGACGTGGACGTGGTTGAAGTGGCTGGGCACCCGCCACATCGTGTACGACACATTGAAGCGGCTGGACTTGCTCTGCACGTCGGCGTTGATCGCATCCCCGAGTGCCATGTCGGAACCGATCATGATGTCGATGGCGTGGCCGCTGGGGTGGTCCGGTAGCGGATCCGAGCGGACCCCGCCGATGGCCTGCACACCCGGGTAGGTGGCGATGATGTACGCCGCGAGCATCTTCGCGTTGGGAACCAGGCCGGTCATCCCGACGGTGGGGATGGCCGCTCCCGGTCCCAACAGCGCCTGCTCGGCCGGGCTGAGCAATCCGTAGCGCAGTTTGACCTCGGCGACCTGCGCCTGCAGTTCGGACTCCTTCTTCTGCAGGTCGGCTTGGCGGGCGGCGGCGGCCTGGGCGGCGGCCTTGGCGGCGGCGGCGGACTCGGCGGACGTGGCTTCGATGGTCTGCGCCTGAAGCTTGGCCTGGCGGAAGCCCTGCATCTCCTCGGACATCTTCGTCGACACCAGCCGCTGAACGGTCAGCCGGTCGATGAAGCTCTGCGGGGACGGCGCAGTGAGGAAGGCGTTGGTGCCGTCGGCGCGCCCGCCCATGTAGACCGCGGCGGCGAAGGTGTCGACTGCGCCCTGATACCTGTCGAGCTGTGCGTTCGCCGCCTGCAGCGCAGCCAGATCGCCGGCGTGCCTGGCCTCGGCCTCGGCCTGCAGCTTCTGCTTCTTGTCGAGGTCCAGCTGGGCCTGCTGCACGTTCTCGATCATTTGCTGGGCCTGCCGGGACAACTCGTTGAAATTCGCGACGTTGTCCTGCGCCGGGTCGGCATGCGCCGCCCCGCCGGCCCACCGCGCTGAGGGCGACGAGGGCGGCGCAGCCGCCCGCGGCCGCCTTGCGCACCGCTGCTCGCGGCACAAAACGGAGGTCGAACTTCAAGATTGCGCATCCTTTGACTGCCGTCGACGTGATCGTCGAACTGCCTGTCCACGGCCATAAGCCTGGGAAAAGGCTACGGAAGACCCGTCCGCTTTGTCCAACCCGAGGATGGCCCCCGAACACCCCTATTGTGCCGTTTGCCCTGTTCGCGGGGCTAATGTCGGCGCTTTCGCCGGCTGACGCTCTAGCGGCGGCGACCTCGGAAACCGAACCACGGAACGTGCGGCATATTGCCCGGAGGGGCCACGGTGCCCGGCCGCGCCTTGATCGACACGCTGCCGTTGGTCTGGCAGATCGTCTTGAAGTCCGTGCTCTGGCACGTCGGCCGGGCGTCGGCTACCGGGGCATTGAACATCGTCAGCGCGGACACCCCGGCCATGAACAGTGCGGACTTGCGTCGAGCGGTCATCGCATCATCTTCACATCCGCCGGCCCGGTTCATCGGGATTGGCGCTGTGATCGTCATGCGGGATCAGACCGTGGCGCTCGGCACGGCCTGAGTTGGTGATGTCTTCCTTGATCATGCCGTTGTAGCACAACAGCATTGCGACGTTGATGAGGAAGTTGTAGAGGATCGCGGCCCGACGACGGCGCGCCTTAGAGTGAGCCGATGAGCTTCACCATGCCCGCCGACGGCGTGCTGATCAGCGACGGCGGCCTGGCCACCGAACTCGAGGCGCGGGGCAACGACCTCTCCGACGACCTCTGGTCGGCACGTCTGCTCGCCGAAGCCCCGGAGGAGATCGTCGCCGTCCACGACGCGTTCTTCCGCGCCGGCGCGCAATTCGCGACCACCGCCAGCTACCAGGCGTCCTTCGAAGGCTTCGCGCGCCGGGGAATCGACCGGGCTGAGGCCGAACGGCTGATGCGGCGCAGCATCGAACTGGCCAGGTCAGCGCGGGACGCGGCCACACCCTCCGCGTGGGTCGCGGCCTCCGTCGGTCCCTACGGGGCGATGCTCGCCCACGGCGAAGAGTACGTCGGCCGCTACGGACTCAGCGTCGCCGAGTTGACCGCGTGGCACCGGCCACGACTCGACGTCCTCGCCGCTGCCGAGCCGGATGTGCTTGCGCTGGAGACGATTCCGGACAGCGACGAGGCCGAGGCGCTGGTGGGACTGGCCGCTGAATACGGGCTGCCGGCGTGGTTGAGCTACACGATCGCCGAAGACCGCACCCGCGCCGGACAGCCCCTCGAGGAGGCGTTCGCGGTCGCCGCCGACGTTCCGGAGATCGTCGCCGTCGGCGTCAACTGTTGCGCGCCGGCCGACGTGCTGGGAGCCGTCGCCACGGCGCGCAGGGTCACGGGTAAGCCCGTCATCGTCTACCCCAACAGCGGCGAGGTGTGGGACGGGGAGAACCGCGTGTGGGTCGGCACCCCCGGCATGGACACCGGCTTGGCAGCCGACTGGGTGGCTGCCGGGGCACGAATCGTCGGCGGCTGCTGCCGGGTCCGGCCGGACGACATCGCCGCGATGGCATCGGCGGTCGCAACATTTCCGTCACGCTGATCGCCGTTGTCTGCGTCCAGGTAGCCGGCCGGTAGGTTCCTATTCGCGCCCGCGAGGAACGCGGGCGTGGTGACGAGAGGGTCGACGTGTTCACAGCAGAAGGCATCGGGCAGCGCTGGTGGAAGGCCGCGGCGGTCGTCACCATGGCGGGTGCCCTGACCCTGTCGGGATGTTCGAAGAAGGACGAGCCGGCAGCGGGCTCGGACACGTCGGCCGGCCCCGCCCCGTCGAGCGTCGAGGTCAAGCCGGCGAAGGTCGACGACATCGCCGCGACCGTCCCCGAGAACATCCGCAAGTCCGGCAAGCTGCTCGTCGGCGTGACGATTCCCTACACGCCCAATGAGTTCAAGGACGCGCAGGGCAAGATCGTCGGCTTCGACGTCGACCTCATCAACGCCGTGGCCGCGACGCTCGGTCTGACCACCGACTATCGCGAGCAGGACTTCGCCAAGATCATCCCGTCCATCGAGGGCGGCGCCGTCGACATCGGCATGTCGTCGTTCACCGACACCAAGGAACGCGAGAAGCAGGTGGACTTCGTCACCTACTTCACCGCCGGAAGCCAGTGGGCCCAGAAGGCCGGCGCCGGGATCGACCCGAACAACGCCTGCGGCAAGAAGGTCGCGGCGATGACCGGGGGCACCCAGGAACTCGACGAGCTGCCGGCCAAGAGCAAGAAGTGCGTGGACGCCGGCAAACCGGAGATCCAGATCATCAAGTTCGACGGCCAGGACGCGGTGACCAACGCCGTCGTGCTCGGCCAGGTCGACGCGATGTCGGCGGACTCCCCGGTGACCGCCTGGGCGATCAAGCAGACCAACGGCAAGCTGGAGGCCGCCGGTCCGATCTTCGACTCCGCGCCCTACGGCTGGCCGGTCAAGAAGGGCTCGCCCCTGGCCCAGTCGCTGCAGAAGGCGCTCGAGCACCTCATCACGACCGGTGACTACAAGACCATCGCCACCACCTGGGGTCTGGAATCCGGACTCATCGAGAAGCCCGTCATCAACGGGGCGATCAACTGACAATGATCCGGTGAGGATCGACGGATCGGTGGCGGTGGTCACCGGCGCAGGTTCGGGTATCGGTAGGTCCATCGCAGCCGCCCTGGCATCCGCGGGCGCCTCTGTTGTCGTCGGCGACATCGACGCCGAAGCCGCCGCTGCCACCGCTGCCTCGATCGGCGCCGTGGCGGTGTGCGCGGACGCCGCAAGCACCGACGGCATCGCCGCGCTGCTCGACACCGCCTCGCGCTCGTTCGGCCCCGTGGACATCTACGTCGCCAACGCGGGAGTCTCCGGGCAGGCCGGCCTGGGTGACGACGAAGAGGCCTGGGACCGGATCATCGACATCAACGTGCGCGCCCACATCCGGGCCGCCAAAGCCGTTGTGCCGCAATGGGTGGAGCGGGGCAGTGGCCACTTCGTCGCCGTCGCCTCCGCTGCCGGACTGCTCACCCAGCTGGGCGCGGCCCCCTACAGCGTCACCAAGCACGCCGCCGTCGGTTTCGCCGAATGGCTTGCGATCACCTACGGCGACAACGGGATCGGTGTCAGCTGCGTGTGCCCGATGGGTGTGGACACCCCGCTGCTGCGCGGCATGTCGGAGTCGGCGGACGACGAGATCCGGGTGGCCGGCGCCGCCGTCACCAGTGCCGGTGCGGTGATCAGCCCTGGCGCGGTGGCCGACCTGGTGGTCGCGGCCATCACCGATGGTACGTTCCTGGTGCTGCCGCACCCCGAGGTACTGACCATGTACCGGCAGAAGGGCGCCGACTACGACCGGTGGATCGCCGGGATGCGCCGCTACCGGCGCAGCCTGGGATAGCTTCAGTTCTGCTGCGGAAGGCAGATTACGAACCGGACTCAGCCAGCGTTGCCTCCGCGGTTACCAGCGGTCACGTTGTTAGCCTCGGCCGGTGCAGGACATGTCTGGGACGAACAGTGCTGATACACCGCGCCGGATCTCCCGGCGCGACGCACTCCGCTATGCCACCGTGGCGTCCGCGTTCGCCGGCCTGGGTGCGGCATCGGCAAGCGCCGGCACTCCCACCGCGACCGCCGCGGGCTCCCAGCTCATCGACTACGCCATGCGCCAGATTCCGGCACAGGACATCCGCGCCGCCGGCTACGCCGGGGTGGTCAACTACGTGTCGCTGTCCCGTCCCGGGTCGAACTTCGGCGCCAAGCCGATCACCCGCCCCTACGCCGAGGCGTTGACGGCGGCCGGGCTGGTGGTCGTCAGCAACTACCAGTACGGCAAGCCGGGCGGGACGGCGCCGTCGGACTACACGCGCGGATACCCCGGCGGCATCGCCGACGCCCAGACCGCGTGGCAATTGCACACGGCCGCAGGCGGCGGTCAGAGCGCGCCGATCTTCTTCACCATCGACGAGGACATCAGCCGCGACACCTGGAACACCGTTGCGCTGCCGTGGTTTCGCGGCATCAACTCCGTCATCGGTGTGCAACGCACCGGCGTCTACGGCGGTATCGACGTGTGCCAGTGGGCCGCGGCCGACGGCGTGATCGGTGCGTCCAGCACACCCGGCCGTCGGTGGGCCTGGCAGACCAAGGCTTGGTCGGGCAACAAGGTTCACCCCAATGCCGTTCTCTACCAACGCATCGTCAGCACGGCCTCCAACCCCGGTCCACTGGTGGGCGGGATCGAGGTCGACGTCAACGATGTCCTGGCGCCCGACTGCGGTCAGTGGAACCTGCATCCGTGAGGTCCTGACCGTATAGGTGGAAGTTCACCATACGGAGAAATGTCAGCTACCCGTCTGACCTGCGTCCCTTCTGGACTGTCGGTACACTTTCCGGGTGCCGGGACCGGGGATGAAATGGGGCGATCTCCTTATCCGGCCGGACCGTTCCCGCGACGTGCCCGACCTGGACACCGCGCTGCCCGCGGTGGTCCTGTGGTTGTCACCCTTTCCGCTGCAGCACAATTGCCTGGGTGTGTTCCGCAGCCTGGGGCGCGCAGGTGTGCCGGTGTACGCGGTCGTCGCCGACCCTGATGCTCCGGTCGCGAAATCACGCTATCTGCGTGGGCAGATTCTGTGGCAGCCGCAGCGCGGCGAGCGATACGCGGTCTTGCTGGACCGCCTCATGGAATTCGGTCGCCGTCTGGGACGGCGTTCCTTGATCGTCTGCACCTCCGATGAAATGGCCGTCTTCGTCGCCCGGCGGCGCGCCGTCCTCGAAGAATGGTTCGTGCTTCCGGAGGTGGCGCCGCAACTGCCCGGCGAGTTGGCGGACAAGAACAGCCTCGCCGCAGTTTGTCAGCGCCACGCCACACCCATACCGCCCTCGGTCACGGTCGACACGATGGCCCAACTCGACGCCGTCATCGACGAGATCGAGGTGCCCGTGATGGTGAAGAGCACCGCACTGCGCGGCCAGGTCCAGAGCGTCGAAAACTCCACCCTGGTCCGGACACGCGAGGAACTGCGGCAAATGGCCGAAGGGTGGGCGGAGCCGTTCCAGGTGCTCTTGCAGGTTTACCTGCCCGACGAACACTGCGAGGACTGGTTCACCCACGGCTACTGCGACGTCACGAGCAGAGCGGACGTCGTCTTCACCGGCCGCAAGGTCCGGACCTGGCCCGCGCACGGCGGGGCTACCGCAGCCGCGTACACGGCCCCGGATCCCGAACTCGTCATTCTGGCGAAGCTCTTCTGTGCCCAGGTCGGCTACCGGGGCATTTTCGACATGGACTGGCGGCTGGACCGGACCACCGGCCGCTACTACCTGCTCGACTTCAATCCCCGGGTCGGCGCTCAGTTCCGGATGTTCGAAGACGACGCCGGCGTCGATGTGGTCCGCGCCATGCACCTCGATCTGTCCGGACGCCCGATTCCCGTCGGCTCCCAAATCGATGGCGAGCGGTTCGTCGTGGAACCGTGGGACCTCGCCTGCCTGATCTCGACCCGAGGCAACCCCCTTGCCGGGATGGGCGGCACCGGCCGCCCGAGGGGAGCCTGGCTGTCCACCGATGACGCGGCCCCTATTTTCGCCGCCGCGCTGAACCAGATACGGCGATCACTGGTCGACCGGGCACGGGGACTGTTCAGGTCGGGCGACCGGTAGGCGACTCGCCGCGTCGGGAGCCGTCGAGAACGTGAGCTGGATCAGCGCGCAATCGTCCTCGAAGGTCCCTTCCGAAGTAGCCCGCAACCGGGCGATCAGCGAACCCGGGGACCAGCCCGGCCGTGCGGCGACCTCTTCGCATATCTCAGTCAAGCCGGCGAGCGACAGCCGGTCCCCGAGGACCCCGTTGCTGTACAGCAGGATCTGAGCGCCGGCCGGAACGTCGTAGGTCTCGACGCTGTACTCGCTGTCGCTGAACATGCCGATCGGGACTGCCGACCCGCCCAGCGGTGTCGCTCTCACGGCACCGCGCTCGCCGGTCAGCGCCAAGGCGGGCGGATATCCGGCCGTCGCGTAGCGCAGCACGCGCGTGGATTCCTGGTAGACGCCGTACCACATGGTGAAGTACTGGTCGTCTCGATCCATGCCGACGCGATGGTTCAGTTCGGCCATCACCCGGTCCGGCTGTTGGAGCGTTTCCACTGGCATCGCCCGCGACCTCACCATGTTGTGCACGGACAGCGACAGCAGCGCCGGTTCGACGCCGTGGCCGGAAACGTCGATCAGATAGACGATCAGATGGTCGTCGTCGATCCACAGATAGCCGAACGAATCGCCACCGATCTCACGTGACGGCAGGTAGCGCGACCGCACCTGCACCGGCCCGTCGAGGTCGCCGGGCAGGACGGACAGGACGTACTTGACCGCGCTGTGGAGTTCTTCGGACTCCCGATCGGCCATCTTCCGAACCTGTCGCTCGCGCTTGGCGAGTTCGGCGGCCTCGAGAATCTGGCGCACCACCAGACTGACGATGAGTAGCAGCCCGGTGACCGCGACCGGGGACTCCATCACCACAGCGGGGTCCGCCGGGGCGACCAGAAGCGCGGCCACCGCCAGCGGCAACAGGGGCAACGACCGCGGCAGCCAGCCCGGCGGCGCTGCGGCACCGGGATCACCGGGCCGGGCCCGGTAGCCGGCCACCAGTGCCACGATGATCAGCAACGCGTTGGCGACGTAGAGCACGTCGACCAGCCCGCCCACCGACTCGCCCGCCGTGTCCGAGTCGTAGACCCAGAGGCTGTCGGCCAGAGAAGCGACCATCAGTCCCGCGACCAACAATGTCAGTGTGAGGCGCAGCCCCGGCGCAGCCCGGATGAGAACCAGCAGGCCGAGCGTCATGACGAGGACGTCTCCGACGGGGTACGCGACCGAGACGACGAACCCGAGATTGCCGACGGCCCCGTTCTGCCAGATCGACCGCAACCCGGTCAACCAGGAGATGAGAAAGAACGAACCCGTGACGATGACGGCGTCGAGGATCAGCTGCGCTTGGCTGCGCCAACTGCGGGCAGCGGGAAACAGCAGTAGCGCGACGCACACCCACGGGTAATAGGCCAGGTAGGCCAAGTCGGCCCAGGAGGGCGAAGGCGGTTCGTCGGCAACCAGCTCAAAGAAAGCCCAGAGCATCTCACCGAGGAGCCAGCAGGCGAAACCGATCGTCATCGCCAACCAGGCCGCCTTCAGCCGACCCTGTGCTGATCTGGCCGTGCGCAGCGCGAGCGGCACATAGACCAGCCCAAGAGCGACGGAGGTGAGGTCGCTGAAGACTTCGAAGCCCTCCGAGTCGAACAGGCCAGACTTCAGGACGGCAACGAAGGCGGCCAAGAAGACGGCCGCCGCCAGTCCGGCCCGAGCGGTGGGAGACATCGGAAGGCCTCGCAGGGAACTACCGCGAATCGCGGCCTCACCCTGTGGCCCCGAGCTCATAACGCGTCATCAAACCAGGACGGCGACGCACCGGCAACCGGCCGGCCTCAATGCCCCGGTTCGATCCGGCGTAGTTGCCGACGATGCGTGGCGGCTGAGCGCGCACCGTTGAGGCGTCGCGCGCCGAAATGGTCGGCTGCTGGATCCCGTTGCACCCGGTGGAGTCCACGACCGGCCTGCACCGAGGACCTGCGCAGACGGGCCTCGCGTTGACCCATGCGCAGGGTGTCCAGCAATTCGTGGTACGGACCGACGAGATAGGCCGTATCGCCGGCGCGCAGGCGCGCGTCCCGCCGGGGATGCAATTCCGGCGGACCGGACTCCCGCTGGATCGTGACGACCCTTGTCTCGCCCGGAAACTCGGACAGGGTCAGCCCGTCCAGATCGCTGCCCGGCTGCACCATCACGCCACCGACCATGAAGGAGCGCTGGCCGACCGAGAACGTTCCCACAACCTCCAGTCCCATCGCAGCCCCGATGAACCACGGCGCGGACAGGTCGACCGTCGATCGAACGTGGTTGAACCCCAACCGGTTACCCACGGACTCACCGAGTTCGGGGTCATAGATCCGCAGGACGATCGGCCGCGGCCTGCCGTGTTGGGTCTCCTCGGATTCGAGAACCTCCCTCAACACGATTCCGGCCTCGATGTTGACCATGTCGTTCTCGGTGAGTACCGCGATCGCTCTGGCGTGTTCGACCCGCGCGGCGCCGAGAGTGGAAGGAAGCGTTGCGTCGCCGATGATCACGGGAACGTGCAGATCGGCCGCCTGCGACAGATAGCGGTTCGATTCGTTGCGCTCGATGACCACCACCGAGTACCCGGCGTCCTTCAGCATGCTCACAACCCTGATCCCGAACGACCCGAGGCCCACCACGACGAAGTGGCCGCGGATATGGCGAATGTGGTGGCGGCTCGCCGACCCCGAAAGCCTCCGGGACAGCAGGCCGTCGGCGACGAAGGCGACCACGACGGCGGTGGTGGCCACGCCGCCGAGCATCATCACGACACCCCACAGTCGCAACCAGATCGGTTGGTTCATGAAGTTGAAGTCGCCGTAGCCGACGGTGGCCAGAGTCTCGGTGGAGAAGTACAGCGCGTCAACCCAGCCCATACCCGGCGCCCGGTAGCAGAACCGCAGTACCAGCGTCGAGAGCACCAAGAGGACCAGCAGAACGGCCAGCGCGCGATAGAACGTCGGATGGATGTCCTCGCTGAACGCACGGACCGCGTCCACGAAACGGCCGAGCGGCCGACGGCGGCGCTTCACGATCTCACCGGTCCGGCCGACGTCCATCCCCTGTGCGGCAAGCTCATCGGCCTGGCCGATCATCGCCGTCCAGTCGCCGTCCATGACCGGGGTGTCCAATGGCGGACAGGCGATGACGGAGCCCGCATCGGGAGCCCGCTCACCGCGCACAATGGCCACCGGCGCCAGACGGCCGTAGATCTCCCGGAGGGTCCCGTCCCTCCGGGCGGCGGAGCCGGCGACGATGAAGTCGGCTCCGCTGACGTTGATCGCATGGGCATTGCGTCCCAGCAGAGCTTCCACGACCGACGGCGCCGCGAGGTCGGCCACATCGAGAACCACGTCCCCGCCGCCGTGGCACATGGCCGCGCGCAGCACCGGATTGGACAGCCGGGTGACCACACGGACCGAGGGACTGAGGCGGCGCGCCAACAGCGCGACCTGGAGATTGACCGAGTCCTCGGCTGCTGCCGCTATCACCGCGTGGGCGGTCCGCACCCCCGCGGACTTCAGCCCGGTGGCGGAATCCAGAACGACGACCGATGCGTCGGCGCCCCTGAGCTCCTCGATGATCCGCTGGGCGAGCGCGTCGTTACCGCAGACGATGAAGTGACCCGGCATGGGCTATCGCCGCGCCTGTTCAACCGCTACCACCGCCCAAGCCTGCCCCGGGTGGTGTTACGCCTTACTCCCGCAGTGTCACCAGTACGTTAACGATCTGCGGTCTCACTGCTCGATGGCGTCGTCGGCCATGATCTGCTTCGGGGTGGCAGGCTGCCGAGGGCGCCGCCGGGGAATGCGATCGGTGATGGCACTCAGTGAGGTGACCATCCTGTTGAGCGTGTCGACGGCGGACTCGAGGGTGTCGGTGGTGGGCGTCAACGCCTCGATTGTCGGCTGCAGCCTGCTGAGGATCTCGGCGGTCTCGGTAAGTTGCTCGAGGGGGCCGTTTTTCGCCGTCAACTTGTCGATGATGCCGTCCTCGGCCATGATCCGCTCGATGATGCCGTCCTCGGCGAACATCCGCTCCAACGGACCGTCCTCGTCGAGCAGCCGATCGACGAGCCCGCCGGGGGCCAGCATCCGTTCCAGCGAACTACCTTCGACGGACACCCGGTCAAGCAGGCCGCCGGGGGCGGTCAACAGGTCAATCACCCCACCCGGACGGGTGAGCTTGTCCGCAGGTCCGCCGCGAGCCAGCAGACGTCCCATCGCCCGGTCGTCTTCGGTCAGCTCGGCAACCCGGTTGGCGCCGATGATCGCCCCGCGCAGCGGAAGTAGGTCGGTGATCGGGTCCGCGTATCGCGCGTCGTCGTCGCCCAGGGACTTCCGCACCTGCCCCAGCGCCATGGCTGCGACAGCGAGTCCGGCGTCGGCGGCCGCAAGGCTGGCCTTGATGGGCCCTATCGCTGCTTCGCCGATCACTTTGCTCAGGTTCACCCGGAGAGTGTATGGCTCGGGGTGGCCTCCGGGGGCCCAAAGGGACCAGCCGTCAAGCCGCGGCCGTAGCCAGCGGCCTCAGCCGGTACTCGTGGCTGGGTCTGGCCTCGAGCCGCGGCGTGCCGGTGGCCGTCGCCGCGTGATGCGGCCGTAAGTGCAAGAGTGCAAGAGTGGTGGTGTGGACGAGCACCGGGCGGTCAATCGCGCGATGTGGGACGAACGCGCGCCGGCCCATGCGGCATCACCGGACTACGCCGTCCGCCAACTGGTCGACGATCCCAACCGGCTGTCCGATGTCGTACGTTTCGACGTCCCGCGGCTGGGTGACATCGCCGGCCTGAAGGGGGTTCACCTGCAGTGCCACATCGGCACCGACACCCTTTCGCTGACCCGGCTCGGAGCGCGCATGACCGGGCTGGACTTCTCCCCGGCGTCCCTCGAGATCGCCCGGCGGATCGCCGCCGAGGCGGGACTCGATATCGACTACGTCGAATCGGACGTTTACAGCGCGCCAGATGTCCTCGGCCGCAATGTTTTCGATCTCGTCTACACCGGCGTCGGAGCCCTCGTCTGGCTGCCGGACATCCGCCGCTGGGCGGATGTCGTTGCACAGTTGCTTCGGCCCGGCGGCCGGCTCTTCCTGCGGGAAGGCCATCCTGTGCTGTGGTCGCTGGACGAAACCCGCACAGACGCCATCGCATTCGGCTATCCCTACTTCGAGCACCCCGAGCCTCTCATTTTCGATGCCGCCGATACCTACGTCGAAACCGACGCCGTCTTCAGCAATGTCGAGTCCCGGGAGTGGAACCACGGACTGGGCGAGATCGTCACCGCGCTCCTGGACGCCGGCCTGCGGCTGACCATGCTCGTCGAGCACGACTCGGTGCCCTGGGAAGGGCTTCCCGGGCAGATGAGGGTGGCCGACGGCGAATGGCGGCTGATCGAGCACAGTGAGCGGGTGCCGTTGAGCTACACGTTGCAGGCGGAGAAGCCCGCCCTGGAAGGACAGCAGAGCCGATGAGCACACGATTCGTGGTCGGCCGTGATGACCTTCGTGAGACGCGCTGGGAGGACGTGCCGTCGGTCCCCCTTGGGGACGGCGATGTCCGATTCCGGATCGACGCTTTCGCTCTCACCTCCAACAACATCACCTACGCGGAATTCGGCGAGGCGATGAACTACTGGAGCTTCTATCCCACCGGCGATGCCACCACCGGTTGCATCCCGGTGTGGGGATTCGCCTCGGTCGTCGAATCACGCTGCCCCGGTATCGAAGTCGGCGATCGCTTCTACGGCTACTGGCCGATCGCCGACGAGGTTGTGCTGCAGCCGGTTGGCGTTGATGAGGGCGGCTTCTCCGACGGCGCGCAACACCGTCGCCCGCTGCACCCGATCTACAACACCTACGTGCGCTGCAGTGCGGATCCGGCCTACGTGGCCGAGCGCGAGGCGCAGCAGGCTCTGTTGCGCCCGCTGTTTTCGACGTCGTTTCTGATCGACGACTTTCTCGCCGATAACGGATTCTTCGGGGCGGGCACGGTGATCCTGTCCAGCGCGTCGAGCAAGACCGCCTACGGCACGGCGTTCTGCCTCGCGCAGCGACGGGGGACGGCCGATGCGGTGAAGGTCGTCGGACTCACGTCGCCGGCCAACCTCGCGTTCACGCGCGCACTCGGCTGCTACGACACGGTCCTTTCCTACGACGACATTCCGGCCGCCCTGGCCGACGAGCGTTCGGTGTATGTCGATTTCAGTGGCAGCATGCCGCTCCGCGCCGCCATTCACGAACGCCTCGACGGCAACCTGGCCTACAGCTGCCTGGTCGGTGCCACGCACTGGGACAAACTCGGCGGCGGCGGCGCGCTGCCCGGTCCCGAGCCGGTGTTGTTCTTCGCGCCGGAGCAGGCCAGGAAGCGCTCCGCCGCGTGGGGACCCGCGGGCCTTGCGGAGCGGATTGCGACGGCATGGACGGCCTTCATGCAACCGGTCACCCGCGCTGACGATCCCTGGTTGAACGTTGTGCGCAGTACCGGCACGACGGCCGTCGAAGCGTGCTACGCCGCGCTGCTCGACGGCAGAGTGCGACCTGCGGAAGGACACATTCTTTCGGTGTAGCGCCGGTCTCCCAGGGCTTCCCCTAATCTGGCGTGATGGCTCATGTGGAGTCGGTCAATCTGGCCCGCGTCGGGGCCAATCCCGATCCCCGGGCGCGCGGCCGGTCGACGGGCATCGACAAGGCGCCGACCGACGCGGCGACGATGGTGCGCCCCCCAGGCGGGGCGGGCAGCGGCTTGGTCGGCGACACGATCGGGAACACGAAGTTGCATGGTGGTGACGACCAAGCCGTGTATGCCTATGCCCGGGAAGATTTGGACCACTGGGAAACCGAACTCGGACGCGGCATCAGCAACGGAATGTTCGGCGAGAACATCACGACAGCGGGTATCGATGTCACGCGGGCCCGCATCGGTGAACGCTGGCAGATCGGCGACGACGGTCTGCTGCTGGAGGTTTCCGCACCACGCACTCCGTGCCGGACCTTCGCGGCGTTCCTGGCGGCCGGCCAGTGGATCAAGACGTTCACCGCGGCTGCGAAGCCGGGCGCCTACCTGCGCGTGATCAACTCCGGGCCGGTCCGGGCCGGGGATGCGATCGTCATCGCACATCGCCCCGATCATGACGTGACCATCGAACTGGCCTTCCGGGCACGGATGTCAGAACCCGATCTGCTGCCGCAGTTGTTGGCGGCCGAAGCGCTGTCCGCCGACCTCAGAGCCCACGCGAGCCGCAACGCAATTCCCGGCGCCTGAACGGGCAGGCGGGCGCTAGTCGCGCGACGAGGAGCGCGACCATCAGGCCTAGTCGCGCGACGAGCAAGCGGCGTAAGCCGCGATGAGGAGCGCGACCGTCAGGCCTAGTCGCCGCGACGATCAAGCGGCGTCAGCCGCGATGAGATGAGGAGCGCGACCATCAGGTTAGGTGCCGCTGGAGTGCTCCGCACCGGTTGGCTGGCCGATGAACTCCACCCCGGCGCGAATCGCCGGGCGGTGGCGCAGGATCCGGTAGTGCGCCAGTCGGCCGAGCCCGCGCGTGGTCATGAGGCGGGCGCCTGGCCAGGCGGCGGCCACGCGTTCACTGCCCGCATACGGGCTGTCGGGGTCGTCGGGGTCGTGGATGAGAAGCAGCGGTGGGTAGTTCGCACGTCGGCCGGTCCACGTCATGTTCGTCTCGTGCAGCTGCATCCCGATCCGCTTCTCGAGACGACGGTGCAAGCCCGCACGGATCCGCCGGCCGAAGTTGTGGCGCGCGGCGAACAGGTCGAGATAGAGCGGAAACTCGCCCATCGGCGCCAGGAAGACCAGGCGCCCCACCTGTGCGCCCCCGGCCGCCGCGAGCACCGTCGAGTTCGCTCCCAGTGAGTGCGCGACCACCGCGTGGGCCGGCCCGTGGGTCTCGATCATGGCCGTGATCGCGTCGGCGCATTCGATCGCAGTGGTACGGCCGGGTGCGAGCGCCCCCCGATCGGATTCGTTGTGGCTGGGAAGGTCGAAGGCGATGACCCGATACCCCTCCTCCACAAGCGGTTTGACGAACACGGCCAAATGCGCGCGCTGGCCGCCCCAGCCGTGCACCAGATACACCGGCGGCCCCTCGCCCCATTCCTCGCCGGCGACCCGATGCCCCTCCCAAATGGCTTCTGCGGGTTTCCCCGGTGGCACGCCGGGGGGCATCCGCAGGCTTGATTCAAGAACCGGTGGAGTGCACCACAATTCGACTGCCCACCGCGATCCCAGCGAGGGCGCCAACCGTTCAAGCCACCAGAAGGCACGCCGCACCCGAGGCGCAACGGGCGGCAGAACTCCGGAGCCTTCGGTGTCGAGCGGTGCCAGTTCACCGACCGGTGGTTGCCCCGGACCTGGTCCAGATTCCCCCTCGGTCATGCCTCGACCATAACGTCTAGGTCGTTTGTTCGAGGATCGCCCGTGCTGCCCGCTCAGCGATGAGCATGACCGGTGCGTTGGTGTTGCCCGAGGTTATGGTGGGCATCGCCGACGCGTCGACCACGCGAAGGCCCGCGACGCGATAGACGCGGCAGTCGGTGTCGAGCACGGCGGCCGCCGACTGCGGATTGCCCTGCGTGTCAAAGGCACCCATTGTGCAGGTGCCGACCGGGTGGAAGATCGTCGTGCCCAATTCACCTGCAGCCCTTTGGAGCTCCTCGTCGGTCGTCAGATCTGGACCGGGGAGCATCTCCTGGGGGCGGTAGCGGGCCAACGCCCGCGCCGCCATGATCCGCCGGGTCATCCGGAGGCCGCGGACGGCGGTGGCACGATCCTCGTCCGTCGAGAGGTAGTTGCAGGAAATCGTCGGCGCGGCAAGGGGATCGGAACCGGCGATCCGCACATGGCCCCGCGAGCTGGGTCGCAGGTTGCACACCGAGGGGGTGATCGCCCCGAACTTGTGCAGGGGTTCGCCGAACTTCGGCAACGACAGCGGCTGCACATGCCACTCCAGGTCGGGGCTGCCCAGCGAGTGGTCGCTCTTGGCGAACGCGCCCAGCGTGGACGGCGGCATGGTCATGGGCCCCGACCGCAGCAGCAGGTATTGCAGCCCCATGCCGGCGCGGGTGAACCAGTTGCGGTACAGCGTGTTCACCGTCGGGGCACCGCTGATCCGGTAGACCGTGCGCAGCTGCAGGTGGTCCTGGAGGTTTTCGCCGACGCCCGGCAGATCGACGACCACCGGAACGTGGTGCTCGCGCAGCAGGCCGGCCGGCCCGATCCCCGAGACCTGCATCAGCTGTGGCGATCCGATCGCTCCGGCGCTGAGGATGACCTCCCGACGAGCAGTGACATCGACGATCCGGCCGTCCTTGAGCAGCCGCAACCCGGTGGCGCGGTGCTGCGCGGTGGTCCAGGCGCCGGCACGCTGATGATCGCCGACCCGGTCGTCGATCAGAAGCCGGAGGGCCTGGGTGCGGGTGTAGACGGTGAGGTTGGGCCGGTGTTCGACGGGGTGCAGGAAGGCGTCGGCCATCGACCAGCGTCGGCCGCGCCGCTGGTTGACGTGGAAGTACGCGCTGCCGGCGTTGTCGCCGCGGTTGAACTCCTCGATCGGGGTTATGCCCATCTCGGCGGCGGCGGTCTGCCAGGCGTCCAGAATCTTCCAGCGCACCCTGGGCCGTTCGACGCGGATCTCGCCACCGGTGCCGTGCCAGGCGTCGGCCCCGCCGAAGTAGTCCTCCAACTCCTTGTAGATGGCCAGCGTCTCCCCCGGCAGATCCGGCCCGCCCCACAGCCATCGCGGGTCACCCGTGGCCTGCGCCCACAGCTGGTAGTCGGAGGCCTGACCGCGCATGTGGATCATGGCGTTGATCGACGAGCTGCCACCGATGACCCGGCCCCGTGCGTAGTGAATGCTGCGGCCGGCCAGCCCCGGGTCGGCCGCGGTGGTGAAGCACCAGTCGGTTCTGGGGTTGGCGATCGTATAGAGGTAACCCACCGGCACCTTGATCCAGAACCAGTCATCGTCGCCGCCGGCCTCGATCAGCAGTACCCGGTCATCCGGGTTGGCGCTGAGCCGATTGGCGAGCAGGCAGCCCGCACTGCCTGCGCCGACGATGATGTAGTCGAACTCGGCGATCGCGCCGGTACTCAGGTTGTCCACGTGAGGGTTTCGCTCGCCAGCGGTCTAACCTCCGTCTATGCGCCCGGCTTCGAAATTATCGCATCGGGGAGGGGTCGTGCCGGGCGGTTCTGGCGCGCGTCACCTGATCGCCACCGCTGCCCTCGGTCCCCTTCTCCTGCCGCAGGGGCTCCACGTACGCCGGGTCACGCCACGCCTGCCGGAGCCCCCGGGACCGCGCACCGGACGATCGGGGATCGGCACCCCGCTGCGATTACTCCTGACCGGAGACTCGGCGGCCGCCGGTGTCGGTGCCTCTTCGCAAAGCGAGGCCCTGGCCGGTCGCCTCGCAGCGGAGCTGTCGGCGCGCCGAGTGGTGGATTGGCGGTTGGAGGCGCGAACGGGTTACACCACCGCGGACGCGCTTGGGCACCTGGCGACCCTGCCCGATGATCGGTTCGACGTGGTGGTGCTGTCCCTGGGCGTCAACGATGTGACCCGCGGCGTCGGCCGTGCCCGCTGGCTGGCGCGCCAGGCCGCGCTGGCCGACCTGCTGCAAGCGCGCTTCGCGCCGCGCGCGGTGCTGTTCACCGCGCTTCCGCCGATGCATCTGTTCCCGGCCCTGCCGCAGCCGCTGCGCTGGTACCTGGGCGCCCGCGCCCGCGATTTCAACGCCGCCCTCGCCGACTGGTTGCCGGGCCGTCCGGATTGCCATCTGGTATCGCCGGATTTCCAGGCCGATCCGTCGCACATCGCCAGCGACGGCTTTCATCCCGGACCGGCCGCCTACGCGGCGTGGGCGGCGCTGGTCGCACGCGACATCGACCGCTTGCTCCCGGTGTAGCCGCGGCTTGATCCCGACGCGGGAGCGGGCGTCGACCATCCGGTCATGTCGGGGCGCTCTCGTCGTCGCGGCTGTCGAAGGAATAGGCCAGGAAGTGGTAGCGACGGCCGTCGACCTCGAATTCCGCCAGGGCCTCAGCCCGCAGCTTGGTGGTGGTGGTGTGCAGCGAGCGCGGGTTGTCCGCGGCGACGAAGAGCACCCCGACGTCGTAGCGGCCACGGTAGGCCGCCCGGGTCAACTCGTTGAACGCGGTGTACACCCCGCGCCCGCGCGCGGCGCGGTCGATCAGCACGGGTCCACGGAGGGCCCAGCGCCGCCGGGCGATCGGGGTGCCGCGGAACTCCAGCACTTGGGCCAACTCGACCACCACGCGGGTGATCGGTCCCAGCCGGGGATCGACCAGGGACGGTGGCGGGGTCACGGCGATGAAACCCACTACGCCACCGCCGATCTCAGCGACATGCAGACCTCCGTCGGCGACGGTGTCGAGGAACCACTGCGCGGGATGCAGGACCGACAGGAAGCCGTCGGCCAGGTCGGCGGGATCGAGGTTGCCGACGTAGTAGCGCGCCTCCAACTCCATCAGTGCGGGGACATCAGCGGCGGACGCCACCCTGACCGTCACCTCCGGCGCCGGGCTCACGACGTCACCGAGCAGTACATCGCGACCGACGAGACAGGTTGGTGGCTGCGGCTGTGCTGATGATCGTTCTCCTGTCATGCGCTTCGACGTCCGGTGGTTGGAAGAACCCTGATCCAACAGGGCTTCGGCTGCCGTCGGCCGGCGACCCGGGCCCGCGGGCGATCCGGATGTCCCCTGATCGGTGGGGTCACGGTCGGGCGCGCCTTCCCCCCGGCCCTTTCGACTGTGGGCTCACTCTAGAGAAACCCCCGTACGCCAGCAAGCCCGTCTTCACGACAAGACGAGTGGGAAAGTGGCTGAGGTTTCCGGCAGTCTGGTTGCCCCTGGGGCAGTGGCCTTCGAAATCTTCAAAGTGACTGGCGCGCATGGGATATCGGCTGGACGGCCGGCGCGGCTGTGGGTGCGGTTGACATGCCGCAGCACGCCCCTACATTGGTGGGATGGAGCATGGCTGCGCGTTGACCGACCGGCATCGGAGACGGGCGCGATCGGGGATCTCGATCGCCTTCATGGCGCTTCTGATCGTGTTGTGCGGAAGCACCCTCGGGATCGTCAGGGCAAGCGCTGCCGACGTCGTCCTCGTCGGGCTCGATGACCCCGCCGTCGTGAGCAGCTGGACGACGGTGAACGATCCGGTCATGGGCGGTCGGTCGACGTCGACCGTCGCCTTCGGCGATGGCGGCCTCGTGTTCTCGGGGACCATCTCACTGGAGAACAACGGCGGGTTCGCCTCGGCCCGCAGCCCCCAGGATCCCGAAATCGGGCGCCGCGCAACAGGCGCGACCTCGCTGGGCGTACAGGCACGCGGTGACGGCAAGACCTACCTGTTGAAGGTCGAGACCGCCGGGCAGCCGTGGTCCTACATCCAGCGGTTCGGCACCGAACCCGGGGTAGCCCGGACCTACGGGCTGCCGGTCAGCGGCTTCCAGGCGGTCGGGATGCGCCTCGATCCCGCGCCGTGGGCACCGCAGACCCTGGACCCCTCAACGATCAGCCGAGTTGGCATCTACATCCTCGACAAGCAGGAGGGTCCGTTCCAGATCGCGGTCAGCGCGATCGTCGCCTCAATCTGAGGAGTAATCCCAAGAGTTTGTCCGCACGGGTGTCAGGCGGATGTAGGCGGCGCCGGGTCTGGGTTCGGTGGGCCATTCGGACTCCGGCACGCCACGTGCACGGGCACCTTCCCTCGCGAGCTCGAGTGCTTCGCTTCCTTCGCGGACGATGCGGGCGTGACCTTGCAACATCACGCCCCGGATATCGGCCATGGTTGAGCCGTCTTCAAGCACGACACTCACGTTCGGGTTGCGTTCGACGTTGGCGACTTTGCGCGTCCCGTCCCGCACACCCATGACGATGTCGCGGCCGAGCCGAAAGTATCCGAGCGGCACCGAGTGCGGGAACCCGTCCTCGTCGATGGTGCTCAGTATCGCCCAGGCCGGGCGGCTATCCAGATACGCCGCAATCTCTTCGTCACTGAGTTTTCGTGGCACGGGAGGAGATTAACAGCAGCGAATCTGGCGCTGGGCGTTCGTAGTTCGTCGTCGACCACGGCCACTCCTCGACCCGGGCCTCGCACCCGACAGACTCGGGACGGGCGGGACGATACGGCTATACCGGTCGCGGGGACAGCCTCATCACCGGGATGTTTCTTGCGCCACTGCGCTTTTCATGGAGTTCGAAGACCTTCGCGAGACGTTCCGCGGCAAGGGAGTAGAGCCGCTCCCGGTCGGCGCCGGTGGCCTCGCGAGCGACGAACTCACCGCCGCGGGGGCCGATGTGCAGTTCGCAGTCGGGGTGAGCGACCAGGTTGTGGTACCAGGCGGGATGGCGCTCGCTTCCGTAGTTCGACGCGATCAGAACGACGTCGTCGCCGTCGGTGAAATAGGCCAGAGGGGTGTCGCGCCGTTGGCCGCTGCGCGCCCCTGTCGTGGTCAGTATCACCACCGGAAGAGCAGGCTGCAGGCGAAGCCGCCCGCCGCTGGCTTCGACGATCCGTGCTTCTATCGGCGCCCCGAAACGGCGCCACAGCGCCAGCGCTGGTTTAGTCGCGAACAGACTGCCGCCCACCCACCAGGCCAGGTTGCGTTTCCAGGCGGGCCGAGAGTGCAACTCGAGGCGTGGGATGCCACGGATGGTGCCTGTGTTCATGGGTCGCGTTCCTTCTACGGGAAATCAATATGCGCGTGCGGGGCGTAGCCGATGGGTTCACATCTCATCCGTGTGACAACCGCTTCCCAGTACGTTCGCGATGTTTGCAGCCGGGCCAGCAGCACGGTCTGCGTTTGCCTTCCTCGAGTTCCTCCTGTGTGCGGCGGATCCGGCGCTCACGGGTCTGCTGCTGCTTGGCGTCCTCGACCCAGCAGATGAATTCGTTGCGACCCAGCGGAGTGCAGTCCTTCCAAAGCTCCAGCGCAGTCGCGTTGGCGATCAGCGCCGCACGCAGATCGGACGGAAGCTCGTGCACGACCCCGCCGGGCACTTCGTTGCTCACGAACCCAACGCTAGCCCGGCACCTCAATCGCCGGAGTCCTTGCCGCAGCGACCCTCTCCTGAAACATCCATCGGAAGAACCCGTGGAAATTTTAAAAATCTCCTGTAGATTACCTGTGGATCACGAGGCTTCAACCGCGTTTCGGCTACCAGACGGTTTACGTTCGCGGTGTTGCTTCACTTGCGACCGGGGTGGGTTTCTGGCGGCATTTCTCCACATTGCGTCACCGCAATTCGCCCCCTTAACCGAAGGACCGCCCATGCGCATCAAGACCACCCTCGTCGGCACAATGATCACCACGAGCCTCGCGGCGACCGGCCTCGGCCTGTCCCCCTCGGCGAGCGCCTCCTGCCTGTCGTTCTCCGGAATCAACATCGGCTCCGGGTGCACGAGTTCGCTGTTCGGTCTGGCAGCCGGGCTGGGCACCGGCGCCACCGCCAACGCCGGTGCCTTCAGTTCGGCGTTCTCGATCGGAAAGGGTGCGGAGGCGAATTCAGCCGGCACGGCCACCCTGGCAGTCGCGGCCGGCCCGGACTCGTGGGCGAGGATCGACGGCGGCGTGCTGAACGCCGCCCTCGCCGTGGGTACGGCCGGCGGTACCGACTTCTCCGAAGCGCAGGCCGGTTCGGCCAAGGGCGATTTCGCCAACCTCGCCGTGTCGCTGGGTAACAGCTCATACGCCTACGCGGGCGGATGGGACTCCCAAACGATGGGCGCCGGCAACGTCGCGGTCAACCTGGGTAAGGGCAACAACGTCCAGGCGTTCGGCTTCCTCAACGGAGCGCTCGGGGTGGGCGGCACGAAGCCGTTCGAAAACAACATCGTCGCGGCGAGCGGCATCCTCAACTCCGCGAGCAGCTTTGGAGGCGACTTGAATACCGTGAACGCCGGTACTTCGCAGTCCGCGTTCGCCAACTCGGCGTTCAATGCCTTCGGCAGCGGCAACACGGTCACGGCCGGCACGGGCCCGGCGGCGCTGGCCGGGGCGTTGTTCACCAACAACTCGACCGTCACCAAGTCCACGTTCGGCGTCAACATCAACGGGATCAAGGTGCCCAACACCGCGGCGTCGACGCCTGCCCCGAGGTCCGCGGCGTCGCGGCGCCTCGCAGGCGCGTCCCCCGCGCCCGCTTCTGCCGTCGCGCCGAGCAGGGGTGGCCGCGGCTAGATCGGGGCTCGGTTCTGCTGTGCGATGCCGCGGTCAGCGGAGATTGATGACTTCGGCGGTCGGGAGGAGCCGACGCTCGGGCAGTAGGTAACGGACGGCGAAGTACCGGCTTTGAGCACGCTGGGCCTCGAATGCCCACTCGTCACGGCCGCCCAGGCCAATTGCCTGGCGCGCGCCATGGTGAAGCCCTGCGCATGATCGTCCTGCGTGTTGGAATACGTTCCAATGCCCGACGCTCGATGAGGACGCACCCATGGATATCGATTCCCTTTCGGTTTATGTCGGTCCCAACGTCCACGCGCGAGAGGCCGTGATCCGGCTCAGGCTGGACGTCAAGCCGAGTTATGCCGACTCCCTCAAACGCCTGGGGCCCGACGTCATCGACAAGCTGGCGGCCGTGCTTCCGGGGCTTGCGCGCGAACAGGCCGAGTGGCTTGCCGCATTGCGCGACGGCGAGGCGCTGTCCATCGGCGATCTGGTCGGAAAGCTGGCGTTGGCGCTGCAACACGCGGCTGGCATCGACGGCACCTTGGCGTGGTCGGCGCCGACGGACGATCCGGACGTCGTCGAGGTGTTCTACAGCTACGGCAATGAGGACATCGGTGTCGAGGCCGGCGAGGTTGCCTGCGACCTGCTCGCCGCCATCGCCCGCGCCGACGAGGGATTTCCCGACCTCCACGAGGACGTCGACGATTTCCTGGCCTATGCCGACAGGCGTTCCCTGGGGCCCTCCGCCATGGAATTGGTGCGCGCGGCCCAGGCCCGCGACATCCCCGTCTACCGCCTCAACGACGCCAGCCTGATCCAGGTCGGCCAGGGCAAGTACCAGCAGCGGATCGAGGCGGCGCTGACGTCGAAGACCTCGCATATCGCCGTGGAAATCGCGTCGGACAAGAATCTCGCCAACAGACTCCTGGCCGATCTCGGTCTCCCGGTGCCGAAGCAGCGGGTGGTCTATGACGTCGACGAGGCGATCGCAGCGGCCGAACGAATCGGCTATCCCGTGGTCGTCAAGCCGCTCGACGGCAATCACGGCCGGGGCGTCACCGTCAACATCACGAGCGAGGACGGCGTGGCCGACGCCTTCGACACCGCCGACGCTGAAGGATCGGCCGTCGTGGTGGAGACCATGCTGCGCGGCGACGACCACCGGCTGCTGGTTGTCAACGGCCAACTCGTCGCCGCCGCGCGCCGGGTGCCTGGGCACGTGAAGGGCGACGGGCGCCACACCATCGCCGAATTGGTTGACATCGTCAACCAGGACCCGCGCCGCGGCGTCGGGCACGAAAACGTCCTCACCCGAATCGAACTCGACATTCAGGCCAAGGCCATGCTCGAGGAGAAGGGATACACCGCGGAGACGGTCCCCGCCGACGGCGAGGAGGTGTACCTGCGCAAGACCGCCAACATATCGACGGGCGGTACGGCGGTGGACGTCACCGACACGATCCATCCCGACAACAAGCTGATGGCCGAGCGCGCCATCCAGGCGATCGGGCTCGACGTCGGCGCCGTGGATTTCCTCACCACCGACATCACGAAGAGCCATCGCGACACCGGCGGCGGCATCTGCGAGATCAACGCCGGACCCGGCCTGCGCATGCACATCGCACCCTCCGAGGGCACGCCGCGCGATGTGGGCGGGGCGATCATGGACATGCTCTTCCCGCCGGGAACCCAGTCGCGCATTCCCATCGCCGCCCTGACCGGAACGAACGGCAAGACCACAACCTCGCGCATGCTGGCCCACATCCTGAAAATGGCGGGCCACGTCGTGGGCCAGACCTCCACCGACGCCGTAATGATCGACGGCAACGTGACCGTCAAGGGCGACATGACCGGGCCCTACTCCGCCAACATGGTGCTGCGCGATCCCACCGTGGACATCGCCGTTCTGGAGACCGCGCGCGGCGGCATCGTCCGCTCCGGGCTGGGCTACAACTTCTGCGATGTGGGCGCCGTGCTGAACGTGACGTCGGACCATCTGGGCCTCGGCGGCGTCGACACGCTCGACGGACTCGCCCGGGTCAAACGCGTCATCGCGGAAGTCACGCGCGGCACCGTGGTGCTGAACGCCGACGACGAGCAGACACTGAAGATGGCGGCCTTCTCACCCGCCGAGCGGATCATGTACGTGACCCAAGACCCGGAGCACGAACTGGTGCGCGAACACATCCGGCTCGGCAAGCCCGCGGTGGTTCTCGAGCAGGGGGTCAACGGCGACCAGATCGTCATCTACGACAATGGCAGGCAGATGCCGTTGATCTGGACCCGTCTCGTGCGGGCGACACTGGAGGGCAAGGCGCTGCACAACGTCGAAAACGCGATGTTCGCCGCCGGCATGGCCTATGCGCTCGGCAAGACGCTGGATCAGATCCGCACCGGACTGCGCACCTTCGACAACAGCTTCTTCCAGAGCCCCGGCCGGATGAACGTCTTCGACGAACTCGGCTTCCGGGTGATCCTCGACTACGGGCACAACGAGGCCGCGGTGGAAGCGATGGTCGATCTCGTCGACCGCCTGAAGCCACGCGGGCAGCGGATCGTCGGCGTGACGTGCCCGGGCGACCGGCGCGACGAGGACGTGGCGGCGATCGCCGCCAAGGTCGCCGGCCACTTCGACACCTACATCTGCCACCGCGACGACGATCCGCGCGATCGTCGTCCCGATGAAATCCCGGAGCTGATGAAGGCCGGCCTGATCGCCAACGGTGTCTCGCCCGATGCGATCACCATCGTCGAGGAGGAGAGCAAGTCCCTCGAGGTGGCGCTGTCGCTGGCGGAGCCCGACGATCTGGTGTTGTTCTTCTGCGAGGGGATCACGCGCTGCTGGAAGCAGATCATTCACTTCACCCCGAAATTCACCGCGCCCGGTCCGGAGCCTGTCGCAAAACGTTTGGCAGCATCGGCCTTCGATGTTCCCGACGGCTTCGTTCTCACGTCGGATGATCGCGGAGTTCTGATCGTTCCGGCGAATGACAGGGAGACATGACTGGGAAACCGGGCAGATTCCCATGCGCTCGTCGGGAGCAGCACTCGGCCCCGGCCCACCGTCGGGTGCGAAACCCGGCACTGGCCATCATCGGCGGCCGGCTGGAGGATGACAACGCCGCCATCTACGGCGAGATGCACCGTCTGGCGGGCGGGAGGATCGTCGTCTTCCCGACGGCGTCGGGGGTGCCCGACGAGGTCGGTGCCGAAACCGTCGACATGTTTCGCGCACACGGCTTCGATGCCGTCATGGCCGGGGTTCACGGCCCCGGGGCGCCCGGGGCCGCACAGAACAAGGCGATCGCCGATCTCGTCGAGGACTACGGCAGCGTCTATTTCACCGGCGGCGACCAGGCTCTGATCACCGGGGCGCTGGCACCGGGCGGCCGGGAAAGCCGGGTGTTGAAGGCGATCCGCAAAGCGCACCAGAAAGGTTCTCTGATCGCCGGGTCGAGCGCCGGCGCCGCCATCATGTCCGAGGTGATGTTTTCCGGCGGCACGTCGCTGGAAGCCGCGACCTACGGTGTGGTCGGTGACGCGGACGAACCCGGCCTGCTCCTGGCGCGCGGGCTCGGCTTCTTCCCGTGGGGCATCGTCGACCAGCATTTCATCAAGCGCGGCCGGTTCGGCCGGATGGTCGTCGGCATGCAGGCGTCCGGCGCCAGGCGCGGCTTCGGCATCGACGAGAACACCGCGATGTTCGTCGAGGGCACGATTGCCCGGATCATCGGCGAATACGGTGTCTTCGTCTTCGATCTCCAGCAGGCGAGAGTCGACCGCGACAACAGGCTGATCGACAACATCGCCTTCAGCTATGCCGACAACGGCGACAGCTGTGACCTGGCAACCGGCGAGGTTATACCCGGCCCATGCAAGCGGCCGGTGACTCCGCGGGACATCACCTACGACGCCCCCGCCCGCTCACTGCGCAACGTCTTCGGCGCCTACACCCTCTACGACCTGCTGGCGCGGCTGGTGCTGGGAGACCCCGACGTTTACCGGGCGGATCGCGCCCGCGCGATCGAGCCCAGGGCGGGTTGCGCCACCAGCGTCGAAATCTCCCGTGAAGGCGGCCGGGCGGTCGCCTATGTTCCTGGCGGCGGGCGTGACTTCCGCATGACCGCGGTGGATTTTCGGGCCAGCATGCAGACGCGCCAGCTCAACGCCGCACAGCTGGCGGAAAACCGGCGGGCTGCGCTGTCCCGTGACTACGGGGTGACGCCGGGACTCCAGGCGCGCGTGATGATGCTGGGCTCGGCGCCGCTCGACAACGGCAGCCCACTGCTGGCTGAACTGGCATCACGGTGCGAGGGGCCGGTCGGGGTCCTTGCCGCCGCGTCCGCCGAACCTCGCGACGTCGCGCGTGAGTATGTCGACGCCCTGCGGGGCCACGGCGTCGACGCGACGGACCTCGGCGTCACCATCGACAATGTCGATCGCCTGATGCGCGACGAAGCGCTGATCGAGCAGATCACCACCTTGCGCACCATCGTTCTGACCGGAGGCAACCAGATCAGACTGGTGGACTCCCTGCTCTACCGCGGCGAGGTCACACCACTGCTGGCCGCCATTGCGCGGGCGCGGGGGGCCGGCGCGATGGTCGTCGGGGTCGGCGGCGCAGCCTCGGCGTTGTCCGGCTTCATGATCGGCGGCGGCACGTCTTATGAGGCGCTGCGCTTCGGCATCGCCTCGGATATGGGTCGGCGCGGACTGGTGATCCAGGAAGGGTTGGGATTGTTCGGCGCCGCCATCGTCGACCAGAAGCTGTCGTCCTCGCGCCGTCTCGGCCGCCTCGCCGTCGCCTGCGCCGAGGAAGGCGTGCGGTTCGGACTCGGACTCCTGGAAGACAGCGGCGTCATCGCCAACCACGACAACAGCCACCTCACCGCGATCGGCGCGCACGGCGCCGTCCTGGTCGAGATCGATCCGCTCAAGACCGAGCTGGCCGATGACGATTTCATCGCCCCGGGCACCAGGCTGTGTTTTGCCGGTCCGGGGGATGTCATCGACATGGTGAATGGGACCGTCTTCCGGCTGGCGCCGGCCACCGCTTCCGCCGCGGCGCTGGATACGTTGGTGGCCGACCTGATCGAGGACTGCATCGGCAATGCCGACCCGGTGACCGCACCTGGCGTCACCCGCGAAGCGCATGTTTCGATGCTCTATCGCTCGCATGAGGACGGCACCGGCTATCTCGATATTGAAAGCATCCGTGATCGGCACGGATGACACTCCAACAGAACGGACAGTCATGTATTTCGATGGGAACACCCTGACCGCCCTGCTTTCCGATGCGGACGTGGCGGCTGCAAACGCCGACGCCATTGCCGCCGCAGCGCCGCGCTACACCTCGCCGCTCGCCGTCATCGAGACCGCGATGGAATTGCCGGAACTGGGCGAGGCCGGCGTGACGGCCTTTCTCGATGCGCAGAGGATCGAACTGCGCGACATGCCCCCCGGTCATCATTTGATCACGGCAGCGCTGGCGATTGACGGCAAGCTGAAAGCTCGCCTGCACGCCGCATGCGCGGCCTACTACGAGACGGAGTTGTTCGTGCTTCCGACAGCTCCGCAGACGGACTGAGAGCCGTGGAGCGCGAGAGTTACGAGCTGCCGGGCTCGCCACATCGCCTGACCGTGCTGCGCTTCGGTGCGGCGGGGACGGGCGGGAAGGCCTACTTGCAGGCCGGGCTGCACGCCGACGAGTTCCCCGGCATGCTGGTCTTGCGCATTCTGGCCGGGCATCTGGCCGAAGCGGAAGCTCGCGGTGCGGTCCGCGGTGAGATTCTCCTTGTGCCACAGGCAAATCCGATCGGCCTTTCGCAGACCGAAACCAGCTTCCTGTCCGGCCGGTTGGAAAGCGGCACCGGGGAGAACTTCAACCGGAACTATCCCGACCTGTCCGACCTCGGAGACCTCTCGCTCGGACCGGACGCCGCGTCGAACGTCGACACGATCCGTGCCGCGATGTCCGCGCGGCTTGCGGCGATGCAGCCGGAGGGAGCACTGGCACATCTGCGCCACAGACTGCTGACCCTGGCTCATGACGCCGATCTGGTGCTGGATCTTCACGCCGACAACGAGGCTGAGCCGCACATGTACGTCGGTCCGGCGCTGTGGCCGGCGGCCGAGGACCTCGCCGCGGCGATCGACGCGCGAGCGGTGCTGCTGTCCGAGGTGTCGGGCGGTTCCCCTTTCGATGAGGCGTGCGCCGCTCCATGGTGGGCGCTGGCCGCGAGCCATCCCGGTCTGCCCATTCCGCCGGCCTGCCTGGCCGCAACGCTGGAACTGGGCAGCAATGACGATGTGCATCCCGAACGCGCCGCCGATCAAGCCTTGGCGCTCCTGCGCATGTTGGAGGGACGCGGCTTTGTCGATGGGTCGGGTGGGCGCCCCCGCTTGTCCTGCCGAGCGACGGCGCTGACGGCGATGGCACAACTGCGCTCACCGGTCACTGGGCTTGTCGCCTATCACCGCCGGCTGGGCGATTGGGTCCACACGGGTGATCTCGTCGCCACGGTGATCGATCCGCTTGGCGATGAGACGGAATTGCTCGCTGAGACCGACGGGCGGCTCTTCGCTCGCCATAGCCAGCCTTACGCCTGGCCGGGACGGGTGATCGGCAAGATCGCCGGCGAAGTTCCCCTGGAGAGCAGAACGGGCAATTTGCTTTCGGATTGAAACGCCCGGTCGCGCGCGCGAGCTTGCTAGGAGCCCATGACTGCCAGGCCCCACTGGAGGTGTCCGCTCCAGACCGATGCGATCCGGCCGCCCTGCACGGCTGGCTTGGGGTCGGAGATCGGTCCTCCACAGCTGCGGATCTGTGCCACCGTGGCATCCAGATCCGGCGTCTTCAGTGCCAGGCCGATGAGTGCGGGTTGCTGACCGCTCGCGACGACCTCGATGAAGGCTTCGCCGACGCGGTAGAAGGCCATCTCCGGACCCCCTGGGCCGCGTGGGTGAAAGCGCCTGCGCGGGCCAGAGCCAAGCACCGCGGTGAGTGCATCAACCGCTGGATCCAGATTCGGCACGGTGTAGACGATGTGGTCGACGGCGGTAACCCCGCACGGGTGCGTGCCGGGGTCTGCCACCGGACTTGTGACGGTCCGCACGCCGAGAACCGCGGGATCCGAATGGATCTCGTCGAATCCCCAGCCGCTGCCGCCGACGCTGCAGACGACCCGACCCACAGCGAATGCTCCCGCGTCGACGACGAAACCGAGCGCCGTCCACGCCCGCTCATCGCCCGGTACGCCGAGCCATGTGAGAGTGGACATGGGCACCATCGTGGCAGCAGCAACGTCCCCATCCCGGTTTCTGGCGAAGGTGTTTTTGTCGCGAGGCCGGGTGGGAACCAGACCAGGCCAGAGTGGTCACAGGCCGGTCAGTCTCTACTTGGTCATCTTGTTGGGAGACATGAACTGCGGGGTCGCCTCAAAGGACTGACTCACGCACCCCACCTTGACCGAGGACAAATCGGTGCACTGGTCAGCACTGGCGAAGACGCCCTGGATGCCGGTCGTCCGGATCTGCTCGTCTGCCGAAGTGGCGATCTCCATCGCCGGCGGGGTGGTGCTGACTTTTCCGTTCGCGTCGGACCCGTTGCTGCCGGCCGCGTTCGCCACCGAGGAAGCCAACAGTCCCGCGCCACCCACAGTGAGGGTCAGGAAGCCTACGCCAAGGGACATCTTGAGAAACTTCACGGTGTTTTCCATGGCGTCAATATTGTCAGGGCACGTTAGACCGTCAATATCGCGTGAATCACACCCACTTTTCTGCGGATTTCGTCGAACGGCGGCAGTTATGGCGCTGATTTCGCAGATCCACCCTAAGGCGCTCGGCGGCCGCGTAAGGCTTTAGTGTCCGACGTCCCCGTCTAGGCGGTGGCCAATCTGCACAGCACCGACGCGGACGTCTACCGTCAAGTACGAGAAGGGCCACTGCCCGCTACTCAAGAAGCGTGGCGGGCAATTCATCACCTACGACGACGCGGCCGTCACCCCGGAGGGCACGTCACCGCGGAAGGGCCGCATGGCCCTTAACCCACACCCACGCAAGAAAAGGACGCGCCATGAAGACCCGCATCACCGAACTGTTCGGTATCCAGCACCCCATCATCCAGGGGGGCATGCACTACGTCGGGTTCGCCGAACTCGCAGCGGCGGTCAGCAACGCCGGCGGGTTGGGCATCATCACCGGCCTCACCCAAGCGACGCCGGCACTGCTGGCGGACGAGATCGCCAAGTGCCGCGACCTGACCGACAAGCCGTTCGGGGTCAATCTCACCTTCCTTCCTACAGTCAGCAGCCCCGACTACCCCGGCTACATCGATGCCATCATCGCCGGCGGCGTGAAAGTGGTTGAGACAGCGGGTAATAACCCGCAGAAGTGGCTGCCGGTGCTGCAGGACGCCGGCGTCAAGGTGATCCACAAGTGCACCAGCGTGCGCCACTCGCTCAAGGCCCAAGCCATCGGCTGCGACGCGGTGAGCGTGGACGGCTTCGAGTGCGGCGGTCACCCGGGCGAGGACGACATCCCCAACTTCATCCTGCTGCCCCGCGCGGCCGACGAGCTGACCATCCCTTTCGTCGCCTCCGGCGGCATGGCCGACGGACGCAGCCTGGTCGCCGCCTTGGCCCTGGGTGCGGAGGGCATGAACATGGGGACCCGCTTCATCGCCACGAAAGAGACGCCCGTGCACCAGAACGTCAAGGACGCCATCGTCGCGGCCACCGAACTGGACACCCGGCTGGTCATGCGCCCGCTGCGCAACACTGAACGGGTACTGCGCAATGCGGCCGTCGACCGCCTGATCGAAAAGGAGAAAGCCCTGGGCGACAAGCTCGCCTTCACCGACATCATCGAGGAGGTGGCCGGTGTCTACCCCAAGATCATGCGCGAGGGAGCCATGGACGCCGGCGCTTGGAGTTGCGGCATGGTGGCCGGCTTGATCCACGATGTCCCCACGGTGCAGGAACTGATCGATCGCATCATGGCAGAGGCGGAGGCCATCATCACCGAGCGCCTGGCGGGCTTGGTCGCGGCGGATGAGTCGGCGGTCAGAAAGTGACTGGCCTGTAAGCGGTGCGCTTTCCACGGCAGCCCGGGCAAACCGATTGGATCGCCCTACTGAGTGACGATCTCACTGTTCACGTAGATATCAGTCCGAGTTGCTGAGCCTTCTCCAGAATTGTTCTAGCGCGGTTCAATCGCGGTAAGTCGCTGCCGTCCTTCGGCTTCCCGCCACTGCTGTTGAACTGCTCAACGAACTCCTGCGCCCAACTGATGTCCGACTCAGATGGGCTCAGCCCGATGTTGATGGTCTCGGCGTCAGACGAACGCAGAGCGAGCTTGCCCGTCATACCCATCCGGCGGGTCAGCGCCACGCCCTCGGCCAACTGGTCGGGGTCACGGGTCGGCCCGTCGATCGGACCCGGTATGTGCGCCGCGCGCGAGGCTACGACGAGCTGGGAACGACTGTAGGCCAGGGCCAACGGATCCTGCTCCACACCGATGTCCAATGTGTAGTCGTTGACTCCGAACGCCATTCGAAAGCACGGCCGCGCTGCGGCGATGTCGTGGGCACGGGATAGCCCGCGCGCTGTTTCGATCAGCGCGATGACTGGCGACTCGCCGCCAAGCCGGTTTGCGGTGTCCCACATGTGATTGCCGCCTTCAGTCTTGGCCAGCACCACACCCTTCATACCCCGGCAATCAGCCAAGGCCCGACAGTCTGCAGACCAGAATTCGCTTGAAGCGTCGTTGATTCGGACCCATGCCCGGGCTCCGGAGTTGAGGAAGTCAACGACTCGGGCGCGGGCGGCCTCTTTCTCGTTGGGAGCGACGGCGTCTTCCAGGTCGAGAATCACTTCGTCGGACTTGGTATGCATCAGCACTGCATCCAGATGGGGCTCCCGGGAGGGGTTGACCAGCAGCCATGAGCGCGACACCTGCGAGTTGACAACCATTGCGTCAGGCTAGACGCGTTTGAGTGCGTCGCACCCGACAACCGCGCGGGATCAACTCGACGACACGCTTCGACGCTCTCATCCCCGCACTAATCCCGTCGGGCGTCGACAGCTGATCCGTTTCCGGGATCTCCTCCCAACTACGTCGGCGAGAGTTGTCACTCGGGGTAAGAAACTTCCTTAAAGGCGGATCTTTACTCGACCGTGCCGGAAACGTGACTCATGTCGATCAGTGTTACCCGAGTGAAATCGATTCGTTCTTCGGGCTCTATTGGCGGCGCACCTTTGTTGATACTCACGACCTTCGCCGCTTCCGTATTGGGAACTGCTCCGGCACAGGCGGATTCGGGTGCCGCGGGCGCGACGCCGAGCGACTCTGGAAGCGGCCCGATCAGCGCCACCATCGAAAAGTTCGGCCAGTCGATCTGCCCGAGTCTGGTCAAGCCGGGTTCATCTTTGGCCACCACCCTGTCTGAGTTGCAGGGCAATACCGGCTTGACGCCGACGCTGACCGGCATGGTCGCCGGCTTCGTCATCCAGACGCAATGCCCGGCGGTGATGACCCAACTCTCCAAGGGGGACCTGGCCGCACTGAATCTGAAGCTGCCGGGCCCGGAAACTTCCGGCCCCAAGCTGTCCGGCCTGGACCTGTCAGCGCTGCTGAATCCGCCGGGAAAGCCGGGCTGATGGTGCTGCGCCCTGTTGGTTAGGCCGCGAAACTACCGGCCCGAGGAAGGCCGATAATCCGAAACCTCGGCGGCGAGTAGCGCACCCAGCTCGCCTTCCTGCTGCGCCACGAACACACCGACAACTCGCCCGAACCACGTCGCCGTCCCGAAGCCGGCCGTCGAAGCAGAGATCCGACGCCCGCCCCCCCCCCGGAAAGATTGGCGTCAGCGCAAGCCGAGAAAGAACTGCCGCACGTCGGCGATGAACAACTCGGGCTGTTCGAAGGCGGCGAAGTGCCCACCGCGTGGCATCTCGGTCCAGTGGGTCACGGTGTACACCGCCTCGCACCAATTGCGCGGGGGCCGGAAGATCTCCTTCGGGAATCGGGCGATCCCGGTCGGCACCTGCACCTTGCCGCCGCCACCGAAGGCGTTGAAGCTCTCCCAGTACAGCCGTGCAGAGGACGTCGCGGAGTTGGTCGCCCAGTACATCATCACGTCGTCGAGCATCTCGTCGCGGCTGAACACGTTCTCGGGGTGTCCGTCACAGTCGCTCCAGGCATAGAGCTTCTCCACGATCCACGCCAGCTGGCCCGCCGGGGAGTCGGCCAAGCCGTAGCCGAGCGTCTGCGGCCGGGTGGACTGCTGCTTGGAGTAGCCGGCCTCCCACCGTTGGTAATGCTTCTGCGCCGCCAGCGCCTCTCGCTCCTCCGGGGACGGATCGCTCAAGTCCCCGACGGGCGCGGCGATCGGCATGTTGAGGTGAATACCAATGCAGCCCAGGCCCTTCCGGCCGATCTGAGTGGTGACCGCCGCCCCCCAATCCCCACCCTGGGCACCGTAGCGGTCGTAGCCGAGACGTTTCATCAGGGTGTCCCAGGCCAGCGCGATCCGTTCGACCGTCCATCCGGTGGATGCCGGCGTACCGGAGAACCCGTAGCCGGGCAGCGTCGGACACACCAGGTGGAAGTCCCGGCTGAGCGGTTCGATGACTTTCGTGAATTCGACGATCGACCCCGGCCAGCCGTGGGTGATCAGCAACGGCAGTGCGTCGGGATTCGCACTGCGCTGGTGGATGAAATGGATGTCCAGCCCGTCGATCTCAGTGACGAACTGGTCGAAGGAATTGAGCCGCGCCTCGCGCGCCCGCCAGTCGTACCCGTTCGCCCAGTAGCCGGCCAGGTCGCGGGTGTAGTCCAGCGGAATGCCCTGACTCCAGTCGGCCACGCACTCGCGTTCCGGCCATCGGGTGCGGCTCAGGCGTTCCCGCAGATCCGCGAGTTCATCCTCGGGGACCGCGATGCAGAACGGGCGAACGGGCGAATCTGGCATGACGCTGATTATGGACCTGCCGAGCACGAGCCTCAGCCGCATGCGTCTGGTCGTCGATCTCAACGAGTGCCAGGGGGCGCCCAATGAGTCCCGTTGGCCCCGGAGGCACTCAGGCTCAACGGGGAGGAGGCTCCGGCTTACGATCCCAACCCCGGAACACGGGGAGCAGCGCGAGCGCGACGCGCAGGTCCAGGGACGCGGCGTCGATCCGGTGGCCGAGGATCTGTTCGGCTTGCTGAACGCGGTACGTGACGGTGTTGGGGTGGACGTGGAGGCGGGCGGCGGCCTTTGTGCGGCTGCGGTTTTCATCGAGATAGACGGTCAGCGCCTCCGCGGCGCGGCGGGCCGCATGGTCGGCGCTCGCGAGTGGTCCGAGGACACGGTCCACGAAGGTGGCGGCGAGTTCGGGGTCGATGCTCGCCAGGGCGGGCACGGCGATGTCCCGGTACAGCACGGCTCCGGTGAGGTTCGCATCGGCGGCGACGCGGCGGGCATGGCTCGCCTCGATGCTTGAGCGGCGAAAGCCCACAAGCCCGCGGCCGTGCTCGCCCACTCCCATCCGCAGACCCGGCAGCAGGGTCGCGGCAAACGCGCCGGTGTCCTGTTCGGTGAAGGCACGGGCTCTGCTGATCCAGGCGATGCAAGTGGTGACACCAGTCGGATGGGTCAGGTGCGCGTCGGCGCCGACGGCCGCGGCAAGCTGGGCGACCGCCCGCGCGAGCGTCTGCTGCGGGTCGTCGTCAACGGCGGGGCTGAGCACCGCGCCGGCGAGGCCGAGATGGTCGTGTCCGAGCGCATACCGTAGGCGCCCGCCGGCCCGCTCCTGGTTACGTTCCTCTCCGGCGAGGATGACCGTGATCGCTTGGTCCCGGGCGGCGAGGGCGCTGCGCAACCACCGCTCGCGCTCGGATTCGACGGCCTCCTCGACGCGGGTGATCGCTGTGTCGGCGTAGGCGAAGGTCCAGCCGGTCATGAGTTCCGTGGCCGTTCGCAAGGTGGCAGTGCTGCTACATCGCTGGGCTATCCGCTCGAAACACCATTGCCAGATGTATTCGTGACCGAGGCGGTAAGCGCGGACCATCTGTGACGGCGGGACCTGGCGGTGGACGCCCGATTGGGCGAAATCGAGCGTGGCCGAGGGCAGTTCAAGGCGGCGTGGATCGGTGCCCGCGCGAAGACCGTCGGCCATCGCGACGATGGTCTGCTCGATGCTGACGGCGTTCTCGGCGGCGGTCTCGGCGTCGGGCGTGACGGCCGGGAGGGCGGCTTGCATGCGGACGACCATCGACTGCGTCAGACTCGGCGCTTCGGCCCGCAAGTCGGTTGCCACCGGTCGCACCACCTGCTCCCAGGACCGGCGATTGCCGGCGTCGCCCAGCCGGTCCCAGTCGTCTCCCATAGCTCCGCAGAGTAACGCCGCCGCGCCGGCCGGCCGGCCGTTTCGAAGTTCTGCTTTGTACCAATAGCACAAACGTCCGCGAAACGCTGTCGTGCTCGTCCAAGAACTTGGCGCTGCTCGCTCCCTAGCGTCTTCAGTAAGCCCGAACAGGCACAAACCACCTTCAGGAGGAGCAAAGAATGACAACTGCCGACCGGCATATCGAGGCCACCGAGTCTCAGATCCAGAGACTGATGATGGCAGCCCAGCACAGTGACGCCCCGATCGTGATGGTGAACTTGCTGGCCTTCAATGACGAGGGCGGACGCGACTCCTACCTGCGCTACGCCGAGGCCGTGCAACCGCACCTGGAGCGGGTCGGCGCGTCGATCCTCTACGCCGGAAATGCGGGCCACACCGTGATCGGCGGCGATGAAGCCCCGTGGTGGGACGCCATTCTGCTGGTCCAGTACCCGTCCCGGGCGAAGTTCATCGAGATGGTCCTCGATCCGGGATACCAGGAGATCGCCGCCCACCGCACCGCGGCGTTGCATACCTCCGGTTTGATCGCGACCGAGCAGTGGATCCCGAACTGACATGGTCGCCGAACTCATTCAACGCCAGTTACTGATCGGCGACGTCCGCTCACCGGTTCTTCTCGGGGGCTCCTCTGGCGCGGACACCCGGGAAGCAGTGGTGTTCGTCCACGGCAACCCGGGGTCCGGAGCGGACTGGCAGCCACTGCTGGACGCCGTTAGCCCATACGCGACCGTTGCAGCGCCGGACATGCCCGGTTTCGGCGGCGCGGAGAAGCGCCACGACATGGACTACACCGTCGCCGGCTACGCCGGTCACCTCGGCGGCATCATCGACACGCTGGGAATCGAGCGAGTTCACCTGGTCGCCCACGACTTCGGCGGCCCGTGGTCTCTGACGTGGGCCGCCGCCAACGTCGAGCGCGTCGCCAGCGTCAGCCTGCTCAACACCGGAGTTCTCCTCGACTACGACTGGCACCGGTTGGCCCGCGTCTGGCGCACTCCGGTCATCGGAGAACTGTTCCAGGCCGTCGCGGCGCCCGCCGCGGTGCGAACACTACTGGCCCACGACAACCCGGGACTGGACCGGCGATGGGTCGAGCACCTGGCCCGCCTGCTCGGGCCATGGGGAACAAAGAGAGCCATTCTGGACCTCTATCGCTCCACCACACCGGAGATGATGGACCGTCTGGTCGCGCCATTGGCCGCCAAAGACATTCCCTGCCAAATGATTTGGGGAACCGCGGACGTCTACCTCCCGACCGAACAGGCTTATAGGCAGGTCGGCCCCTTTCCCTCCGCCGACATCCAGCTGATCGACGGCGCTGGCCACTGGGTCTGGCTCGAGCAGCCCGACCGGGTGGCCGAGATCCTCGTCCCGTTCCTGCGCCAGCACCTCACCACCCCATCTGTCACCGGGCCCTCCCGGTAACACCGCCACCTCGGCAAACACAACGCCGTCTGGAAAGGACACCCCTCATGACCCTCACCATTGCGCCCGGCCCGGCCACGACCACCAGCGGCGCACCACTACCACTGGTCGCCCTGCCGCAGTCCGAACTGATCACGGTCAATAGCAACGACATCCCGCTGATCAAGAACGCACTGGGTCCCGGCATCCACTTCAAGCCGCTGCGCTTCGACCTCGAGGCCGGCCGCTGGGTCGTGCTGGCGATCTTCGAGCCCGGCTCGCGGACGCCGCTGCACTACCACACCGGCATCGCTGAGGGGTACACGCTGTCCGGCTCCTGGCATTACCTGGAGTACCCGGATCAGCTCCAGACGGCGGGGTCCTACCTGTTCGAGCCGGGCGGTTCCGTGCACACGTTCGTCTGCCCGGAATCCAACACCGAGGACACCGTTCTGCTCACGTGGGTCGAGGGAGCCAACATCAACTTCAACGAGGACGGCACCTTCCACTCGATCCTCGACGCGGTCAGCGGCACGCATCTCGTCGAGGTCCTCGGCGAGGCCCAGGGTCTCGGCACGATCGACTACATCGTCGGCGGCGCCGCTGGCCTGACGTCTGACAGCAGGGTCTGAGCACCATGGCGCTCAACACCAAGGACCTGACCGGCCGGGTTGCCGTCATCACCGGCGCGGGTAGCGGAATCGGCCGCGAACTAGCCCTCCACGCCGCGCGCCGAGGCGCGAACCTGTCGCTGTGCGACCGCGACGAAGCCGGCTTGGAGCAGACCCTCGACCGCGTCCGGGCTTCGGGGATCACGGCCGCCGGCCACCTCGTGGATGTCTCGGACGCCGAACAGATGGCTGTGTTCGGCAAGACCACCATCGAGCAATTCGGGGCACCGGACCTGGTGATCAACAATGCCGGGATCGCCGTGATCGGCGGCATCCTGGACACCACCCTCGCCGATTGGGACCGCCTGCTGGGGGTCAACATCATGGGTGTGGTGCACGGCATCAACGCTTTCGTGCCGGCCATGGTCGAACGCGGCAGCGGGCACGTGGTCAACGTCGCGTCGGCGGCGGGCCTGCTGGCCAACCCTCAGTTGGGCGGTTACAGCGCCAGCAAGCACGCCGTGGTCGGCCTGTCCGAAGCGCTGCGCATCGAACTCGCACCCCACCACATCGGGGTCACGGCAGTCTGTCCCGGCATCATCAACACCGCAATCACGCACAACAGCTCTTACCGCGGCGGAGATGCAGACGCGCGCAAGGCGAAAACGGCCAAAACCTACGCCAAGCGCGGCTACACCCCCGAACGAGCGGCCGCCAACATCCTGAAGGCGGTCGACCGCAACCGGGCCGTGGCACCCATCGCGCCCGAAGCCCACGTGATGTACGTGGTGTCGCGGATAGCTCCGCCGGTGGGCAGGTGGCTGTCGTCGACCATGGCGAAGATAGCGAAGTGACTCGGCTCTCCAAGAGTCCTGTCCCTTAGTCCCGAACTCCGCTTCATGCTGAGGTCTTTCGACCCACACGGTCGGTTCCCCGACCGTGTGGGTCGTCGAGCGGGTCGTCGTCGAACCCCCGGCGAACGACTTGATGTTTGAACGACCCCGCGCACGGCAACTCTATGGACAACCGGTCGGGTTCTTCGGCCGGTCCGGGCCCAAGGAGGGCAGAACAATGGCTACTTCGTTTATCGTCGCCGGTTCGATTGTCGGGATGTTGATCCTGTTGGGCTTATTCATCAGGTTCACGCACTCCTGACGTTTGTGTCGCCCTTTGTTTAAGGAGCGGCAATCTTGCAATTCGGTCCGGGTGGGGAAGGAATCTTGATGGCGCGAATGTCGAAGTCGCTGGAGTTGGCCGCGTTTGGCGTGTTTGGGGCGTGGGGCGTTCATCGGGCGATCGTGTGGTTACATGAACCGCCCGTCAGAGTTCGGTCCTACGCCGCAGAGGGCTTTTAGCGAGAATCAGAGCCGGCAGCCCCGAACTGCGACGGCACCGTTGAGGGGTGTCTATTCTCGGTATCGGCGGTAATGGTCAGCCGGTCATGCCGAGGTAGACCAGTAGCCCGCGTTCCAGCTGCAGCATTTCAGTTCTCGACACCTTGCCGATGCGTTGCCCTAACTTGGACCTGTGGACCGTGGTGATCTTGTCAATCATGACACTACCCGGGGCGGTTAGTCCGTTGGTTTTGTTGGGCTGCAACGGGATTCGTAGTAGTGGGATAGCAGCGACGGTAGTGGTTAGCGGGCAGAAAGTTATCGAGTCAGTGGCGTCGAATCGGTCATCCTGGACGATCAGGACCGGGCGCGGCTTCCCCGCGTAACCTTGGCCGGCCGAGGCGGTCCAGAGTTCGCCGCGTCTCACTAGGTATCAAAGTCTTCGTCGTTGAATTGAGAGATGGCGTCCACAAAGGCCTGGTCGTCACTTGCGTTGCTACTAGCAGCAGCCAAAGCTGATTGACGATGTGCCTCTTGGGCGAATTCAGGGGCCCGGGTGTCGGGGACCCAGATTTGGAGGGGGCGCAGTCCCTGCTCGCGCAGTCGAACTCGGTGTTCGGCGACTCGCTTCCCCACGTCACGGTTGGCCATGCAACTTGATGTTACATGTAACCCTCACGTGGCGCGTTCCTCCCGTCGTGGTCCAGGCCAAGTGGTCGCAGTTGTCGCCTTAGTCGAATGCCATCAGGATCAGCGAGCAGTCGTCCTCGAAGGCGCCGTTTGGTGCGAGGTCGCGCAGTTCGTTGACGAGGTCGTCGAGTGACCAGTTCGGGTCCTGAGCCTGCCGGGTGGCGAGTTTCTCGAAGCCCTTCTGCGTAAGCGGCTTGCCGTCGCTGAGGAGGACGTCGGTGACGCCGTCGCTGTAGATGAGGATTCGGCACCCGTGCGGCACACAATATCTGTCGGTGGCGAATTCGGTGTCTTCGAGAATCCCTACGGGGGTGGAGTTTGCGGCCAATTCCGTTGCGGTGTTTGTGGTTACGGTCGTGGCGTTGAAAGCGCAGGCGGGTGGTGCGCCTGCATTGGCGTAACGCAGCGTACGGGTGGTCTTGTCGTAGACCCCGTACCACGCAGTGAAGTAGTGATCGTTCTGCTGGTCCATCTGGAACAGCCGGTTCAGTTCGCTGAGCACGGCCGAGGGTTCCAGCAGGGCTTCGGTGGTGAACGTGCCGGAACGAAGCACGTTCTGAAGTGAGGCCGCGAGCAGTGCGGGTTCCAGGCCGTGCCCCGACACGTCAAGCAGATAGACCACCAGATGGTCGTCGTCGATCCAGCGGTACTCGAAGCAGTCGCCGCCGAGTTCTCGGGACGGCAGATACAGCGACGATATGTCGATTTGGCCGGTCAGCCCGCTCGGCATGATGGAGGCCATGTAGGCCGCTGCACTTGCCAGTTCCTCGGCCAGGCGTTGACGGGTTTCGACTTCGGTTGTGATGTCGGCGATTTGGCCGAGGAAGATCTCGACGTGCCCGTCGGCGTCGCGCACGCAGGACACCGTGAGGTCACCCCAGATCCGATGGCCTTCGGCGTGGATGTACTGCTTGACCATGCGGTAGGAATCGATGTCACCGGCCAGGATTTCATCGCGTTTGTCCAGATCGGCCTTCAAGTAGTCCGGCGCAGTGAGGTCCTGCCAGGTCTTGCGCCGCAGGCTATCCGCGTCGTACCCGAAGAACTCACACAACGCCGCGTTGACCTCCGTGAAGTTGCCCTCAAGGTCACTTAGGCACATCCCTACCGCCGAACTCTCCAGCGAGCGGCGATAGATCGCGTCGGCGCGGGCTTGTTGCCGACGGGCTTCCTCGACCTGCTGCTCGGCGGCGACTTCGTCGTCGATCAGACGAAGCGAGGCTGTCACACCGTCCTGGCGGCCCTGCTCGTCGTAGAAGGGTTTGGCGTGCAGGTCAAGCCAATGGGTGACGCCGTCCGCCGATACCAGCCGCACGCGTTCCTTCACCGTTCCGCCAGCGACGACCGCGGCCATCCTGGCACGATTGAGCGGCTGATCTTCTGGGGGAATAACGTCGAATACGTTGCGGCCCAGCCAGTACTGCGCGGGGGCGCCCAGGATCGCTTCAACCGACGGTGAGACCCAGAGCACCGTGTCATCCCGAATGTGGGTGATCAGATCGCTGGAATTTTCCGCCAGCAGCCGGTAGCGCTGCTCGGACTCCGCGATGCGTTGAGTGGCCTGGAATCGATCGGTGACGTCTTCCCAGCTCAGGGTGAGCAGATCCCGGCCGGCCCGGGTGGCGCGGAGGTCGTAGCGGCGGGCGTCATGGAGCAGCTCGTTGAAATAGGCGAAGTCGGTCAGGATCACCGGCTCGCCGTTGTCCACGCATTGGGCGTATCGCTCGATGAGCCCCGAGCCCAGCATGTTGGGAAAGGTCTCCAGCACGCTTTCGCCGAGCAGATCCTGTTCGGCGATGCCCATGTACTCACATGCGGCCCGGTTGAGACTGCGGTAGCGGAAATCGACGACCCGCCCGGCGGGGTCGCGGACCGCCTCGAACAACACCTGAGGGTCGATCATCGAATCGGTACTGGCGCGCAGCAGGGCCCGTGCGCCCTCGACCGCCTCGAGTGCCTCCGCCTCCACCGATATGTCGTCGAAGAGCCAGACGCGGCCGCCGAGCCGGCCTTGCCGGAAGGAGTGCGACTCAACGCGCAGGTAGGTGGGAGGCGTGGCAAATCGCAAGGTGCAGTTGATGTTTGCCTGTGAGCTGCCCAGGAGCAGGGTGCCGATCATGGCGGCCGCCGACGGGTCGAGGACCTTGGACTCCAGCTCCCGCATCGCTCCGGCGAATTCCGACGCCCCGACCTCTCCTGTTGGTAGGCCCAGAAGCCTCGCCGCGGCGGGGTTGACGTCGGCCAGACTTCGGTCGTGGTCCACCGACACCACGCCCTGCTGCAGGCTTCCTACCACGGCTTGCAGGCGCAGCGCTTGCTGTTCGGAGCGGCGCTCGCTGTCGAGGAGCCTTGCGTGGTAGGCGATCTGCTCGTCGAGCAGCCGACGAACATCGGCGGGCAACTCCTCGGGCACCCGCGAGTCGCACCAAACAAGCAGCAAAGACAGGCCACGATGACCGAGTGGCACCGACGCGGCGGCCGTCGGGGCGCACGCCAGCTCCAGTCGAAGCGTCGTGGGAACCAGGCGGGTAACCGCGGAGGGATCACGGTGGATCACACCCGGAGCCGACTGCAGGGTCTCCGGCCACGCCGTTCCCTCGGGGAGAACTTCCGCGGGGCAGGTACACAACACCGATCCCGTCGCCTCCGGCTCGGGCTGCGTGCAGATCACCGCGGCCTGGGCGCCCGAGCCCTCCAAGAGGCGTTGGAGGTGTTCGTTGAGCTGGTCCATCACCCCGGCCCCGCCACGAACGGCCGGATCACCTCGATAACCCCGGCGGGGTCGATCAGGTGCGGGAAATGGCCCGTGGTCTGCAACTCGATCAAGCGCGCCGACCCGATGTGCGAAGCCATCCAACGCGCGGCCTCCATCGGCACCGCGGGGTCGTCCGGGCTCTGCAGCACAAGAGTGGGAACGTCGATACGGGAGAAGATCTTCCGGAAGTCCCCAGTGAAGGCGGCCCGGAACGCGATCGCCGCCACCTCCGGGTCCAGGCGGCGTAAGGCGCGCACGAACTCATTGGCGTACTCGGGCCGTTCGGGGTTGCTCATCACCAACGGCCCGAACCCTGCGGCCCACGCGTCATAGTCGGCACTGATGCTATGGAGCAGCGTCTCGATCTCCTCGCGGGAGAACCCGCCCCGGTAACCCACCGCTGGGTCATCGACGTAACACGGGGAACTGTTGATCAAGACCAGCCGGGAAAACAAACCCGGATTGCCCACCGCGGCCAGGGCCCCCGCGTTACCACCGATGGAGTGACCGATGAAAACCGCGTCCTGGACCCCCATCTCGCCGCACAACAGGCTCAGATCATCGGCGAACCCCAACATGCTGGCGTGGCGGGCCGGGGAAAAGCCACCCGGGTCGGCATCCTCGGAGCCGGCCTGGGCGAAAGTCAGGACCCTGTTGTCTGCCTCGAACTCCTTCACGAAGGGATCCCAGACCGACGGCGAGCCACCCAGGCCATGGGCCAAAACAAGCCATGGCCCGTGGTCACCGCTCACTCTGACCCGATGAACGTCGGCACGCCCCATAACCACCGCAAACTAACAGAACCACCAGCGCTGCGCTGTTCTACGCCCGACGGTGCTTCAAACCGATACGTGGGCGCTCCAGTGCCGAGATTGCAGGCAACTCATCGACGCAGCGTTGAGCCACCGCATCAGGCCGGGCCTTGCTCCTCGCTCTGGGTCCTCGGGTGGTCCAGGAATTCGGCCACCAGTTGCCTTGGGAGATGGGCGGGGATGGGCGTCCGGGCCACGAACCGGCGGTAGAACAACGGTGCGACAAGGGTTTCGACGACATGATCCTCGTCGAGTTCGGAGAGCGAACCGCGGCTGACGGCATCTCGGAGGAGCGCACGCAATGGCGCGCTACCTGATTCCACCAGGTCCCGTTGAAGTCGCGCGAGCTCTGGCTCGTGCTCGGCCCTCTCGATCACCATCGAGAACACCGCGGCCAGTGGTGTGCTGCTGAGCCCCCGGCGTAGTGCGTCGAGCCTGGCGATGAGATCGGTCGTCAGGGCGCCTGTCGTCGCCGGTACATCAAGTGGCGCCGGTGGTGTCGCTGCCTCCAGCAGGAGCGCGATTGGCTCCGGCCAGTGCCGATACAGCGTGGCTCGGCCGACACCGGAAAGCTCCGCGACCCGGGACGGGGTCACGGCGTCGCGCCCTTCCGTGAGGAGCAGCTCACGAGCCGCGGCGACCACGGCTGCCCGGGTCCGCTCCACTCGAGGGTCGACACGACGAGTCTCGTCCATGCATCGAAGCCAATACTGTGAGACATGTTGTCTCAGAGTGGAGGAGTCGGTATGGCCGCCTCAGAACTCACCCAGTTCGTGCTGTTCCACACCGACATGCCCAGGGCTCGCTTCACCGGCCTGTGGCAACCGACGGCCGGCGGGTTTTCGTGGCGAATCCGAGAACCGTACGGTTGTACAACCTGGCCCAGACGGTCCGAACCTCGCATGTCAGTTCTTGCGTTGGGTGACGCGCCACAGCCGCCGGGGTAGGGCGCCTTCCTCGAAGGAGGTTTGATCCACTGCGCGGAAGCCTGCCGCGAGGTGGTCGACCAGATCCTGGTCGAAGAAGTGCACGATGAATCCGCCGTTTTCGAACATGTTGTCGCCGTGTTCGGTACCGGCACGATAGTGGGCGTCGCCGACGTGGCGAACGGTATAGACGTGTAATCCTCCGGGGCGCAACACGCGGCGGATCTCGGCTGAGAGTCGCTCCAACTGGCGGGTGCTCAGGGCCATGTTGAACAGCATGTGGCTGTAAACGGCGTCCACGCTGGCGTCCGGCAAGGGAAGCGGTTCACGCGCGTCGCTGACGACCGTGGTCAGCCTGTCCCCCACGCCTGCTGCGGCGGCGGCGGCGCGGAGTTCGGCGAGCCCTTCGTCGGCGTAATCGAATGCCGTGACACTCATCCCGGCGTGCAGGAATGCGAGGGTGTCGCGCCCCTGCCCGGCTCCGAGCTCGGCCACATCGTGAACTCCCTCGGCCCGAAACAACTCCACCGCATAACGGCCTGGCTCACTGGGCAGGGTTCCGTACATGGTGGGGTTGGCCTCGAACGTGGATTTCCAGTGGCGGCGTTGGCCGTCGATGCCATCACGATCACTTGCCATGGGCTGCATCATCTTCCGTAGTCAGTCGCAACACTGGGTAGACCCGCAAGTCGTGTCAGCCAGAGGTGTTGGGCCGCAGCAGTTCCGGCCCGCCCAGGCTTCGCGTCCTTCGCGGACGGCGACGGCGGCGATGACGAGGCCGGCGATCGGGTCGGCCCAGGACCACCCGAACAAGCTGTTGAGTCCGAGACCAACGAGCAGGACCGCGGACAGGTAGGTGCACAGCAGGTACCCGAACAGTGCCCGCACGCATTCCACGCTCACGTAGGCGGCGAGGGCGAAGAACGACATCGCTATGACCCGCAATGCGGCTTTCTCCCGGGCCTCGTGGTCGGGTTTGGAGAATTGCCAGGCCACCGCCGCCGCCGAGGACACCTCGATCACCGAGTCCAGGCCGAACCCGATCAGCGCGGTCGAGGACGCTTGCGCCCCCGCGGTCAGCGCGACCGCGGCCTCGATCACGTTGTAGCTGATGGTCGCTGTCACCAGAAGCCGGATCCGGCGGGTCAGAACCTGTCGCCGACCGGCGTCGACCGCAACGGCGATGGGGCGGTCAACACTCACCGGAATCCCCTGTGCAGCTGACGATTCCGTAGGACGGACACAGCGCCACGGCTTGCCCGCCTGCCTGCAGCACCGTCTCAGCGCTTGCCAGCAGGTCGCTTAGGGCAGGCTGGGACAGCCGGAACACCGACGCCCGGCCCACCGGCTCGGAGTCGACCAGGCCGCACTCTTTGAGGCAGGCCAGGTGCTTGGACACCGTGGACTGGGCCAGCCCGACTTCCTCGACGAGCTCACCAACCCGGGCCTCCCCGATGGCCAGGCGGCGCAGGATGGCCAGCCGGGTGGGATCACCCAGCGAGCGGAACAACGCCGCCGCCGGCGCCAGCTCCACCCTCGTCACCGCACCGGATACCGCAGGGATCGCCATTCAGCGATGTTATCGACATTGAGTGACATTCGGGCTGAACCGGGGCATGCTGGAGAGATCGGGGGTTACCCCCCGGGGTGTACCCGCGAAGGGAGTTGGTGATGTGCGGTAACGGCGGCATGTGGCACCACGGCTACGGCGGCTGGGGCTGGGGCAGTTGGATTTTGACCGCGATGGTCATGACCCTGTTCTTCGCCTTGGTGATCACCGCGATCGTGGCGGCAGTGCGCTATCTGGTCGGCCCCGGACACCACCACGGACCGGCCGCGGCGCCTGGGCGCAGACCCGAAGACATCCTCGCTGAACGCTTCGCCCGAGGAGAGGTCGACGACGAGGAATACCGTCGCCGCATCGCACTGCTGCGGGAACACCAGTGAAACCCCAGCTGCGCACCGGCCTGCTG
>WBZO01000216.1_pt1 | contig 146747 bp, 118 predicted proteins | sample 5204261 | NCBI WGS metagenome assembly WBZO01 (sample SAMN12412400, study PRJNA552823) | activated sludge metagenome | isolation source: activated sludge from anammox sidestream of wastewater treatment plant... | place: USA: North Carolina | collected 2017-09 | reverse complement strand
CACCACATTGCCTTCGTCTCGCCCTGGTATTACCCGACGCCTGACGAGTACCGCGCGAAGCTGGAGGCGCACGGCTTCCGCGTGCGCGAGATCCGGCTGTTTCCCCGGCCGACCCTGCTGCCCACCGGCATGGCCGGCTGGCTGCGCACGTTCGGCATCGCCCGATTCGAAGGAGTACCGCCGGAGCTGGGATCGCAGATCGAAGCGGAGATCGTGGAGCTGCTGCGCCCGGCGTTATGCGATGCGGCAGGGCAGTGGACGGCGGACTACGTCAGGTTGCAGGCGATTGGCGAGCTGGTGCACCGGTGATTGCCGGCGACGCGCTGCCGACGAATTCCAGAAGGCACTTGGCGCCTTCCGAGATCAGCTCCCCGTGTGTCCGAAGCCTCCCGTGTCCCGCGTCGTCGGCGGCAGTTCCTCGGTCTCGGCCCAGACCACCTGCTCGACCGCGGCGACGATCATCTGCGCGATGCGCATGCCGGGCGCGATCGTGAAGGGCTCGCTCCCGTGGTTGATCAGGATCACCTTCACCTCGCCGCGGTAGTCGGCGTCGACGGTGCCTGGCGAGTTCAGGACGGTGACGCCGTGCCTCGCCGCCAGCCCGGAGCGGGGCCGCACCTGCGCCTCGAAGCCGTCGGGCAGCGCGATGGCGAAGCCGCAAGGCACGAGCGCGAACCGGCCCGGTTCGAGAATCAGCGGCGTCTCGTTCGCCGCGCACAGGTCCATGCCGGCGGCGCCAGCCGTCGCGTACTCAGGAACGGCAGCCGCGGGAGTCAGTCGACGAATAGGAACGACGAGAGAGGGCACGGAAGATCCTAGATCCGCGAGCGACGGCCGACAACCCAGCACCCAGCACCCAGCACCCAGCACCCAGCACCCAGCACCTTGCACCCGAAGAGCACCCTGCCCCTTCGCAAGCCCAAAGAAAAAAAGGGCGGGCCGGAGTTCCCTCCAGCCCGCCCTCGCTTCTGACTTCGACTTCTAACGTCTAACTTCGGAACGCTCCTACCACTTCACGTCGACGCCGACGCGAATGATGCGACCCTGCAGGATTGTCGAGGGACGCAGGTAGGTGGCCGCACCGTACTGCGTCGACGACACGCCGGTGTAGTCGTCCACGTTGAAGGCGTTGAACAGATCGAGCTTCGGGTTGAACCGGAAGTTCCGGATCGCGAAGTTCTTGCTGAGCGAGAAGTCGACCTGGTTCAGCCGCGGCGCGTACTCGGTCTGCGCCGGTGCCAGCGGAATCGTCAGCGACGCCTGCGTCATGTTCGGGATGATGCGCTGGCCGATCGTGCACCTCGACGGGTCCTTGCAGGTCGCCGCCGTCCAGTTGGTGCTCGGCGTGACGAGCAGGTAGCTGCCGCGCCCGTTCGGGCCGGCCGCCGCACCCGACGGATCCCAGCCGGTGCCGGCCGTGAAGACGCCGTAGGGCAGCGCGTCGGAGCCGAGCTGCGCCCCTGCCAGCGCCTGCAGCGAGCCGCTGACCGTGATGCCGTAGAACGGCAGCGGGTAGCTGCCAGCCAGCTTGAACGACGTCGTGAACGGGATGTCCCACTCGCTCTGATCACAGAAGGCGAGCAGGTTCGGGTTCGTCCGCGCCGCGCTGCAGCTGTTCGACACGGTGCGCTCGGTCGACGATCCGCCGAACAGGCGGGCGCCGTGCGGCAGCCGCGCGTTGAAGTTGATCTCGAAGCCGTCGTAGCTGCGCTTCAGATCGGGGTCGTTGCTGTCGAGCAGGTCGACGGCGCTCGCCTTGGAGGCGGCGAGGTTGTAGGCCGTCACGGTGCCCCCCGTCAGCGGGTTGTAGATCTCGACCGGCGTGTAATCGCTCGCCGACAGCGCCACGTTGACGCGGTCGATGAGGTCGTGGAAGGTGCTGTGGAACCACTCCGCCGTCACCGCCACGCCAGGCAGCACCTCGTGCGAGAGGCCGACGTTGTACGCACGCTGGAACGGCCGCTTCAGGTCGGGATCGAAGCGCGCCAGCGAGCGGACGCCGAAGTTGTCCGGCAGGTTCGTGAAGTTGATCTCGCAGCCGGCCGTGCGGAAGGTGCAGCCGCGCTCACCCTGTGCGATGTCGTCGCCGTTGAGGTCTTCCCACGGCAGCGTCTGGGTCGTCACCGCCGACGGGTTGTAGAGCTGCGCGAAGCCGGTCGTCGCGGCGGTCACGAACTTGTTGAAGCCGGCGCGCACCGCCGTCTTGCCGTTGCCGAAGATGTCGTACACGACCGACGTCCGCGGCGACAGGCTGTTCCACACCGGCAGGTCGATGTCGTCGTAGGCGGGCGACGCCGCGAACCGACCGAACTGCGCCGGCTGGCCGACGACGTGCTGCTTCACGTGGTCGAAGCGCACGCCGTAGTTGACCGTCAGCTTGTTGAACCGCCACGAGTCCTGCGCGTAGATGCCGAGGTTCGCGTCGAGGTACTCCTTCACGCTGAGCGGCGTATTGAGCACCGTGACCTGGAACGGAACGGGGTTGCACGCGGCGGCCGTACACTGCGCGGCCGGCGTGCTGTAGATCTGGTACAGGTCGGCGTTCGCGTTGTTGTAGCGGCGGTACGGGCCGAACGAATCCTGGAAGCCCACCTTGATGCTGTGCGTGCCGGTGACGTAGGAGGTCGACGCGGCGACGTTGTAGCGATCGGGGTAGTTGCCGAGCTGTGCGCTCGACGCGTTCCAGAGATACCCGAGGTTGTTGTCGCTCTTGCGCACGTTGCGGTACCACGCCGGCGTGTTGCGCTCGGCGAGGATCCCCGGCTGGTAGAGGTTGTCGTACCGCTCACGGTTGAACGAGACCCCTCCCTCGACGAGGAGCCGCGGCGTCAGCGTCGAGGTCCACTTCGCCGAACCGGTGGCGAAGGTCGGCGTATTCCACTTCACCGACGCGGTGGTCGGATCGGTGAGCGCGCCCATCGCGTGGCCGCGCAGCCGCAGCGCGCGGTCGTTGTAGATGGCGAACTTGTTGCGCGGCGACACCTGCCACGTCAGGCGGACGATCGGGTTGTCCATCTTCTCGTCCGACACCCCCTGTTCGCAGCTGCCGGGGTTGGCGGCGCACTGCTGGTAGGCCTGCGGATACAGCACGCCGGCCGGCGTGACGAAGGTGTTGGCGATCGGCTTGTCGTAGCGCGCCTTGCGGTAGGCGCCGTAGAACCAGAGCGTGTCCTTCTTGATCGGGCCGCCCTGCTCGACGTTCCACTCGTAGAAGTTCGAGATGCGATCGACGCCGGTCACGTTCATGCCGATCAGGCGATCGGTCAGGTTGTCTCCCTGCCACGACTCCGGCGACTTCGCCGCCTTGAAGCCGCCCGTGAACGTGTTGCCGCCATCCTTCGGCACCAGGTTCATGTTCAGGCCGCCGGTGATCGTCTCGGCCGAGCCGCCGGCGGTCTGGTACACCGCCTCCTGGATCATCGCCTCGTTGTGGTAGGCCTGCACCGAGCCGTCGCCCATCGTGCCGTTGGTGATCAGGCCGTCGACCGTCACCATCGTGCCCGAGGCGCCGACGCCGTGGACCGCGAAGTAGGTCTGCTGCATGGCGCGGCTGCCGCCGACGTCAGGCGAGCTCAGGTTCACCCCGACCACCAGCTGGCCGAGGCTCTGAATCGTGCGCGCGCTCGGCACCGCGTCGAGCACCTCGCGGTTCAGGACCTGCGATTTCGTGTTGCTGCTCACGTCGACGACCGGGGATGCCCCCGAGACGGTGACCGATTCCTCGAGCGCGCCGACGCTCATGTCGGCGTTGACGGTCGCCGTGAAGTTCGCCGGCAGCTGCAGCCCTTCGCGCTTGAAGGTCTGGAAGCCCGGAAGGATGAACGAAATGGTGTACGTTCCGGGACGAAGGTCGACAATCCGGTAGGCACCTTCGCCATCGGTGACGACCGAACGGGTTTTCTCGATGAGGACGTCGCTTGCCGCTTCAACCGTGACACCCGGGAGCACCGCCCCCGACGTATCTTTCACCACGCCGGCAATCGCGCTCTGCGCGTGCGCGACTGCAGGCAGCCAGAGCACGCAGCCGAGCGCCGCGATTCCGGCCAGCACGCATTTCCGAATCATTATCAGTTGCCTCCCTGAACCGATCCTTTGAGCGGATCGGTCCGAACAGCCAGCGTAGCGTTTCGACATATGGTTTCCCAACGCCTAATCTGCCGACTTTCCGCCATCGCGCAGCTCGGCAGCAGATCCGATACGGAACTTTGGATGCCTCGGGTTACCGGCCATAAACCTGCCCCTCTCCGGTTGACGTCCGCAAACGGGCGGGCGTAGCCTTACGGCCCTGTAGCGCGAACGCATTATTTTTCGCTGCCGACATTCCGTGCACGCCGCTCTCATTCTCGACCGTTCGTTTACCCCATCGAAGGAGGCGCGGATGTCACCAAGGAAGTGGAGAGTCGCACTGGTCCTGTTGGCCACGCTCGTGGTCTGGCCCAGCCTCGCTCATGCGCAGAGCGCAATTGCCGGCAGCGTCAGGGATACGTCCGGAGCGGTGCTGCCCGGCGTGACCGTCGAAGCGGCGAGCCCGGCGCTGATCGAGAAGACGCGAACCGTCACCACCGACGGAGAAGGCCGCTACAACATCGTCGATCTCCGGCCTGGTGTGTACACCGTCACCTTCTCGCTCGAGGGATTCAGCACGGTCAAACGTGACGGTGTCGAGCTGCCGACCAACTTCACTGCCACGATCAACGGAGAGATGAGGGTCGGCTCGCTCGAGGAGACGATCACCGTCTCGGGACAGTCGCCGGTGGTCGACACCTCGACCGCGGTCCAGCAGCAGGTGCTGAACCGGGCGGTGCTCGACGCCGTGCCCACGGGACGCAGCGTCCCGACGCTCGGCGCGATGCTGACCGGCGCCCGCCTGGCGCTGCCCGACGTCGGCGGCACGTCGGGCATGCAGAACCGCGACCTCACGGTCCACGGATCGGATGGCCGCGACACGACGTTCATGGTCGACGGGATGATCCTGAACGGGATCGAAGGCGACGGCTCGGTGCAGAGCTACTTCAACGACATGATGTTCGAAGAGGTCAGCTACCAGACGAGCGCCATCACCGCGGAGACGTCGGCCGGCGGCGTCCGCGCGAACATGATCCCGAAGGACGGCGGCAACCAGTTCAAGGGGACCGCGTTCTTCTCGGGCGGCAACGAGAACATGCAGTCGGACAACAGCGCCGACGCCGTCCGCGAAGGGCTGCGCGCGCCCGACGCCCTGAACAAGGTCTGGGACGTCAACGTGGCGCTGGGCGGACCGATCAAGAAGGACCGGCTGTGGTTCTTCACCTCGGGCCGCGACTGGGGCGTGTATCAGTACATCGCCAACAGCTTCTTCCGCTACGGTCCGGAGGCGGGCGAACAGACGATCGACGACGCGCGCATTTCGAGCCTGGTGGCGCGGCTGACGTACCGGGCCGGCGAGAAGCACAAGATCGCCGGGTACATCGATCGCATCCGCAAGTTCCGCGGGCACGAGAACTCGGCGCCGGCCGGCTACGCGATCGCCGGCGAGGCGACCGACATCCGCGCGCCGAAGCAGTACTACACGAGCGAGATCAAGTACACCGGCACGCTCACGAGCCGGCTGCTCCTCGAGGGCGGCTTCGCGCTCAACAACGAGAGCTACTCCCTGACGCCGCTCGATCCCGACACCGTGCCGCAGCTCGAACAGGGTGGACGCACGCCGACCGATCCGCTGGTGATCCCCAAGCGCGACGTCACGCTCCAGACCGCCTACGACCAGTACGACGGCGGCATCTACTACCGGGAGCCGATCCGCAAGACCGTGGTCACCGCCCTCTCGTACGTGACCGGCTCGCACAACATCAAGGTCGGCTGGCAGTACGGCTTCGGCTACTTCTGGCGGCAGCGGCGCATGGCGGCCGATCTGCTGCAGCTCTATCGCAACGGCTCGCCGTCGCAGGTGATCATCTACAACACGCCCCAGAGCTCGAAGAGCAACATGAACGCCGACGAGGGGCTCTACGCGCAGGATCAGTGGACGATCGGCCGCTTCACGATCAACCCCGGCATCCGCTTCGAGCACTTCAACAGCTCGATCGAAGGGCTGTCGACGGTCGGCGGACGGTTCGTGCCGGCGCGGTCGTTCGAGGACGAACCGGACGTGCCGAACTGGAACACCTGGTCGCCGCGCGTCGGCTTCGCGTGGGACGTCGAGGGGAACGGCAAGACCGCGGTGAAGGCGGGCTGGGGCAAGTACATGCGCGCCTACTCGTCGGGGTTCGCCGACACCTACGACCCGAACTTTTTCACGTCGGCCACCCTGGCCTGGACCGATCTCAACGGCGACAACATCGCGGAGGGGGGCCTCAGCTACCTGCCCGACGGCACGCGCGTCGCCTGCGTGTACCGGGCGGCCGGCTGCGAGATCGACTTCTCGAACCTGTCGTCGACCTTCGGCACCAGGACGCAGCAGACCTTCGCGCCCGACATCGAGCGGCCGTTCCAGTACGAGATGAACGCGAGCGTCCAGCGTGAAGTGATCCCGGGAACGTCGGTCACCTTCTCGTTCGTGCGCCGCGACTACCACAACCTGATCTGGTCCGACAACATCCTGATCGACCCGTCGGACTACACGAAGTACACGATTCAGAACCCGTACGACACGTCGAAGACGGTCGATGTCTACAACCTGAATCCGGCCAAGGCGAGCGCTCTCAGCCTGCTCGATCAGAACTCGAGCCAGAACCGCCGCTACTACAACGGCTACGACATCAACTTCCAGAGCCGGATGAAGGGGCTGAACGTCTTCGGCGGCTTCAGCGCCGGCCATACCATCGCGATCACCTGCGAGACGCAGGATCCGAACAATCTGGCGTACTGCGATCAGAGCCAGTACGACATCCCGATGTACACGCAGTTCAAGTTGAACGGCTCGTACACGCTGCCATGGCAGCTGCAGGTCGCGGCGACCTTCCAGAGCTACAACGGCGACGCGCGCAACGGGAGCAACGACGGCGCGATCCCGGCGACGAGCATGGTCGATCCGTCGCTGCGCGCGATCTGGAACATGTCACGCGCCGACTTCCTGGCGGCCACCGCGAAGGCCGGCTACAACAACGGCCAGGGGGTCACGCTGACGCAGTCGTCGGTGAACGTCCAGCTGCTCCAGCCGGGATCGAAGTTCCTCGACCGGCAGAACCAGGCCGACATCCGCGTGAAGCGGACGTTCACGTTCGGCCGGCTGCAGGCCGAGGCGCAGTTCGATGCCTACAACGCGTTCAATTCCGGCCCCGTGCTGTCGCGGGTCCAGACCTTCGCGTTGACGAACAACGCGCTCGACCGGCCGGCGTCGATCCTTCAGGGACGCCTGATCCGCATCGGCGCGCAGCTGCGGTGGTAGAAGGACAGTACTGAGGGACACGGAGGACACGGAGGACACGGAAGGCCTCCGTGTCCTCTGCGCTGAAGAGCTCTAGAGCGGCCGCCCGAGCCGTCCCTGCATCGCATCCCGGTAGCCGCGGCTCAGCGTCAGGCGGGTGCCGTTCCGCAGCAGCACCACGTACTCGCCGTTGAACGACGACTGCATCTCCTGAATCCGGTCCACGTTGACGATGGTGCAGCGGTGGATGCGCACGAACTGCTGTCCGTCGAGCTGCGACTCGAGGTGGTTCATCGTGTCGCGCACCAGGTATTCCTGATGGCCGACGTGCATCCGCACGTAGTTCCCCGCGGCCTCGCACCAGTCGATGTCGGCGGTCCTGATGAAATGGATGCGCCCCCCCGACTTCACCATTAGCCGGTTCCGTCGGCTGTGCTGCTGGTCACGTGCCGCCGCTGACGACGATCCGGACTGGCCCGCGCCGGCCGCCCGGCGCCTGGCGAAGTGCTCGCGCGCATGGCCGAGCGCGGCGCGGAAGCGATCGGAGCTGAACGGCTTCAACAGGTAGTCGAGCGCGTGGACCTCGAACGCGCGCAGCGCGTACTCGTCGTACGCGGTGACGAAGACGACCGCCGGATCGCCGTGCGCCTGGATCGTCCGGGCCAGCTCCATGCCGGTGACCTCAGGCATCTGGATGTCGAGGAACAGCAGATCCAGGTTGCCCTGCTCGATGGCGGCCCTGGCTTCGGCGCCGGTCGCGCACTCGCTCACGAGCTCGATGTCCTCTTCGCCGCGCAGCAGCGAGACGACGCGGGCGCGGGCGATCGGCTCGTCGTCGGCCACCAGGGTCCGGATCTTGTGACTCATGCAGCACCTGCCTTCATGGGGTCGGTCGCGCTCCTGTCGAGGACGAACGGGATCGAGATGGTGACGCAGAAGCCGCCGTCGTTCGAGAAGACCAGCGAGTGATCGGCTCGATAGAGGTGTTCGAGGCGCGCGCGGGTATTCGCGAGCCCCACACCCTGGTTCATCAGCGAGAGGTAGGTTGGCGCCACGCCATCGCCGCTGTCGCCAATGCGGATGACCAGCCGGTCCCCTTCCCGTACCGTCTCGACGACGACCTTGCCGGGGCGCGTGTAGGGGGCGACGCCGTGCCGAACGGCGTTCTCGACGAGCGGCTGCAGCAGGAAGTTCGGCACCATCGCATCGTCGGTGTCGGGGTGGACGCGGATCGCGACGTCGAGGCGATCGCCGAAGCGCATCTGCTCGATGTCGAGATACGTCCGCAGCATCTCGAGCTCCTCTTTCAGCGGCACTTCCTGGACGTTCGACGAGTCGAGCGCCATGCGGAGCAGGTCGCCGAGCCGGTCCATCATGCGGTCGGCGGCGTCGACGTCGATGCGCATCAGCCCCGAGATGGCGTTCAGCGTGTTGAACAGGAAGTGCGGCTGCAGCTGCCGCTGGAGTGCCTGCAGCTGCGCCTCCACCAGCCGTGTCTGCAGGTGTGCGCCGTCGAGCGCGCGCCGTTCAGACTCGCGGCGGTATGCCAGCGCGTGGGCGATGCCCACCAGGAACAGGTAGGTCATCAGGATCCAATCGAGCTGCGTGAGGTACTCGATGCGCGCGGCAACCCACCAGCCGCGCGGCGGCCGGCGCTGCATCAGCAGGATGCGCGTGCCCAGCATCGCGGCCGAGTGGATGACGGAGTAGATCAGCGCCCCCGACACATGCACGGCGATCGGCTTCCACCCGGTCCCGCGGCCGAACTGGTAACGCGTCGCCAGCTTGATGACGATCGGCGCGAACAGGGCCGGCACGTACCAGTACACGAGGTTGAGCAGCAGGAGGTGGTACGCCATCCCGTTCATCTGCTCGCCGGCAGCCGACGACAGCAGGTACGACTGGATGCTGGACGAGATGCCGAACGCGGTCGCGATGCCGAGCAGGAGCGGCAGCGACAGGCGGCGGGGTGGCATGACAGCCACTATCGAATGCGTACAACCCGGCGGTCAAGGCGGCCGACGCATCGCCGCCCCTCGCGTCTGGCGTTCGTCATCGGCCAGACGCGATTCGTCACAGGGGAAATTCGGGAACTTCCGGGTGCCGGGTGCAAGGTGCTGGGTGCAGGGTGCCTTGTGCAGGCACGGCTTCGAGCGCGAGCGCCACAGGAGCCCGCAGCGGCGTCAACCCAAGCGTCTTCTGGGATTAGGTCCGCGCAGCTACATGCATCTGAAAAAGCGCTCCAAGGCGGATTCCTTCGCGACCTCGTTCTTCGTGATGAAGGGTGAGATGGGGATGGCGAAGGTGGTTCAGCCTTGCCGCACCGGCCTGGCGGCGATTCACGTCGGCATGACGGCAATTCATCCCGCGATCGTTGCGGGCGCCGCGCGCTGTTCGCAAGATGCGCGGCACGGAGTTGCCCATGCTGCCTCTCGCCGTACTTGCCGGTGTGCTCGCGGCCCTTCCTTCAGCTTCGATTCCGGTCGCCGCGCGTCCGGATCTGCAGGTGCAGATCGAGGTCGAGCCGGACGTCGATCTCGCCTCCGACGATCTGCAGGCCATCGCCGACGAGGTGCGGCGGATCTGGGCGCCGGTGCTGGATGTGCACATGTCGCTCCCGGCGGAGGTGCGGCGCCCGATGGCGCTCGACACGATCCGGCTGACCGTCACCGCTGCCCCCTCCCCGTCGAGCGAGGCGACGGCTCTCGGCTGGATCGAGTTCGTGAACGGCGATCCGAGTCCGTCGATGAAGGTGTCGGTGAATGCCGCACGGCAGATCGCTTCGCGCGGCAGCTGGATGGGGAAGCCGCTGTCGTCCTTGCCGCCGCGCACGCTGCGCACGTTCGTGCAGCGGGCGCTCGCCCGCGCCGCCGCGCACGAGATGGGGCATTACCTGCTCCGCTCGACGTCGCACGAGCGGAAGGGCCTCATGCGCTCCGCGTTCACGGTCGAGGAGATCATGGACGGCCGCGCGGCGCTCGTGCGCCTGACGGCCGACGAGGTCGTCCGCCTGCGTGAGCGTCGCACGCTCATCGCGAATCGAACGATCGACGGGCCGGTGCTTCAGTGAGGGCATCGGCGGCCGGGTCTGAAGACCCGGCCCTACGTGCGAGGGACGTGAATCGTCCGGCTGAAGCCGGACGCCACGAGTTGCGGGCGTCAGTCTGAAATCTGTGCGATCCCGGCTCGACGATGATCACTCGTCGCTGTCTTTTCGGGTTCCAGGCAGCAGCGGCAGCCCTTCGCCGCCGCGCAGCAGACCGGTCTTCATGTACGTGAACAGCTTCTCGCGCGTATCGCTGATGTCCAGGTTGCGCATCGTCAGCTGCCCGATGCGGTCCTGCGGCGTGAAGGCCGACTCGCCCTTTTCCATCGTGAGCCGCTCGGGCTTGTAGGTCAGGTTCGGGCTCGCGGTCTCGAGGATCGTGTAGTCGTTGCCGCGCCGCAGCTCGAGCGTCACCTCACCGGTGACGGCACGTGCGACCCAGCGCTGCGCCGTCTCGCGCAGCATCAACGCCTGCGGATCGTACCAACGCCCCTGATACAACAGCCTTCCGAGACGGCGGCCGTTCTCGCGGTACTGCTCGATCGTGTCCTCGTTGTGAATGCCGGTGACGAGCCGCTCGTAGGCGCTGTGGAGGAGCGCCATGCCGGGCGCTTCGTAGATGCCGCGGCTCTTCGCCTCGATGATGCGGTTCTCGATCTGGTCGCTCATGCCGAGGCCGTGCCGTCCGCCGATGGCGTTGGCTTCCGTCATGAGCTCCACGTTGTCGTGGAAGGTGCGGCCGTTCAGCGCGACCGGCTGGCCTTCCTCGAACCGCACGCGGACGGTCTCCGGCTTCAACGCGATGTCGTCGCGCCAGAAGGCGACGCCCATGATCGGCGCGACGATCGTCATCCCGTTGCTCAGGAGCTCCAGATCCTTCGCCTCGTGCGTCGCGCCGAGGATGTTCGAGTCGGTCGAGTAGGCCTTCTCGACGCTCATGCGATACATCAGCCCGCAGCGCTGCATGTACTCCGACATCTCCCTGCGCCCGCCGAGCTCGTCGATGAACTGCTGGTCGAGCCACGGCTTGTAGATCCGGAGGTTCGGGTTCGCCAGGAGTCCGTAGCGATAGAACCGCTCGATGTCGTTCCCCTTGAACGTGCTCCCGTCGCCCCACACGTGCACGTCGTCTTCCTTCATGGCGACGACGAGCATGGTGCCGGTGACGGCGCGGCCGATCGGCGTCGTGTTGAAGTAGGTGACCCCTGCCGTGGAGATGTGGAATGCGCCGGACTGCAGCGCCGCGAGGCCTTCGGCGACGAGCTGCTGGCGGCAGTCGATCAGCCGCGCCTTCTCGGCGCCGTACTGCAGCGCGCGCCGCGGGATGTCGTCGTAGTCGGGCTCGTCGGGCTGGCCGAGGTTCGCCGTGTATGCATAGGGGACCGCACCCTTCTCACGCATCCAGTGCAGCGCCGCGCTCGTGTCGAGGCCGCCGGAGAACGCGATGCCAACCCTGTCGCCTTTCGGAACGCTCTGAAGAATGATTGCCATTGCTCGATATACTACCCGGTCATGCCCGCCTGGTCGGCCGCGTCGCGCCAAACCCCTTTGCCGACCAGACGCTCACGGGAGGAGATCATGCGGTTCTCACGATCGTGGACGAACGCCGCCGCCCTTGCCGCCGCACTCGCGCTGTCGATGCCGGCGGTGAGCGCACAGAGCGGCACGAGACAGGCCGACGCGCCGAAACCGGCGGCGAAGGCGCCGCTTCCGCCGAAGCTCGAAGGCTACAAGAAGGAAGCGGTTGCCGACATCGACAGCATGGCGGTGTTCACGCAGCAGATGATCGACCAGGTCTTCAGCTTCGGCGAGCTCGGGTTCCAGGAGTTCGAGACGTCGAAGTACCTGACCGACATCCTGCGCAAGAACGGCTTCACGGTCCAGGAGAACCTCGCCGGTATTCCCACGGCGTGGATGGCGAGCTGGGGATCGGGCAAGCCGGTCATCGCGCTCGGATCGGACATCGACTGCATCCCGCAGGCGTCGCAGAAGCCGGGCGTCGCCTGGCACGAGCCGATGATCGAAGGGGCGCCCGGACACGGCGAAGGGCACAACTCGGGGATGCCGCTCAACATCACCGCCGCGATTGCCGTGAAGAAGATCATGGAGCGCGAGCACCTGCCCGGCACGATCCGCCTCTGGCCGGGCGTGGCCGAGGAGCTGCTCGGCACGAAGGCGTACTACGTCCGCGAGGGGGCGTTCAAGGATGTCGACATCGCGCTCTTCGCGCACGTCGGGTCGGCGATGAACGTCAGCTGGGGCGACGGCGCCGGCAACGGCCTGATCTCGGTCGAGTACCTGTTCAAGGGGGAGAGCGCGCACGCGGCCGGCGCGCCGTGGCGCGGCAGGTCGGCGCTCGACGCCGCGGCGCTGATGGACGTCGGCTGGCAGTACCGGCGCGAGCACCTGCGCCTCCAGCAGCGGTCGCACTCGGTGTACAGCGACGGCGGCGATCAGCCGAACGTCGTGCCGCCGTCCGCCGCCATCTGGTACTACTTCCGCGAGACCGACTACCCGCACATCAAAGAGCTCTGGTCGATCGCCGACGACATGGCCAAGGGGGCGGCGCTCATGACCGGCACCGAGGTCACCTCGCGCGTGCTCGGCTCGGCCTGGCCGCAGCACATGAACAAGACCGTCGCCGAGACGATGCACGCCAACATGGAGATCGTCGGGATGCCGCAGTGGTCCGAGGCGGACCAGACGCTCGCCCACGCGCTGCAGCGCGAGCTGAAGGTGCCCGAGACCGGGCTGAAGACGAAGATCAACGATCTGCGCGGCCGCGAGCAGATTCCCGACGAGGAGAAGCGGGGCGGCGGCTCGGACGACATCGGCGACATCTCGTGGAACGTGCCGACGGTGACGCTGAACTACCCGGCCAACATCGACGCCGGTCCTGGGCACAACTGGGCGAACGCCGTCTCGATGGCGACGCCGATTGCGCACAAGGGCACCACGGCCGGCGCGAAGGTGCAGGCGATGACGATCCTCGATCTGCTGACGCGTCCCGAGCTGGTGCAGCAGGCGTGGGACTACTTCAACAACGTGCAGACGAAGGACAAGAAGTACACGCCGCTGCTGCGTCCCGAGGACAAGCCGGCAATCTGGCTGAACAAGGAAACGATGGACCGGTATCGGCCGGAGATGAAGAAGTACTACTACGATCCGACGAAGTACAAGACGTACCTCGAGCAGCTGGGCATCGAGTACCCGACGGTGCGCAAGAGCTCGACGGCGAACTGACCGGGCCCACGGGGGAGAGAGACGCGAATGTCCAAGACGATCAGTGAATCGATGCTGCCGGAATTCGACCATGAGATGGCGAACACGCGCCGCATGCTCGAACGTGTGCCGGATATGCAGGGGGCGTTCACGCCGCACCCGAAGTCGATGACGCTGGCGCGGCTGGCGGGCCACGTCGCGCAGCTGCCGATGTGGGGCATCATGACGCTCGGGCACGACGAGTTCGATCTCCGTCCCGACGGCCCAGCCGCCTTCACGCCGTATCAGTTCACGTCGACCGCCGAGGCGCTGAAGTACTTCGACGAGAACGTGCGGCAGCTGCGCGCGCTGCTCGTCAACGCCAGCGACGAGACGATGGCACGTCCGTGGTCGCTGAAGAACCAGGGCCAGGTGATCTTCACGATGCCGAAAACCGCGGTGATGCGGAGCTTCGTGATGAATCACCTGATCCATCACCGTGGACAGCTGGGGATCTACCTCCGGATGAACAACGTGCCGATCCCGGGAATGTACGGTCCGTCGGCCGACGAGCAGTGAAATGCGGAGGCGCTACGCCGCCTGGGAGCGCCGCAGCTTGGCGATCGCGCGCGCTTCGATCTGGCGCACGCGCTCGCGCGACAGGCCAAGCTTCCGTCCCACCTCCGCGAGGGTGTACTCGCGATCGGATGAGAACCCGAAGCGGAGCCGGACGACCTCCTGCTCCCGCTCGGTCAGCGGCTCCAGCGCGTGCTCGATGCGCGCCGCCAGCTCGCGCGAGATCGTCTCGTCTTCGGGCGACGCGACCGTCCGGTCGCGGATGAAGGCGCCGATCGCCTGCTCTTCGTTCTCGCCTGTCGGCGCGTCGAGCGAGTAGGGCTGCCGGGCCGCGTCGAGGAGCAGCCGCACCTTGTCCACCGGCATGCCGAGCCGGGCGCCGAGCTCCGCTTCGCTCGGCTCGCGGCCGTGCGCCTCGCGCAGCGACCGCCGGGCGCGTTCGAGCTTGCCGATCGCTTCGACGGCGTGCACCGGCAGCCGGATCGTGCGGCCGTAGTCGGCGACGCCGCGCGACACCGACTGCCGGATCCACCAGGTCGCGTACGTCGAGAAGCGCAGGCCGCGCGCCGGCTGGAAGCGATCGACCGCCTTCATCAGCCCGATGTTCCCCTCCTGAATCAGATCCAGCAGCGAGAGTCCCCGATTCGCATACCGCTTGGCAATCGAGACGACGAGCCGCAGGTTCGCCTCGATCAGCTCGCGCTTGGCTTCGCGCAGCGCCGCGTCGGCGCCGACGACCTGCTGCAGCCGCTCGGCGAACAGCGTCGTCGGCAGACCGGTGCGGCGTTCGAACTCCGCCCGCGCGGCGCGGGCGTCGTCTGTCGGCAGCTGCACGCCGCGCAGACGCGCCACGATCTCCTCGACGAGCGAGGGGCGGATCGGCTGGCGCGCGAGCGCGTGGGCGATCAGGCGCCGGGCCCTCTCGGCCCGCCGCACGGCGCGGTCGTGGCCGGCGCCAGCGGGCGACTTCGGCGCCGAGAGGCACGACCAGGCGCGCAGGCGGTCGGCGCGCGCGATCGCGCGCAGGACCGGTTCGACGCGTGCGGTGTCGAGCTCGCCGCCATCGGGCAGGAGCACGAGCTCCGCGGCCGGCGCCTGTCCGCTGCGCACGCGCTGCGCCAGGTCGGTCAGCGTGTGGATGGCGCACGGCATCCCGGCGAGGGCACCGACGAGGTCCGCGCGCGCGGCGTCGATCCGGCGCCCCAGCTCGGTTTCCTGTGCCGGCGTCAGCAGCGGACGCTTTCCGACCTCGCGCAGGTAGGTTCGCACCAGGTCGGCGTCGACCGCCGCCGAGGCCGCCTCGACCGTTTCCTCCTCGACCTCGCCGTTGTCGCGTTCGTCGATGGCCTGCGGCTCGGCTGCCTCCGGCTCTTCGTCGGCAATCAGCTGTTCGGGCGGAAGATCGGTCTCTTCCTCGTCCGGCGGTGCGTCGGCTCCAGGCGCGAGGCCGTAATCACGGGCGCGGCGGCGCCAATCGAGCACACGTCGCTGAGCCGGCGGTTCTTCCCATTCCACGAGCGGATCGGTGGCGGCGGTTCGTCGGGGCACGCATCGGCAATTGCAAGGTCGCGACCAGCCGAGCGGCGCCGCTGTTCCCGCCATTGATTCCCGACGCCAACCTGCGGGAACATGACGCGCCGACAGGAACGGCCAAAGGAGCGACGATTCGTATGAGCACAGACGATATGCCGGTGACCAACGCGTTCGAGACACGCATGACACGACGCTCGCTGTTGCTGTCGCTGCCGGCATTGGCTGCCGCCCGCTCGCTGGTCCGCGCCCAGGGAGCCCCGGGCACGCTGAAGATCCACGGGTTCAACCACATGACGCTCAGCGTCTCCGATCCGAAACGGTCGCTCGATTTCTACCAGGGGCTGTTCGGGATGCCGGTGCACGCGCACCAGGGAGCGACGACCCTCCTGCGCGTCGGCGATGGACCGCAGTTCATCGCCATCAGCGCGGCGGGAGCCGGCGGCGTCGGGATCAATCACTACTGCGTCACGGTCGACGACTTCAACGTCGACCGCGTGCTGAAGGTGCTCGCCGATCACGGCGTCACCCGCGCCGACGCGGCTGGCGGCGGGCTCAGCGGAGGAGCGATGAAGGTCCGCGTCCGGATGCGCGGTCCCGAGTCGGGCGGAGCGCCGGGCGGCACCCCCGAGATCTACGTCGGCGATCCCGACGGCATCGTCGTGCAGCTGCAGGATCCGCGGTACTGCGGCGGAGGAGGCGTGCTCGGCGACGTCTGCTTGCCGGAGCCGGCTCCGACGAAGGGGCTGATCCAGCTGAAGGACTACAGCCACTTCACGATCTTCTCGACCAACGCGCAGCGGTCGAATCAGTTCTACAAGGATGTGTTCGGTGCCGGCATCCGCTCGTATCAGGGACCGACGGCGCCGACGATCGCGATCGGGCCGACGGTGCAGTTCGTGATGTTCACGGGCGGCGGCGGAGGCGGACGCGCCGGTGCGCCCCCCGCGCCTCCGCGCCCGGCGAGCATCAACCACGTGTCGTTCAACCTCGAGAACTTCAACCCCGATCAGGTCATCAAGACGCTCGAGAGCTACGGCATCAAGCCGCGCGAGAACCAGACCGGGCCGGTGCCTCCGCTGCGCCACTACATCAGCATGCGCATGGAGAATCGCGGCGGCGCCCCCGGCGGCACGCCGGAGCTGTACTTCACCGACCCCGACGGGATCCTCCTTCAGCTGCAGGACGTGAAATACTGCGGTGGAGGCGGCTTCCTCGGCGACGTCTGCCCGCCGGTCGGGTAGGCAAGGGATAGGCTCTGGGCTCTGGGCTCTAGGCTCTGGGCGATTGGCGATTGGCCGGGGCAGGCTGATGTCCGCGTCGTCGATCGCCTGGCGCCGGTAGAACGATTTTCGTATCGGCGTAGTGCCCGCCTTCAGGCGGGCCGGGCAAGTCCGGCTGAAGCCGGACACTACGTAACCTAAGGCCCAGAGCCCATAGCCCAGAGCCGATCGCCCCGGCCCGTCAATCCACCCGATGTCTGCTCCGCTCCTCCAGCTCACCAACGCCACCGTCGTCAAGGGGACGACGCGCGTGCTGGATCGGTTGTCGCTGACGATCCACGAAGGACAGCACACCGCCATCCTCGGTCCGAATGGCGCCGGCAAGACGACGCTGATGAACCTGCTGACGTTCGAGGACCGTGCGCTGGCCGAGCGCGGCGCGCCGCCCGCGGTCCGCGTCCTCGGACGCGACCTGTGGCACGTCTTCGAGCTGCGCGCGCAGATCGGCATCGTGTCGGCGAACCTGCACGCGCGGTTCGTCGCCGGCCACAGCTCGGGACGCATCACCGGCGAAGATGCGGTGGTCTCCGGCTTCTTCGCGACGCAGGGGGTGCTCTACTACGTGAACGTGACCGGCGAGATGCGCGAGGCGGCGCGCGAGGCGCTCGCCCGCGTCGAGGCGTCGCACCTGGCGGGCAAGCCGCTCGACGAGATGTCGACCGGCGAGGCGCGCCGCGTGCTGATCGCACGCGCGCTCGTGAACCGGCCGCGCGCGCTGGTCCTCGACGAGCCGACGACAGGCCTCGACGTCATCGCGCGCCATCGTTTCCTCGAGAGCGTCCGGCGCCTGGCGCGCGACGGCACCACCGTGATCATGATCACGCATCACGTCGAGGAGATCATCCCGGAGATCGCCCAGGTCGTGTTCCTCGACCGAGGCCGCGTGGCGGCGTCGGGGCCGAAGGCGCAGATGCTGACCGCGGCGAGGCTGTCCGAGCTGTTCGGCGCGCCGGTGGCGATCGAGGCGAACGGCGGCTACTTCACCGCGCGCGCATAGCGGCGTCGAGCGCGGGCGGCCCGCTCAGCGCGTCGAGCAGCACCGGCACGACCTCATGCATCTCGCCGATCCGTGCCGGCCGCGGCGTCAGGCCGCGCACGAAGCCGTGCGCGACGAGGTCGTCGAGCACGCCGGCGCGGTTCGTGATCACGTGCATCGGGACGTCCCAGCGGGCATGTTCCCCGGTGACGGCGGCCGGCGGCTGGTGATCGCCAATCAGGATCATCACGTAGTCGCGACCGGCGCGCTGCCGCACGTAACCCGCGAAGGTCTCGTACGCGTACGCGACGGCATCGGCGTACGCCGGGCCGAGGTTCGTGTAGTCGGGATCGCCGGTGTAGGCGCGGTCCAGGTCCGCGTCGGAGAAAGGTCTCGGCGTCAGCATGCGCGACCAGTCCGGTTGATAGGGCGGTACGGGGCTGAACGGCGTGTGCGTGCTGACCGTCGGATAGAACACGAACAGCGGACGCCGCGGCGTGTTCGAGACCTCCTCCGCATCGAGCTTCGCGAGGGTGAACTGGTCGGGCATGTCCCACCAGCCGAACGACGGCCCGCGATAGTCGAGACGCGGCCCGTTGTACAGATCCTGGAATCCGTAGAAGGCACCCTCCGGCCAGGGATACCAGAGGCCCGGCATCATCGCGAGCGTCCGATAGCCTCGGCTGGCGAAGTTGGTCACCACCGTCTTCCGGTGCTCGGTCATCAGCAGCGCGTTCGCGTCGGGATCGGCGACCTTCAGGCCCGACAGGAAGGTGATGTGGGCGAACCACGACGAGCCGCCGAAGGTGGGCGATTCGACGTAGGCCGACGCGACGTCGCGGCCGGTCTCCCGGATGGCCGTGTCCAGCAGGGCGCGCGGCTCGCGCAGGCGCGCATCGAAGACCGGGTTGTCGTACACGATGGCGCCGTACGACTCGACGAAGAACAGGAACACGTCCGCGTCGGCGACACGCGAGAGCGGCGCGTCGAGCGGCGGGCTCGGCGGAAGGGTGACGCTGCGCGTGAGCGCCTGGTAGGTCAGGCGCATCTGCCGTGCGTAGACCTGCGTGACCGGCCGCGGGTAGAGACGCCACTCCTCGCCGAGCAGGTCGACGCCAAACAGTCCCGCCGCCTGCATCGCGAAGCCGGCGACGCCGGCAACGGCGAGCGCGCCGAGTACCACCCGGCCGCGCCAGGTCGCGATCGCGCGCAGCAGCTGCGCGAACGACCAGCGCACCACGAGGTAGAGCAGCACGAGCACGATCGCCAGGACGAGGGCGGCGACGCTGCCGGCGAGCAGGGCACGGCGCGACGCGGCGACGAGCATCGCGGCGACGTCCGGCAGGAAGCGCAGATCCCAGTAGAAGTTCAGCTCGCGGCCCCAGAGCGCCGGCGCGGTGACGTCGACGTACCGGCCGACGATCAGGACGACCCAGGCGATGCTGAGCCATCGCACGACGGTCGTGCGGCTCACCGCGGGCCTTGCGCGGGGGACGAGGGTCGTGAGCGTCACGAGCCCCAGCAGCAGAACGGCGAGCTCCGCGGACGGCGCCCCGTTCCACCAGACCGCAGGCGTCGGCCACCAGTTGCTGAAGGTGACGCCGACGTTCAGCAGCAGCAGCGCCAGCGCCGCCGGCAGGACGTGGCGGAGATTACGCACGGTGCTGCCGCAGCCAGACGGTATCGAGCGCGAAGGAGGAGGCGAGCATCGCCAGCGTCGCGATCGCCACGATCGCGCTCGCGGGAAGGGGCAACACCGGCGAGACGACGGCCGCGAGGCCGACGATCTGCAGCACGCAGATGGTCTTCCGCCGCAGGCTTGGCGGCAGCGGCGCCGCTATCCAGCGCCAGATCCATCCGGCCGCGACGAACAGGTACCGCAAGGCGCCGGCGAGCACGATCCAGGGGCCCGCCTTGCCGAACGTCCAGGCGAGCAGCGCCAGCACGAGGATCAGGAGCGCGTCGACCTCCATGTCGAATCGCGCCCCGAACGCGCTCGTCGATTCCGTCCGGCGCGCCAGCCATCCGTCCACGCCGTCCAGCAGCGTCACGACGACGGCGAGAGCGGCGGCCGCCGTCGCCACGCGAACCGACGGCGGCTCGCCGATGAGGCCCGCCGCGGCCGCGACCATCGCGGCTCGCACGCTCGTCATCAGGTTCGCGGGGCCGAATCGATCGAACGGGTGACCGCTGCGCACCGCGCGCACGACGAGCGCCCCGATCGCGATCTCGACGGCGATCGCCTTCGCGACGTACCACGTGCCGGCCGCCGCCGTCGTCGTCACCAGGACGGCGACCGCTGTCGTCGTGCCGAGCCCCAGGGCCTGGGCGGCGAGCGCTCCGCGCGGGCGGACCGGGCGTGAAGTCGATGTGGACGTCAGGGACATCTGGGTGCGGGTCGACGTTCGATTGTATCGTGCGGTCCGAACACCGAAAATGAAGCGTGCCATCTCAACAGGCTCGCGCCTTCTGGATCACCGCGCCGGGTGAGGGAACGATTGCAGAGGAGATCCTGCCCTCTCCGGCGGCCGACGACGTGGTCGTGCGTACGCGGTTCACGGCAATCAGCCGCGGCACCGAGACGCTGGTCTTCGCGGGGCTCGTGCCGCCGAGCGAATACGGCCGGATGCGCGCGCCGTTCCAGGAAGGGGCGTTTCCCGGGCCGGTCAAGTACGGCTACTGCAACGTCGGCGAGGTCGAGAGCGGTCCGTCGCATCTGATCGGACGCCAGGTCTTCTCGCTCTATCCTCACCAGACGCGCTTCGTGGTGCCGGCGGCCGCCGTGCACGACGTGCCGTCGAGCGTCCCTCCCGAGCGTGCGGTGCTGGCGGCGAACATGGAGACGGCGCTGAACGGCGTCTGGGACGGCGATGTGAAACCGGGCGACCGCATCGCGGTCGTCGGCGGCGGGACGGTCGGATGCCTCGTCGCCTGGCTCGCGTCGCGAGTGCCCGGATGCGACGTGACGCTGGTCGACATCAACCCGGCGCGCGCGTCGATTGCCCGCGACCTTGGCGTCCCATTTGCCGCCCCCGCACGCGCGCCGCGCGAGTGCGACGTCCTGTTCCACGTGAGCGGATCGCCGGACGGCCTCGCGACGGCGCTGACGCTCTGCGCGTTCGAGGCGACGATCGTCGAGATGAGCTGGTACGGATCGAAGACGGTGACCGCGCCGCTCGGCGAAGCGTTCCACTCGCAGCGCCTGACCATCCGCTCGTCGCAGGTCGGCCACGTCGCCCCGTCGAACCGGGCGCGATGGACCCATCGCCGGCGCATGGCGCTGGCGCTGTCGCTGCTCGCGGCGCCCGAGCTCGACGCGCTCGTCACCGGCGAGAGCCCGTTCGAGGAGCTGCCGATCGTGATGGGCGAGCTCGCATCCGGACGGCGGGATGCGCTCTGCCACCGCATCCGGTACGAGCTATCGTAGAAACGGTCTGATGTGGCGTCCGGCTTCAGCCGGACGCATCTGGAGCTCAAATCGATGTATTCCGTCTCCGTGCGCGACCACTTCATGATCGCGCACAGCTTCTCGGGCGAGGTCTTCGGACCCGCACAGCGCCTGCACGGCGCCACCTACGTCGTCGACGTCGAATTCCGTCGTCCTTCGCTCGACGATGATGGGATCGTGGTCGACATCGGGCGCGCGCTGGACACAGTGCGGGCGATTCTCGCGGACCTGAACTTCCGCAATCTGGACGAGGCTCCGGAGTTCAAGGGGCGGAACACGACCACCGAGTTCCTCGCCCGCGTGATCTTCGATCGGGTGGCCGGCGCGATCCGCAACGGTGATCTGGGCGACCAGGCGCGCGCCGTCCAGTCGATCCGGATCACGCTGCACGAGTCGCATGTTGCGTGGGCCGCCTTCGAAGGGCTCGTGAACGCCACGAGCTGATGCCGCCGCCATCGCTGCACGTCGTCGTCCCCGGTGACATCGGCACCAGGTCCGGCGGGTACGAGTACGACCGGCAGATCGTCGACGGTCTTCGCCGGCGCGGGTGGAGCGTGACGCTCGTGCAGCTGCCGGGGGCCTATCCGTTTCCGACGCAACCGGAGCGCCGGCGCGCGACGGTTCTTCTCGCGGCGATCCCGGATGGTGCGCTGACGCTCGTCGACGGTCTAGCGTTCGGCGCGCTGCGCGACGAAGCGCGCCTCGAGGCCGAACGCCTCGTGCTGGTCGCGCTGGTGCACCATCCGCTGGGCCTGGAGACCGGGCTCGGCGCGGCGGAATCGGCGCAGCTGCTCGCGTCGGAGCGCGACGCGCTGCGCTCGGCGCGCGCGACGGTCGTCACCTCGCCGCGCACGATCGACGCCGTCGAGCAGCTCGGCGTCCTCCGCGACCGCATTGTCGTCGTGGAGCCGGGGACCGAGCCGAAGCCGGCTGCGTCCGGGTCTCGCGACGATCGCACGAACCTGCTGTGCGTGGCGTCGCTCACGCCGCGCAAGGGGCACGACACCCTCCTCGACGCCCTCGAGCGTTTGATCGATCTGCCGTGGCGTCTGACCTGCGCCGGCGGTGCGTTCGGCGATCCGCAGTGGGCGGCATCGATCCGCGCCCGCGGCGGCAGCGGTGCACTGGCGGGGCGTGTCCATTTTGCCGGCGAACTGTCGGGACCGGCCCTCGATGCGGCGTACGACGAGGCGGATCTCTTCGTCCTGCCGACACGCTACGAAGGGTACGGCATGGTGGTCGGCGAGGCGCTGGCCAGGGGCATCCCTGTCGTCAGCACGCCGACCGGCGGTATCGCGGAGCTGATTGGCGACACGGCCGGCTTCGTGATCGCACCAGACGATCCGCCTGCGTTGGCTGGCGTGATTCGATTGTTCATGACCGACGGCATGATTCGCACCCGGATGCGCCAGGGCGCGCTGCGCGCGCGCAGCCGGCTTCGCGGCTGGGAGGCCGCATCGGCCGACATGGACGCGGCGCTTCGACGGTTGGCACGATGAGCGGGTTCACCGCCGGCTGGCTGGCGCTTCGCGAGCCTGCCGATGCCGCCGCCCGGTCGATGGAGGTCGCGCGGCTCGTCGCCGACGCCCTCGCGCCGCGAGCGCAGGTGACGATCGTCGACCTCGGGACCGGCACCGGCGCGAACGTGCGTTACCTTGCATCGCGCCTCCGCGGACGCCAACGCTGGCGGCTCGTCGACGACGATCCGGATCTGCTCGAACAGGCGGCGCGAGCGGCGGTCGACGCTGTTCCTCTGCACGCCGATCTCCGTGTGCTCGACCCGACATGGTTCGAGGGCGCGGATCTCGTGACCGCTTCCGCGCTGCTCGATCTCGTCGCCGACGAGTGGCTCGCCCGTCTCGTCCGCCGCTGCCGCGAGCGGGACGCGGCGGTGCTGTTCGCGCTGAACTACGACGGCCGCATGCGCTTCAGCCCCGGCGACGCAGACGACGGGTGGATCACCGATCTCGTGAACCGTCATCAGCGAACGGACAAGGGGTTCGGGCCGGCGCTCGGTCCCGACGCGGGCCGCGCGGCGGAAACGGCGCTCGAGAGGGCAGGGTACGAAGTGCGACGGGCCGCCAGCGACTGGGTCCTCGACGGCGCCTTTCAGGAGTTGCAGCGACAGCTGATTGCCGGCTGCGCGGCTGCGGCGCGCGACCTGCATCCCGACGCGTCGGCACGCGTCGGCGCGTGGCTGGCACGCAGGCTCGCGTGCGTCGACGACGGCACGTCCCGAACCATCGTCGGCCACGACGATGTGGCCGGGATCGTCAGATGATGCGGCTGACGACCGGAACGGTGTCGGGCCCCTCTTCCGGTCCTTCGCCGAGGTCGCGCAGGTCGCAGTCGAAGAAGACGTCGCCCCCCATCCTGAACACCCGATAGCGCGGGCGGCGGCATTCCGAGAGCGCCTCGCGCGCCGGCAGCCGGATGGCGGGCCTGCCGCTCCCGATGATGAGCGGCGCGATCGCCACCTGCAGGCGATCGAGCAGATCGGCCTGCAGGAACATCGAGACGGTGACGCCGCCCCCCTCGACGAAGATGCGATGGCAGCCGCGCTCGCGCAGCAGCCTCAGGACGGCTGCTGCGTCCATGCCGTTGGGCACGTCCGATACGGTCCGGATCCCGGCCTGGCCGATGTGCGTTTCGCCGGCGGCAATGACCGCGTCGGTACAGAAGTAGAGCGTCTCGGCGGAATCGTCGTTGAAGACCTTGTAGTGGCTCGCCAGGCGGCGCGTGGGATCGAGCACCACGCGGAGCGGGCTCGGGCCGGGGACCTTGCGCGTCGTGAGCTGCGGATCGTCGGCCGCCACCGTGCCGGCGCCGACCACGACCGCATCGCACAGCGCGCGCATCCGGTGCAGATGCAGGATGTTCTCTTCGCCGGTGACGAACTGCGACTCGCCGGAGTGCGTGGCGATGAAGCCGTCGAGGCTCTGGCCGAGATGACCAATGGTCAGCGGGCGCGCCGACGTGGCGCTGGTGATCGGCAGATACAGATCGATGAGCGCGTGGCGCGGATCGGCGACCGGGAGCACCGATTCCCACCCGGCGCCGGGCCGCCAGGCGACCACCGCGTCCGGATCGCCGTCGCCGACCGGGATCAGATCGCCGTCGGGCGTTCCCGCGAAGGCGCGCGAGATGCCGGCGCGCTCGGCCGTTTCGGCCGCGCGCGACGTCGCCAGGACGATCGACCATGCGCCGTCGATGCTCGTGTCGGCATCGGAACGTGTGACGGAAGACGGCCCCGGCATCTCAGTGTCCGATTATAGACTTGAGCTCTCATGACGACCGGCGTCGCCGCCTACTACGATCGGTTGCTCCGGTGGAACCGCGTGGCCCGGCGCTTCGGCTACGGCGGCGGCGCCGACACACTGACGGTGCACCGCGCGCTCGCCGATCCGCGCGCCGGCGGCCGTCCCACGTTCACACGCCTCCACGACATCGTCGTCGAGCAGCTCGGCGATCGTGTGGCGCCGCGGATCCTCGACGCCGGCTGCGGCCTCGGCGGCACGATGATCGCGCTGGCCGAGGCGTTGAACGCGAGCGTGGTCGGCGTGACCCTGAGCGCCGCGCAGGCGCGGACCGCCAACGAGGCGGCAGCGGCACGTGGGTTCGAGGCGCGCGTCCACGCGAACGTCGGCAGCTACGACGCGCCGCCTCCAGGTCCGTTCGACGTCGTCATCGCGATCGAGTCGCTGGCGCACAGCGTCGGCCCGGCGGAGAGCGTCTCGGCGCTCGTCCGCGTTCTCGCGCCGGGCGGCGTCCTGGTGATCGTCGACGACATGCCGGAGCGGCTCGACGATGACAGCGCAGATTTGCGGACGTTCAAGGCCGGGTGGAGCTGCCCGGTATTGTGGTCGCGCGGCGCGTATGTCGACGCGTTCGCGCGCGCGGGGCTCGTGCCTGTCCGCGACCTGGACCTGACGGAGCAGTGCCGTCCGCGGTCCGCGTGGCGGATCGGTCTGCTGACGGCGTTGAACGTCGTGTGCAGCGCCGTATCGCCACCGCCGCTTCGACAGGTGCTCGGCGCGCATCGCGGCGGGTTGGCGCTGGAGCGGCTGTTGCGGCGGCGACAGGTGCGCTACCGGCTCCTGATCGCGCAGCGGCCCGCGCTTCGGGTATCCTGAGAGGTCGAACCGATGGCTATCGATCTGGAGCGCACGCTCTCTCTGTACGGCGATCTCGCGGTCAAGATTGCCTTGAACCTGCAGCCAGGACAGCGGCTGCTCATCGTCGGGCCGCTTGCCAACGGCGGCGTCTCGCTGGATGCGGCCCCGCTCGTCAGACACGTGGCGGAGAGCGCGTACAGGGCCGGCGCCGAGTACGTCGAGGCGTTGTGGGGCGACGAGGCGCTGCAGCTCGCGCGGTTCACCTACGCGCCGCGTGAGTCGTTCGATCGGTTCTCGACCTGGTTCCCCGATGCCATCGCACAGCACGCGCGGGCGGGGAACGCCGTGCTGTCGATCTACGCGAACGATCCCGATCTGCTCAAGAACCAGTCGCCGGAGATCGTCGGCACCGTGCAGAAGGCGGTGTCGCACGCGGTGCGTCCGTTCCGCGAGCACGTGTCGAAGAACGGCACCAACTGGTCGGTGATTGCCGCGCCGTCACCAGGATGGGCCGGACGCGTGTTTCCGGAGCGGCCGGCCGGCGAACGGATTGACGCGCTGTGGGAGGCGATCGCCAGGCTCGTACGTCTCGATCGTCCAGATCCCGTTGCGGCCTGGGAGGAGCATCTCGCCGCGCTCGCGGCGCGCCGCGACTTCCTCAACGCGCGCCGGTACACGGCGCTGAAGTACCGCGGTCCGGGAACGGATCTGACCCTCGGCCTCGTGCCGGGCCACGTCTGGGTGAGCGGGCGGTCGACCAGCCAGCAGGGCATTGCGTTCGCGCCGAACCTGCCGACCGAGGAAGTGTTCACGATGCCGCACCGCGATCGGGTCGACGGCACGGTGCGCGCGACGAAGCCTCTCAGCTACGGCGGCACGCTCATCGAGAACTTCGCGATGACGTTCGAGGCGGGACGCGTCGTGAAGGCGACGGCGGACCGGGGCGAAGCGGTCCTCCGATCGCTGCTCGACACCGATGCCGGCGCGTCGCGGCTCGGCGAGGTGGCGCTGGTGCCGCACTCGTCGCCGGTGGCCCAGTCGGGGCTGCTTTTCTACAACACGCTCTTCGACGAGAACGCCGCGAGCCACGTCGCGCTCGGCTCGGCCTACCGGTTCAACACCGAAGGGGGCGAGGCGATGAGCGAGGAGCAGTTCGACCGGGCCGGCGGCAACCGGAGCGTGACGCACGTCGACTTCATGATCGGGTCGTCCGAGCTCGACGTCGACGGCGTTCGGTCCGACGGCCATGCCGAGCCGCTGATGCGCGCCGGCGACTGGGCCGTCGCATTGTAAGTGCAGAGTTCAGAGTTCAGAGTTTTATGGCGCTTTCAGTTGTGTAGCCGCGGACCTTTAGGTCCGCGCAAGGCCGACCTGACCAGCCTCAGTTTTGAGTTTCCAGTTTGAGTTTTGAGTTTTCAGTTTTCAGTTTTGAGTTTTCAGTTTTGAGTTTTGAGTTTCCCGGAGCCCGATGCATCCCTGGCACGACTGCTATCTCGACGAGCGCTCGGTTGAGCGTTCGTTTCCCGTGATTGTCGAAGTCCCGAAAGGCTCGAAGAACAAGTACGAGCTGGACAAGGAGACCGGGCTGCTGCGGCTCGATCGCGTGCTGTTCAGCGCCGTCTACTATCCCGCCAACTACGGCTTCATCCCGCGCACCTTCTGCGACGATGGCGATCCGCTCGACGCGCTCGTGCTGGGACAGGAACCGCTGCACCCGCTGGCGCTGGTCGAGGCGCGTGCCATCGGCGTCATGCGCATGCGCGACGAGAAGGGGCTCGACGACAAGATCATCGCGGTCAGCATCAAGGATCCCGCGTTTGCCGACTACACCGATCACCGTCAGCTCCCGCAGCACCTGCTCAGGGAGATGACGCGGTTCTTCGAGGACTACAAGGTGCTCGAGCACAAGCAGGTGATGGTCGAGGACATCCTCGGCCCCGCCGACGCGCTCAAGTACATCCGCGAGTCGATCGACCTGTATCAGCAGCTGCGGCGCGGCGAGCTGAAAGCGCGATAGGTAGCCGGGTCTAAAGACCCGGCCCTACGCACGAAGACCCGACCTCGCCGTCAAGAATTACGGGATGAAGGTGAACTTCGCCTGGCCGGTGATGGCGTTGGTCCAGCCGAGCAGCGAGCCGCCGCGTGGACGTGCCTGCGCGCTGACCCGCACGTAGTAGTCGCGGTTCGAATCGAGCCGCACCGTGCGGACGATGGGGATGCGCGTCAACCGGGTCAGCCACTGCCGGACGGTCGGATCGTCGTCGGTGACGGTGGTCTCGTCGATGCGCCCGTCGATCGCGCGCGAGAGCGTGTGGCGGCGCGTCAGGTTGTCGTACTCGTCGCTGAGCGTGACCGTCGACGTCGCGACCGTCCGGTCCACCCAGCCGGGGACGACCATGCGCAGCTCGATCGTGTACGTGAAGGTCGTGCGAAGGCCGCTGGCGATCGCCTGACGCACCTCGTCGGTGTAGCCGTCGTTCAGCTCCACCGAGACGACGAGGCGATCCTCGTTGTTGATAGGGACGATCCGCAGCGATTCCGCCGCGAGGCCGACGCTGCCCGAGAGCAGCACCATCAGCACGAACAGTCCGAGCCGTCGCGTCATTCGAAGAACTCCGCCGCACACGTGTGCGCGGCCAATCACTCGTCCGCTACAGGCGGATCGCCAGACCCATCGTGGCGCGCCAGAACGACAGCTGTTCGGGCGCGATGCTGAAGCCCGACACGGGCCGCCCTCCGACGCTTCGGAACATCCGCACGTCCCAGTTCAGGCCCACGAAGTCGTTCAAGAACCCGGTCGCGCCGCCGCCGACATCCCAGGCGCCAATCGCATCGGCATAGGGCACCAGCGCGAAGTTGTCGAACAGGCTGACGTGCATCACGCCGAACCCGCCGACCGCGTACGGCCGCAGCCCGTACCGTGCCACCGCGTGCGGCATGGCGACCACCACGTTTCCGAAAAACGTCGCCACGTGGCTTCGCAGGATCAGCTTTTGCTCCCCGCTGAAGTATCCGGCCGTGGTCGCCACGTCCCCTTCGAGCCCGAACACCTCCCCCAGCCAGAGGGCGCTGACACCCAGGTTCAGCTTCGGCGTGCCCGCGGCGTCGTCGAGGTTCAGAAACGTCGTGCTGCCGCCGAAGGTGATCCCGGCGAACGGTTTCACCTGGAACTCGGCGCGCGCCGCCGCCGGCACGAAGGCCAGCCCCAGCGTCAACAGCCCGATGCAGACCAGCCGTCGCACCGTTACCGGGTGAAGAGCGACAAAAAGATCCGCGCGAACGGAGAGACGGTGACATCTCCCTTCGCCAGCGGAAACGATTTCACCAACCCGTTGCTGTTCGCCATCAGAATCAGAGTCACCCCGCGCGCCGGCAGCGTGATGATCAGCGAGGAGGAGCCGACGTCCCCGCCGAACTGCCACACGACCGGATCGCTGTTATAGGTCTGCACGAACCAGCCGAGCCCGTGCGGAAGCGCCTTGCCTGTCGCATCGACAGGAGCCTGCCAGGCGTCGGCCAACGTCTCGGGCGCGACCAGGATACCGGACCGGAGCGCGAGATCGAATTGCGCCAGGTCGTGAACGGTCGAGATGAGCCCGGCCGACGGCGTCAGCGTCGCCGTCGTATACGCCACCCGCGTCGCGCGGCGCTGCTGATCGACGACGTACGGGATCGCGAGGCGATCGAGGACCGCCGCGTACTTCGCGCTCTCGCTCTGCGGATCGGCCGGGTCGGGCGGCGGCAGCACGGAGAGGACGTCCGGTCCCGGCACGGAATTGATCATGGCCGTCCGCGCGAGCAGCTGTGCCGTCGCGCTGCGATAGGTGGCACCTTCGCAGCGCCGCACGATGGCGGCGAGCGCGTCGAGCCGCTCGGGACGATAGGTGAACGTCAGGCGCCCGGCCGTGCGCGACGTGTGCGAGAGCAGTTCGCGGAAGGTGGCAGCAGGCTCCGGCAGTCCCGGCGCGTAGGCGCCGACGGGATCGTCGAGATCGAGGCGGCCGGCGTCCGCGCACCGAAGGATGAAGGCCGACGTGAGAATCTGCGTGAGGCCGTCGGCGTGCATCGGCGTGTCGGTCCGCATCGCCACCGCCTGCGACAGATCCTGGTAGCCGAAAGGGCGCTCCCAGAGGACGTCGGTGCTGCCGACCACCGCTGCCGCGAGACCGGGAATGCCGGTTTGCGCGCGCAGCGCTTCGAGGTAGTCGCCGAAGCGGGCAAACGCGAGATCGTCGGCACCGATTCGGGCCGATGTCAGGACGAAGGTCGCCAGGACGAGCGCAAGCAGCGAACGACGCATGGGGTGGCTGGAAACAGCCCAGATCATACAGCGACGTGCGCGCCGGCGCGAGCGAAGAACGGAAGACGCGGGAACCACGTCTGCGTCTCCCGCCAGGAACTTGTCCGCGGCACGTGTCGACGGCGCCGCACAATGTCCCCGGCCGAGACCGGACGCAGGCGGGATGTCACGCCGGCCGCGCGGGCCGGGCGCGACAGTCTGGATGTCACTTCATCGTCGAGAGGACGCGGGAGTTGTGCGCCGCGACGATGCCCATCATCGCGTTCGACGCGATCATCAGGCCGATGGCGCCGACGCGGTGGTTGGTCTTCCACAGCCGTTCCGCCGCCATGATGGACGCGGTGGTCACGCCCGCCTTGACCGCGATGAACGCGGCGGGGTTGCGGACGACGCTGCCCATCACCGGGTTCGCCTCGCGCGCGCCGCGGCTCAGCGCGCTCAGCGTCGAGAACGCGTCGTACCCCTGCAGCGCCGCGGAGGTGGCGTAGAGCGCCGGGAGCAGCGATGGCCGGCCATACTTGAACGTGCCGCGCGGCGCGAGATCGGTCGTGTTCAACGCAGCCGTATCGGCCGTGGCCGCCGCGACGGTGGCGGGCCGAATCGTGAGCGCGGGCGCCGCGGAATCGGCGGCATCCGCGGCGAACGCCGGCGTCGAGAGTGCCGCTCCGAGCAGCGTGGCAACGAGGAGACGACGCATGTGCAACTCCTGGAAATCGGTGCGTCACAGCACCGGTGTTGCCGCCGGGAGGAGCGAGCGCCGTGCCGGTTACCCGGGTCGAGGAATTGCCAATGGTTCCGCGCCTTTTCGCCTGATCTTTCGTCCGCGTCGTGGCGCACATGTGCCAGGCGCGCACAGGGGGCGCGCGCCCGCGCACACTCTGGGAAAGGCCGTCGTGTTTTTCGGAAACGGGTCAGCGCACGCGCCGGTTGGCGAGCGCTCCGTCGTCCCGGGTGGTGTTGTCGATTTCGAAGGCGAAGGCGGGATCGTCGGTGGAACGCCGGATGGTTATCAGGTCGTCAGGACTCCACCCTGCGACGGCGAAGTGCTGGCGCGGGTCGATGTCCCATCGCGAGCCGTCTTCGAGCGTGACCGCAGTCCCGCCGGAGGCGACGCTCGTGATGTAGTGCCCGCCGCCGATGGCGGCGTACTCGACGCTGTACTTCGGCGCCGACTCGACGACCTGCAGCGTGTGCTCGCGGTTCTCCGCGTCGAGCAGGTGCAGCGTCGTCCCCTCTCGCACGTAGCGGACGGGGTCGCCAGGCTTGCCGATCCAGGCGGTGCCGTCCGCGTCCGACGGACGCGCGGTCACGATGTCGGCCGTCGTCTCGATCGCGGCCAACCCCTGCGGCTGCTCGGCCGCCCAGGTCGCCTGCCGCCACGCGCGCTCCTGTGCGGCGAGCCTCGCTGGCACGAGGGTCGACGCCAGCAGAACGATGAACTGCCTCCTGGTCATGGTCCGGTTGCGACGATTGTACTGTCCGGCGTCGCGCCACAGGACGGTCTTCCTGCAGCTGACCAGTTGACGAATCGGGCGTGGTAGGCTGTCGAACATCATGCGGCGCCTGCTCACGTTCGTTCTCGTCCCGATGTCGCTGGCGATCTGTGCGCCCATCGCCCGGGCGCAGGTGGTACCGGAGCCGGCACGCACGCCGGCCGACACCACCGCGTCGCAGGAAAGCACGCTGCGCGCCGGGATCGAACTGCACGACCAGGGGAAGTTCGACGAGGCGATTGCCAAATACCAGGAAGTGTTGACGGAGAGCCCGTCGAACGTCACGGCGCTCTTCGAGCTCGCCTACTCGTATCTGGCGAAGAAGGACTACGGCCGCACGCTCGAAACGGCGCGCAAGGGTGCCGAGTTCAAGTCCGACCTGCTGCCGATGTTCTACGACGTGATGGCGTCGGCGCTGGACAGCCAGGGGCAGCCGCAGCAGGCGATCGAGGTGTATCGCCGTGGCATCGAGCTGGAGCCTGGCGCGTCACAGCTCTACTACAACATGGCGGTCACCTATCGCGAGAGCCTGAACCAGCCGGACGAAGCGCGTCTCGCGCTCGAGAGGGCGGCGACGCTCGAGCCGATGCACCCCGCCGTGCAGCTCCTTCTCGGACAGGTCTACCAGACGATGGGCGACAAGGCGCCCGCGTTCTTCGCCCTCTCGACGTACCTCGTGCTCGATCCGCGCGGCAGTCAGACGCTGAACGCGTACGGGCTGTGGCGCGCGCTGCTCAAGAACGGTGGAGGCGCATCTGCCGACGCGCCGCAGGCGGACGGCGCGATGCGCACGCCGCCGCGGCCGGCATCGGCACGCACATCCGATCAGGGGGACTTCTCGGCGTTCGACGCCCAGCTCGGACCGGCGCACGCGGCCTTCATGCTCAGGGTCGAAGACGGCGTGCCCGAAATCCAGGCGCTCGTCACGCAGGTGCAGCAGTTGATCGGCGCGCTTCCGACGACGCCGTCGGGTCCGGCGGCGCGGTCGTTCGTCAACGTCCACTACGTGCCGTTCTTCGCCGGGCTGCGGCAGCGGAATCTCGTCGAGCCGTTCGTCTACTGGATCAGCCAGCGTGCGCCGGTGCCGGGCGTCACCGAGTGGATTGCCGCCAACGAGCCGAGGATGCGCGCGTTCGTGGAATGGGCCTCGAGCTACAGCTGGCCCGCGGCGCAGTGATCGGCGATGCCTGTTTCGCTCACGACTTCGCTCGAGATCCGCGACGGTCTGCTCGACGCGTATCCTGACGTCCTGACGCCGGAGGTGCGCGACGCGCTCGAGGCGCTCGTGCCGTTCGAGGACGAACGGCGTCGTCTCATGGAGGTGCGCCTGGCGCGGCGCGCCGCACGAGCCGGCGCACGCGAGCCGATCCGGTTCCTTCCACCCGACACGCCCATCGGCCGCACCGGCCTGATTGCCGACGCCGCCCGCAAGGGCCGCTTCGCCGGATCGGAGATCCCGCACGACCTGCGCCGGCAGTGGATCCAGGGGACCGGACCCGGCGCCAGGCCGCACAGCACGCTCGAGCGCAGCATCCGCAACGTCGCGTACGCACTGCTCTCGGGCGCCGACGGCTGGATGTTCGACGGCGAAGACGCCCTCGGGCAAATCTCGACGATGGCGCTCGACAACCAGCGCAACCTGAAGCTGGCGATTCACCGCGATCCGATCTTCCTGCGCGCGGCCGAATCGGTCGCCGCGGACATGAACGCGTGGGCGCGCTCGTTCTTCGGCCGCGAGATCGTCGCCGATTGGCGCGCGCAGCTCGATTTCACCACGGTCATCTTCCGCGCGCGCGGCCTGCACCTCGACGATCGCCACATCCGCCTGAAGGGCAGGCCCGGGTTCTCGGCGTCGATTGCCGACGCCGTGCTGTTCCTGGTGAACAACCAGGCCGGCCTGCGCGCGTCCGGCCGTTCGCTCGTGCTGTACCTGCCGAAAATCCAGACGGCCGACGAGGCGGCGCTGTGGGGTGAGATCCTCGATGTGCTCGAGCGGCATCTCGGAATTCCTCGGTACAGCGTGAAGACCTACGTCCTCGTCGAGCAGCTCGAGGCGGCGTTCCAGCTGATGGAGATACGCGCGGCGCTCGGCGGACGCTTCGTCGGATTCAACACCGGACGCTGGGACTACATCAACAGCGTCGCCGACGCGTGCGCGTGGGACCGATCGTTCGTCAACCCGAACATCGACGCGGTGACGATGACGTTCGGGTACATGCGGGCGTACGAAGATCGCGTGCGCCGTGCCGTGAACACGCCCGACACGGCGGGACGATACGCGCTCTGGCAGGGCGGGATGGAACCGAACATCCCGGTTGGCTCCGAACAGGGGGTGGCGAACGGCATGACGCGCGCGGTTGCCGGCGCCGAGCGCGAGCAGCGCGAGGGGGCGAGCGGCAAATGGGTCGCCCACTGGAAGATGGTCCACATCGTCCGGCCGGTGTGGGAGCGCGCGGGAGAGGACAACCAGGCGGGGCGGCCGTCTCCCGCGCTGGACTACACCGAGGCGGCGGCGCGGGCATTGACGGCGCTCGAGCCGGCGCCGCGCACGGTGCGCGGCGCGCGCGATCTCCTGAGCGTCGCCATGCAGTACGGCAACGCCTTCGGCCAGGGGATGCAGGCGGCGGCGCTGAAGCCGGCCGACTTCTTCGGCAACGACGACGTCCTCTACCTGATGGAGGACATGGCGACCGGCGAGATCCGCCTGAGCATCCTCTGGGAATGGCTGCACAAATCGGCGGCGCTGACCGACGACGATGCGGAGACCGGCGTGCGCGCCGGCGACCTGTTCGACCGTCCGCTCTTCGAGCGGCTCCTGCGCGAGGAGTACGACAAGCTGCACCGCGCGGCGGACCGCGACGTGCACGACGACTCGAAGGGGACGACGCTGCCGATCGCGCGCGCGATTGTCGAGACCTACGTGCTGGATCCGGTCAAGCTGCCGTGGTACATCGATCTCCTGAACGTCACGCTCGGCGTTCACGATCTCGCCGAAGCGACGCGCCGGATCGAGCTGCTGCGCCATGCGTTCACGGAGGCTGGCGCGCGCATCACCGCCAACCTCGATTTCGAGACGGCGGTCGCGGGCGCCGGGGAGCGCATCGTCGATGGCTGATGTCAGAACGCGGATGCTCGTCGGCGGTGGGGTCGTGATGCTCGCCGGCGTCGTGATCCTGCTCGTCGGGCTGCGGTACGCGGCCGCCGGCCAGGGCCAGGCCGATCAGCACATGTCGGTCGCCGGCCTGACGACGGTGTTCGTGGGCGCGGTGATGTTCGCGGTCGGCGGCATGGTCACGCTCGTCGCAATCGTCCGCCCGCTGTTCGAGAAGCGCTCGGTGGATCACCACGTCGAGCGCCGGCCGCGCTCATAGACCGTTTTTCCCGGACCGCCACGACTGGCGCGAGCCATGTTCACATACGTTGTCAGTATGGATTCCTTTCTTCGTGCGCCTTCGTGACCTTCGTGCCTTCGTGACGGAGATGCACGCCGCGAGGTCGGTCTGGCGGGATCAAGTGAGGAAGAAAGCACCAACACGGACACGACACGGAAGTGCGATCAGATCCACCGAGGCCACGGCGATCGTCTTTCCCGGACCGCCACGACTGGCGCGAGCCATGTTCACATACGTTGTCAGTATGAAATCCTTCTTCGTGTGCCTTCGTGACCTTCGTGCCTTCGTGATGGAGATGCACGCCGCAAGGTCACCGAAGGGAGCGCAGATTTCGAGGGCGTGGCGCCGTAGGCAGCGCAGCCAGCCGGTTTAGGCGCCCGCCGACCGGCTACGGCCGGATGAAGGTGCCGGCCCGCAGCTCGGTGAACGCCTGACGCAGTTCCTCGTCGGTGTTCATCACGATCGGTCCGTACCAGGCGACCGGCTCCTCGAGCGGCCGGCCGGAGACGAGCAGGAACCGGATACCTTCGTCGCCCGCCTGCACGACGATCTCGTCTCCCTGATCGAACAGCACCAGCGAGTGGTTGTGCGCATCGTAGACGACGCGGTCGCTGCCGTCGGTCGCTTCCGTCAGGACCGCGCGCGGCTCGGAGGCGTCGCGGAAGGTACCCGATCCGGCGAAGACGTACGCGAATGCGTGCCGCGTCACCTCGACGACGATGCGGCGGCGTTTGCCGGGAGGAACGGAGATGTCGACGTAGCGCGGATCGGCCGCCACCCCCTCGACCGGCCCGCGCCGGCCCCAGAACTCGCCGCAGATCACGCGCGCGCTCGTCCCGTCGTCTTCGGTGACGGTGGGGATGTCGGTTGCGGTGATGTCCTGATAGCGCGGGCGCGTCATCTTCAGCGATGCCGGCAGGTTTGCCCAGAGCTGGAACCCGTGCATCCTGCCGAACGCGTCCCCTTTCGGCATCTCCTGGTGCATGATGCCGCTGCCCGCCGTCATCCACTGCACGTCGCCCGCCCCGAGGTTGCCGCGGTTGCCGAGACTGTCGCCATGTTCGACCGTGCCGGCGAGCACGTAGGTGATCGTTTCAATTCCACGGTGCGGGTGCCACGGGAAGCCCGCCAGGTAATCGTCGGGCCGATCGTTGCGGAAGTCGTCGAAGAGCAGGAACGGGTCGAAGTCGGCGGTGTTGCCGAACCCGAATCCGCGCTGCAGTTTGACGCCTGCCCCTTCCATCGTCGGGCGCGCTTGGAGGATCTGTTTTACGGGCCGGATGGACATAGGGGCAGTCTAGCGGGAAATTGACGATTTGACGATTTGACGATTGAACGAGTTGACGAGTTGACGAGTTGACGAGTTGACGAGTTGACGAGTTGACGAGTTGACGAATTAGCGATTTGACGATTGTGGCGTTTCCGACTCGACGTAGTGCCCGCCCTCGGCCAGGTTGCGGCGCGATGTAGTGCCCGCCTTCAGGCGGGCCTGGGTGACGTCCGGCTGAAGCCGGACACTACGTACGAATCGTATCGAGATGGGTTGTGCTGCCGCACTGAACCCGAATCCGCTCTCGAAACGACGAGCGCCGCCTTCAGCGTGGTGCGGGCGGCGCTGGGGGGGCGGGCGGCGCGGGGGGTGCGGGCGGCGGCGGTGGCGGCGGCGGTGGAAGAGCCGCATCGCCAAGCTTGCGCCCACCAACCTGTGACTGTGCGTTTCCGGCGGCATCGAACGCGGTGGTGACGGTCATCTCCACTTCGACCGGCACGCAGTTCAGCAGCGTCTGGCTGAAGCGCCACTGGCGGACCGCTTCGGTCGCGGCATCCTCGAACTCCTGACTCGTCGCGTCCAGGGTACGGACCTGGTGAACCGTCCCGTCGACGCCGATCGTTGCCTGGAGGACGACCCTGCCGGTGCGCCCGCTGCCGCTCAACGATTCAGGGTAGCGCGCCCTCTTGTCGGCGAGCTTCATCGGCGGCTTGATCGTGCCGCTGTTCGGCTCCGCGGAGCAGGCGCCGAGCGTGGGTGCCGGCCGTCGCTGCGTCGACGACGCACCGGGGGGTGTGGACGGTCCATCGACGACCCGCACGGTTTCCTCGAGCGTCCCGAGATCCAGCGAGAGACTTCGCGTCGCCACCTGTCCCGCCGCAAGCTGCAGCGCGTCGTGCAGCGTCTTGAAGCCGGCGTGCCAGACCTCGAGGTCGTAGTTGCCTGGCGTCAGACCGGGCAGCTCGAATCCGCCGCGGGCATCGGTCTTGACCTCGTGTCTGATGCCCGACTGCGGCTGCGAGACGGTGACCGTCACCTGCGGAATCGTGCCGCCGAGCTGATCGCGGACGATCCCCCGGAGCGTCGCGAACTGCGGCTGCGCCGCCACCGTCGCAATCGCGGCGGTGAGCGCGAGCCCCACGGCGACGATCGACAACCGGACGACGCGTGTGAGCGGAGCTCTGGCAACCTGATGATCGAGCATCGCAGCAACTCTCCTTTCCAGGCTCGAGGAACGCGCCATCGCGGGCGCCGGGACCCACGTGCGCGGCTTCGACAGCGTGCGGGCAAGCGCGACGAGCTGCGCGGCGTACTCGGGCGCCGCGATCCCCTTTGCAATCACGGCATCGTCGCAGGCGCGTTCGCTTTCGAGACGAAGGCGGTTCGCGGCGATCCACGCGAGCGGGTTGAACCATGCGAGGGCGCGCACGATCTCGCCGGCGAGCTGCAGCGGCCAGTCGCGGCGGCGGATGTGTTCGGCCTCGTGCTCGAGCACCACGAGCAGCCGCGCCAGCGACCAGGACGCGGCGCCGCGCGGAAGGAGGATGCGCGGCCGGCGCCACCCCCACGCGACGAGCAGCGACGGATGATCGCTGAGCAGCAGCACGGTGTTGGCGAGCGCGCGATCCTCCGCGGCGAGACGCTGGAGCGCGTCGAACCACGGGCCATCGCTGATGGCGACCGCCCGGCGCGACACGAAGGCGAGGCGCCAGACGCCCGCGGCCAGCATCAGCAGCGCCACGACGGCGCCAGCGCCCCACAGTGTAAGAATCAGGGCGTCCAGACCTGGCAGCGCCGTTTCCCCGGACGGCGAGGGCGCCGCGGGACGAGCGGCTGCCGCCGGTGACGGGATCGTGAATGCCATCTCCACGCTCGCGACGTCGCCGGCGTGGAGATCGCCCGGCGCCGCCGATCTCGCGTGCCGCTGCGGCAGCTCGACATGCCACGAGGGAAGCACGATCGCGGCGAACGGAACGACGAGGGCGCCCGAGACAGCGGTGGCGAGCACCTGACGGCGGAGCGCTGCCGAACGGCGGCGCAGCATCGCCGCGGCCGCAAGCGCGGCCAGCAGCAGGATCGACACGCGCAGCATGGCGGCGGCGACAATCGCGAGCGTCATCGGATACCGTCCTTCCGCGCTTTCCGTATCAAGGCTTCGATCCGATCGAGCTCGGACTGGGTCAGCCTGGACGCTTCGCCGCCGAGCAGCGCCGTCACGACCTTCTCCGCCGAGCCGTCGAAGAACGTGTCCACGAGGTGACGCAGGGCGGAGCGCCGCGCCGAATGACGCGGCACCGCCGCCGAGTAGACGTACCGAAGCCCCTCCTCCTCGTGGCGCACGTGCCCCTTGTGCTCGAGGATCCGCAGCTGGGTGCGGACGGTGGAGTCGCTCGGTTCGCCGGGAAGGTCCTCCATGACCTCCGCGGCGGTGGCGCGTCCGCGCCGGTAGAGGATGTCCATGATCTGCCGCTCGCGGCGGCTGAGGGCGAGGTGCGGCGCAGGCATGTTAATTTTGTAACATTCCTGCGAAGGAAATAACACCTTCGGCGCCGCGCGTCAAGCAGAAACGCGATGCCGCGGCTGAAATGTATGGACCGGAACGGGCGCCGGCCCGTCAGACCTCGATCTTCCCGCCGAGCAGCGCGTCGATGAGCTCGGTCACCCCTTCGCCCCGCGCGGCGACGGTGACGACGTCGGCCACCTCCTTGAGCGAAGGGAGCGCGTTGCTGACGGCGACCTTGAGGCCGCACATCGACAGGAAGGCATGGTCGTTCTCCGCGTCGCCGACCGCGATCGTCTCCTCCGGCGACGTGCCGAGCTCGTCGAGCGCGGGGCCGAGCCCGGTGGCCTTCGTCACGCCGGGGGGCAGCACCATCACCGACCCCTTGTTGAAGACGACGTGCCACTCCAGCCCGAGATCGCGGATGGCCTCGAGCACGACGTGCTCGTGCGGTTCGACCGTGGCCACGATCGACGTGCCGACGGAGAACGGCACCCCTTCGTGCGTCAGCCGGTCGATGAGCGGCGGCGGCGGCGGCGGCGCGAGCTGGCGCACGCGTCCCGTGGCGGGAGCGTAGAGCAGCGCGCCGTTCTCGGCGACGATCCGGTCGAAGAGCCGCACGTGCTCGAACGTATCGAAGAGATCCGGCAGCTCGCGCCCGGTCACGAGCAGCAGACAGAGGCCGGAGGCGCGCGCCCGCTCGAGCGCCTCCACCGTGTCGTCGTCCACCTGCCCGTCGTGCGCGATGGTGCCGTCGAAGTCGGTCGCGAACGCGCGATATCTCACCATACGACCCGCCAGATGTGCGACGGCGGTGTGTCGTGATGTTCCACCCATTCCTCCCAGAGCCGGACGCCGCCGGCGAACGCGTCTTCGTTGCCGCCGCGCCGCGCGTGCGCCGGCAGCGGATCGACGAGCGGCGCGTTGCCGCCGCCGATCACGACGTAGCCGGCGGCACACGCGAGCCGCAGCTGCTCGCAGGCCTCGTGCACGCTCTCGCGCCACTCGCCGAGACCGATGCGCGCCAGCCCGCTCTTGCCGAGATGATCGCCGAGCGTCTCGCCCGACGCGTGAAAGAGGCAGCCGAGCTCCAGCGGGATCAGCACGCGCTCGGCGATGAGCGTCGATCCGAGACCGGTGCCGAGTCCGAGGAACAGCATGCGTCCCCCGTCGTACGCGCCGAGCGCCTGCATCGCCGCGTCGTTGACGACGCGGACCGGCCGCCCGAAGGCCTGCTCGAAATCGTACCCGACCCAGCCGGATCCGAGCTTGCCGGGATCCTGGGTCGCCCCGCCCGGGCCGGTCGCCCCCGGATAGCCGATGGAGACGACGTCGTACTCCCACGCCGAGGTGAACTGCCGCGCCTGGCGCATCAGATCGTCGGGGCCGAGGTGCGGACCCGACTTGAACGACGCCGTCTCGCGCGAGGCCGACTCGAACAGCTTCACGCGCGATCCACCGATGTCGACGACGAGCACGTTCACGTGTGTTCCTTCCGCCCGGAAGTGGCCCGCGAGTTCCATGCCGTGGAAACGCCGTGCCACCGAAGAGGTGTGTGGGCAACGACCGCGTCACCCGTGGGCACCTCGTGTTATTCTGGCATCACACTTCACATTCGATCGACCGCGTGGAGCACAGGCGGGACCGGAAGCGGTCACTGCGGATGCGTGCGTCGCGGCGTACAGACGTGTCGGGAGGCAACTGCGGCCTCCCGTCGTTGGTGGCGGGGAGCGTTCGCGGCTCTTGTCGGTCCGCCAGGGTGGCGACCGAGCGCGGCTGCCTCGGTAAGAGCAAGCGAGGTGCCACCGGCCACGCATCGTCGGCCGCCTCCGCTTCACACTTCCTTAGGCGCAGTGATTGCACACGCGGCAGCCGTGGATACGGTTCCCTCGACGCCGCCGCGGATCGACCTCGTTCACACCTCGGATCCGGATGAGTGGTGCGTGACCGTCGACGGCGAACGGGTGCTCGCCTTCAGTGGTCCCTCTGCCTGGACGAAGGCACTCAGTCACAAGGCCGAGCTCGACGACCTGCTCGCTCACCATCCGGCCGATGTCGGCCCCGCCGACTGAGCGTGGGAAGGATCGTGCTGTGAACGACAACGATCGCATGGCGACATCCGCGGCGCTCTTCGCCGAGCTCGACGACCTGCGCGCCGCAGCCCAGCGGCTGCCCGCCTGCGACCGCGCGGCAAAGCTGCACGCGCTGGTCGCGCGCGTGGCCGAGGCCACACGTACGGGTGAACAGGTGGCGCCGGCGGCAGAGGCGCTCGTCGCCGCGGTCACCGCCGCGCTCGCCGACGACCCATGGGTGCAGTTCGAAGCAGCCGCGCGCGCGTTTCATGCGCGCGTCTCCTCGCCCGGCTCGTCGGCTGCCGACGCCGTCACCTCTCACTCGTTCGACGCGTCGCGCCTCAATCAGCAGACCGTTCGCAACTGACACGTCTCCACCACGGGAGATGCGGCTGGTTCCGCGCTTGCACGCTGCCTGTCAGCTGCTGCGGCCGTGTCGCGGCGTGCCCGCACGGCACACGTGACCACGGCTCCGACCCACCGGAAAAGGAGAGCTATGCCTTACGCTGATTCCGCACAACGCACCGCTGAGCCGATCGCGCTCGCGCTCGGCTGCTTCAGCATCGCGCTCGGGGCCGCCGAGCTGGCGGTGCCGTCGAGCATGGCGCGCCTGGTTGGCGCCTCCGACGATGACCGCACGCGGAAGACGCTGCGTGCGTTCGGCGCGCGCGAGCTCGCCGCCGGCATCGCGATCCTCGCGCAGCCGGCGCGCGCCGAGTGGCTCTGGTCGCGCGTCGGGGGCGACGCGCTCGACCTCGCCTGGCTCGCGCGCATGATGACCGACGACGGGACCACGCGCGCTCGATTGGGAATGGCGGCTGCCGCGGTCGCCGGCGTCACCGCGCTGGACGTCATGGCGGCGCGGCGGCTGCAGCGCGAGCCGCAGGCCGCGACGGCCGCGGCCGCCGGTGCCGACTCGGTGCGCGTCGAGCAGGTCGTCACGATCAACCGATCGATTGACGAGGTCTACGGCTACTGGCGCGACTTCGCGAACTTCCCGCGCTTCATGCGTCACGTCGAGAGCGTCGAGGTCCTCGACGGGACCCGCTCGCGCTGGACCGCGAAAGGGCCGGCGGGCAGGTCGGTCCAGTGGAACGCGGAGATCGTGCAGGACCGCGACGGCGAGTGGATCGCCTGGCGATCGCTGCCGGGCAGCCGGATCGAGAACAGCGGCTCGGTCCGCTTCGCGCCGGCGCCCGGAGCCCGCGGAACCGAAGTGCGCGTCCAGCTCGAATACCGTCCTCCCGCGGGGCGCATCGGCCGCCTCGTCGCGATGGTCTTCGGCGAGGAGCCGGAGCAGCAGATTCGCGAGGACCTGCGTCGCTTCAAGCAGCTGATGGAGACGGGCGAGATCCCGGTGTCGGATGGTCCCTCGATGTGGCGTCCGGCGCAGCCGGCCGCCCGTGCAGAGCGGAACCGCAGCTACGCGGGGGTGTGCGAATGAAGGCGACCTGCTGGATGGGTACGCGCAACGTCCAGGTCGAGTCGGTGCCCGACCCGGCGATCCTCAACGCGAGCGACGCGATCGTGAGGATCACGAGCACGGCGATCTGCGGCTCGGACCTGCACCTGTACAACGGCTTCATCCCGAGCATGAAGCGTGGCGACGTCCTCGGCCACGAGTTCATGGGCGAGGTGGTCGAGGTCGGCAAGGGGGTGCAGCACCTCTCGGTCGGCGACCGCGTGGTCGTGCCGTTTCCGATTGCGTGCGGCCACTGCGCGCAGTGCGAGCGCGAGATGTACTCGCTCTGCGAGAACACGAACCCGAACGCCTGGATGGCGGAGAAGCTGTGGGGCTATTCGCCGTGCGGCATCTACGGGTACTCGCACATGCTCGGCGGATACGCCGGCGGCCAGGCCGAATACGCCCGCGTACCGTTCGCCGACGTGAACCCGATGAAGGTGCCCGAGGAGCTCGACGACGAGCAGGTGCTGTTCCTGTCGGACATCTTCCCGACCGGCTACATGGCGGCCGAAGCGTGCGGCATCCAGCCGGGCGACACGATTGCCGTGTGGGGCTGCGGCCCTGTCGGCATGTTCGCGATCAAGAGCGCGTACATGCTCGGCGCCGAACGGGTGATCGCGATCGATCGCTTCGCGTACCGCCTCCGCATGGCGCGCGAGCGCGCCGGCGCCGAGACGCTCGACTACGCCGAGGTCGACATCTACGAGGCGCTCGAGGAGATGACCGGCGGCCGCGGACCGGATCACTGCATCGACTGCGTCGGCCTCGAAGGACACGCGCCCGGGATTCACGGCGCGTACGACAAGGTGAAGACGACGCTGATGATGGAGACCGATCGGCCGGTGGCGCTGCGCCAGGCGATTCTCGCGTGCCGCAGCGGCGGCACCATCTCGGTCGCCGGCGTGTACGGCGGCTTCATCGACAAGTTCCCGATGGGCGCCGTCGTCAATCGTGCCTTGACGATCAAGTCGGGGCAGACGCACGTTCAGCGCTATATGCGTCCGCTGCTCAAGCGGATTCAGGACGGCGAGATCGATCCGAGCTTCGTCGTCACGCACCGGATGACGCTCGAGGATGCGGCGGCGGGCTACGAGATGTTCGCGAAGAAGGAGGACGAGTGCCTGAAGGTGGTGCTGAAGCCCTGAGCTGACGCCTGCGGCTCTGCGCTGGAGGCTATAGGCTCTGGGCCCTGGGCTATAGGCTATAGGCTCTGGGCTATAGGCTCTGGTAAGGCAGGTGGGGCGGGTAGGGACGTACGGTGGCGGGATGTCGCGTCCGGTGTCGTCCTCTGAGGCGCTCGCGTTGGCGTTGCTGCGCGCGACTTGGGCGTCGCGCCGTAGGTAGCGCAGCCAGCGATTTAGGCGCACGTCCGAGGGGCGTTAGTCTGAAATCTGCGTCGACGACAGGTACGGCTTCGAGCGCGAGCGCCACAGGAGCGCGCAGCGGCGCCAACCCGAGCACCTTGTGATCAGCCGGGACGTCTACAGAGCGGCTGAAGCGTCCGGCTGGAGCCGGACGCCACAAACGAAGCCGGACGGTTGTGTACCCACCGGCCCTCAGCGTGATCAGCAGAGCCCGGAGCCTATAGCCCAGAGCTCACCCGCCCCACCTGCCCCACCCGTCCTACCCGCCCCACCCGCCCCACCCGCCCCACCCGCCCTGGCTAGCCCTACCAGCCTGCCCAAACCTCCTGTATCCTGCCTGCATGCCCTGCGTTTCCCGTCGTATCGCGTCGGCGATCGCCTGCGTGGCGGCCCTTGGGATCGCTGGCTGCAGCCGTCCCGAGGCGGCGCCGACCTCGACGCCGACGCGGATCGTGATGTCGATTCCGTTTCCCGGCAACGCCTGGGAGAGCATCGGCCGCGCGCTCGCCGGCGAGTACGCCCGTCACGTGCCGGGCGTCACCGCCGACGTCGTCATGGCCGAGAGCCTCGAGTCGCAGGTCGACGCGATGCAGGCGGGCAAGGTCGATCTCGCGCTCGAGGATGCCGAGACCTCCTATCTCGCCTACAGCAGCGGGACGGCGGTGAACGACGCGCCGCACGAGCGGCTGCGCGCGATCGCCGTGATGTTCTCGATTGCCGTGCAGGTGGCGGTGCCGCAGCGCACCGGCATCGTGCGGATCGACGATCTTCGCGGGCGCCGCGTCGACGTCGGGCCGCAGGGGACATCGGTCGATCGTGCCGCGCGCGTGATCCTCGAGAGCTACGGCATCGGCTACGACGACATCACGCCGTTCTTCGGCGGCCCCCGTACGCTCGAGCGGTTCAAGAACGGCGATCTCGACGCGCGCTTCTTCTATTCCGCTTTCGCTCACCCGGCGATCGCGAGCATCAGCAAGCAGCTGGACATCCGTGTGCTGCCGATCGAGCGCGCGCGGCTCGGCGGCATCCAGGAGCGTCACCACTTCCTGAAGTGGACGACGATCCCGGCCGGCACCTATCCGGGACAGGACGCCGACATCCAGACCGTCGGCATGGACGTGCTGTTGCTGGTCCGCCGGGATCTGCCAGACGCCCTCGTCTACGACCTCACGCGCGTGCTGTTCGACGCAGTCCCGACTCTCGAACGGGCCCACGAGGCAGCCGGCTCCATCGATCCCGAGCGCGGACCGACCGCCTCCATCCCGCTGCACCCGGGTGCCGCGCGCTTCTATCGCGAGCGGGAGATCCTCAAGTGAGACGTAGGGCTGGTAGGGCAGGTAAGGCGGGTAGGGCAGGTGAGGCAGGTTGGGATAGGGCAGGTGGGGCTGGTGAGGCTGGTGGGGCAGGTAGGATCGAGGCATTGGCAGCGCGCACGGAGCGCCTATGGCCGATTGCCTATCGCCAATAGCCCATTGCCCATTGCCCTGAAGTTTGACCATGTGGTTTGACAGCTCGCGGCCGACCTGCGGCGTGCTCCTGTTCGCGGTCGGCCTGGCGCTTGCCACCGGGCTGACCTTCTGGCTCGGGCTGCGCGCGACGCGCGAGTGGCAGCGCAGCACGCGACAGGCCGCCGAGACGCGCGCCAACGAGGTCGCCGCGCTGCTCACCGTCGCCCTCGAACGCGACATGAAGGGCGGACAGGTCTCGGTGCTCGTACCGTTCAACGAGGCGCTGGTCAACAGCCCGCCGTACGAGCTGGCCGATCGCTTCGCCCGCGGGTTCGCACGCTTCCCCTACCTCGAGTCGTTCTACGTCTGGACCGATCGCGGCGCGCCCGGCGGCGCGACCTACGTCTTCAACCGCGCCGACCGGAAGCCTGACTGGGACACGGCGCCCCCTCCCGAAGATCCGTTTCCGGTCGTCTTCCGCCGCGATCCGGCTCCGCTCGCCGAAGTGGTCGCACACGCCAGGACCGATGCCGCCGCGGGGTTGCGATTCAGCCTGCGGCAGGTGCGGATCGGCGGCATCGACTATCAGAGCGTCGCGCAGCTGCTGTACGAAGGGGAAGGCGGACAGACGCGGCTGGCGGCCGTCGTCGGGTTCCTCGTCGATCTCGACTGGGTCCGGCAGCATTACTTCGCCGACTTCATCCGGCAGATCCAGGGGATCATCGGCGACCCGACGCTGAGCATCGAGATCCTCGACGCCGGCGGCGCGCAGGTCGCCTCGGTCGGTCCGCCCTTCAACGGCGCGCTGCAGCACACGCGGTCCTTCGGGTTCGCGTTTGCCGATCAGGCGCTGCTCGCCGAGATCCCGCGCGGTGCCAGGCCGCAGCCGTGGACCGCCCGCGTCGGCGTCGTGAACGAAGCGAGCCTCACGGCCGCGAGCCAGGGCGCCACGCGCACGATGATCCTGCTCGGTCTCGGCGCGCTGGCGACGATCGTCGGCCTCGTCTTCAGCGTCCGCGCGGCACGCGCGGCTGCCGATCTCGCCGCCGTCGAGTCGGAGTTCGTGTCGGCCGTCAGCCACGAGATGAAGACGCCGCTGTCGCTGATCAAGCTCGCGAGCGACACGCTGGCGGCCGGGCGGTTCGCGGCGCCGGCGCAGATCGGCGAATACGGACGCATGATCAACGTCGAAGCGCAGCACCTCACGCGGCTGATCGACAACGTCCTCTGCTACGCGCGGCTGACCGACGAGCGGCGGTCGCCCTACGACATGGAGCCGACCGACATCGTCGACGTGGTGCAGGAGACGGTCGACCGCTTCCAGCCGCGGCTGACCGATCAGGGCATGGAGGTGCAGCTGCAGCTGCCGCCCGATCCGGCCATCGTGAACGGCGATCACCTGATGCTGCTGCACGTCGTCGACAACCTGGTCGAGAACGCGATCGCGCATGCGGGCGCCGGGAAGTGGCTCGGGTTGACGGTGGTCCCCGAAGGCGCGCTCGTGCGGATCGAGGTCGCCGATCGCGGCGAGGGGATTCCTCCAGCGGACTTGCCGCGCGTGTTCGAGAAGTTCTATCGTCGGAAAGGGACGCGGCAGCGCGGTACCGGCCTCGGGCTCGCCATCGTCCGCCGCATCGTCGAGGATCACGGCGGCCGCGTCGACATGACGAGCAGCGTCGGCGCCGGAACGATCGTTCGCGTCTGGCTGCCGTCGGCGGAAGCGCAGAAATGAACAGACAACGCATTCTGATCGTCGAGGACGACCGCGCGCTCGCGCGCGTGCTCTCCGACAACCTGTCGTTCTCCGGGTACGAGGTCGACTGGGTCGACGACGGCGGGGAGGTGTTGAACCGGGTGCGGGCGACGAGCCCCGATCTGGTCCTGCTCGACGTGATGCTGCCGGGGCGCGACGGCTTCAACCTGTGCGGTCTCATCCGGCAGGGCGGACGGACGCCGGTCATCATGCTCACGGCGCGCGATCAGAAGGCCGACAAGGTCAAGGGGCTGGAGCTCGGCGCCGACGACTACATCACCAAGCCGTTCGATTTCGAGGAGCTGCAGGCGCGCATCCGCGCCGTGCTGCGCCGCGCCCGCCAGAGCGCCCTGCGGATCACGGTCGGGGACGCGGTCATCGATTTCGTCGCGTTCACCGCAACCCGCGGCGGGGTCGACCTGCGGCTGTCACGACGCGAGTTCGACCTGCTGAGCTATCTGGCCGAACGGGAAGGGCGCATCGTCCAGCGCGACGAGCTGCTGCGCGAAATCTGGGGCTTTCCAGACGAACCGGCGACCCGCGCGGTCGACTACGCCATCCGCCGGCTGCGGCGCAAGCTGGAGATCGATCCGCACAATCCGCGGCACATCCACACCGTGCACGGCAACGGGTATTCGTTGACGCTGAACCACGAGTAATACAGACGCAGTATGTGCGCCAGGGCGTGAACCAACGATTTGGTTTTCTCCCCGGACGGCTGCGGCGTGCCACAATTTGCCACTTGGACCCCAAAAGGGGTCAGCTATCCTTTCGAACCAGATCCTCCCGACTTTCGTGTAGGCGTGTAGTCCGGCTGGCGTTCCGTGCGTGGGAACGCGGATGGCGGCCGGACGGCGCGATCGTCGGGGGGCTGCACGAGACAGCTCGACCGTGTGTCAGCATTCGGCGTGACGGCAGGGATGTTCGGCACATTACGTCGCCGGACGAGGCCCGGCGGCGTAATCGGACCTGTGTGACAGGAGGATCCAAGATGCGGAGTTTCCTCTCTTCGATGACGAGTTTGGCGCTAGCGGCGCTGCTCGTCATCCTTTCGGCTGCCGGTCTGGCAGCTCAATCCTCGACCGGCAGCCTGCGCGGTCAGGTCAAGGATGCGCAGGGTGTCATCCCTGGCGCGACCGTCGCGCTCACCAACGAAGACAACGGCACGATGCGCGAAACGATCACCAACGAGTCGGGCGAGTACTCCTTCCCCGCGCTCGACCCGGCCCCGTACACCGTGAAGGTGGCGGTCCCCGGCTTCCGCACCTTCGAGCGTAAGGGGGTCCGCGTCGGCACGCAGTCCGCCCTCGGCCTCGACGTCGTCCTCGAAGTCGGCTCGCTCGAAGAGACCATTACGGTCACGGCCGATGCTCCGCTGATCGAGACGACCAACGCGTCGACCGGCGGCGTCATCGACACCAAGACGCTCGAATCGATTCCGACCCCCGGCCGCAGCGTGTTCCTGATGGCCAACCTCGAGCCGACGGTCCAGGCGAGCGGCAACGCGCACTGGAACCGCATGCAGGACCAGGTCGGCAACTCCGCCATCTCGATGGGCGGCGGCGCTGTTCGCTCCAACAACTTCCTCATCGACGGCTTCCCGGTCACCGACATCCAGAACCGAGCTTCCACGAACCCGAGCATGGAAGCGATTCAGGAGATGAAGGTGCAGGTTCACACGTATGACGCTGAAATGGGCCGTACGGGCGGCGGCGTCATGAACATGTCGGCGAGGTCGGGCGCCAACGCATGGCGCGGCTCCGGTTACACGGTGCTCCGTCCCAAGTCGATGGTCAGCCAGCTGCTCATTCCGAAACTGCGCAACCAGGCCAACGTCCCCGAGGAGTGGCTGAACGGCGGCGGCGGCGGCGGCGGTCCGATCATCAAGAACAAGACCTTCTTCTGGATTGCCGGCGAGAAGTATCGCGACAACCAGCCGCAGGCGAACTCGTACCTCGTGCCGACGGCGGCCGAGCTGCGGGGCGACTTCTCGCAGACGACGCGGAACGGCGTCCTGCAGGTGATCAAGGATCCGCTCACGGGGCAGCCGTTCCCGGGCAACGTCATTCCAGCTGACCGGCTGAACGCGGTAGGCGCGAAGATCGCCAGCTACATGCCGCCGGCTGACGTGCAGGTGGACAACGGCACGCCGAACTTCAGCATGACCGACCTGCTGCCGAGCAGGGCGTACCAGCTCTCTACGAAGCTCGATCACCACTTCAACAACGCGGTGGCGGTCAGCGGCTTCGTGCTGCGCCAGGTGACGCACGAGGCGGACTCGAATTACAACCCGGTCAACAAGTTCGTCGGCGGCACCTACCAGCTCGATCGCGTCATCCAGACCGTCGTGCTGAACAACACCTACGTCATGAGCCCGTCGATGGTGCTTACGCTGCGCGGCGGCTACAACAACTTCGACGACAACTACAACCTGCCGGAATCGTTCGACGCGACGTCGCTCTTCAACAACTCGGCGCTCACCAGCCAGATGTCGGACACGAACCGCTTCCCGACGACGTCGACCACCGGCTACAAGAGCACCGGCTGGACGAACCGCCAGGCGAACGGCTACTACCAGTGGGGCTTCAACGGCGCGCTGACGAAGCTGAGCGGCACGCACAGCTACAAGTTCGGCGGCGACTATCGCCGGCTTGGCGTGAAGTCGCTCAACTACGGCGCGTCGACCGGGTCGTTCACCTTCACCGGGACCTACTCGAACAACTCGCTGGCCGACCTGCTCCTCGGCTACCCGCAGAGCGGCACCCTCCCGCTCAACATCCAGCTGAACGGCTTCGTCGACTACTACGCCGGCTTCGCCCAGGACGACTGGCACATCAACGATCGCCTGACGCTGAACTACGGCATCCGCTTCGAGCGCGAGACCGGCATGCGCGAGGAGAACGACCAGCAGACGGTCGGCTTCGACACCGAGGCGGTCAGCCCGCTGAACGATCGCGCGAACGTCATCGATCCGATTACCGGCCAGCGCCGCACCGTTCTCGGCGGCCTCATCTACGCCGGCGTGAACGGCGCGCCGACAGAACAGGGCAATCAGCCGGCCGTGAAGGTCTCGCCGCGCGTCGGCGCCGTGTTCAGCCTGAACGAGCAGACGGTGCTCCGTGGCGGCTGGGGCCTCTATTACGCGCCGTGGAACTACCCGGCGGCCGGCACCACCGGCTGGGGCCAGATCGGCTACTCGGCGACGACGGAGATGCCGCAGACCCAGGGTGTCCCGAGTGTTTCGCTGAGTAATCCGTTCCCGAACGGCATCGTGCAGCCGAGCGGCAGCTCGCTGGGGCTGCTGACCGGCGTCGGCGGCGACGTCTACTTCGTCGATCCGAACAAAGGCGCGCCGCGCGCGTATCAGTACTCGGCCGACCTGCAGCGCGAGCTGCCGATGGGCATGAGCCTGACGCTCGGCTACACCGGCCTGACCGGTCGCGAACTGGGCTGGGGCGGATCGGGCAACCAGACGATCAACATCAACCAGCTCGATCCGAAGTACCAGAGCCTGCCGGTCGGAGACACGGTCAACACGCTCGTTCCGAACCCGTTCTTCGGCGTCGCCGGCGCCGGCCAGTTCGCCAGCCGTGCGACGATCGAGAAGGGGCAGCTGCTCCGTCCGTATCCGCAGTTCCGGAACGTCTACATGATGCAGTCGACCGGCGCGAAGTCGCAGTATCACGCCGGCATCATCCAGCTGCGGAAGCGCTCCACTGGCGTGTGGGGCGGCAACTTCAGCTACACCTACAGCCGTCTGAAGGACAACCAGTACGGCCAGAGCAACTACTACTCCTCGTCGCCGGGGCTCCAGAACGAGTACGTCGTCGTGGAGGGCTCGCCCTACTACGATCCCGACTCGGAGTATGGCCGCAGCCTCCTCGACTCGCCGCACAAGATCGTGGTCGCCCCGACGGTGAACCTGCCGTTTGGCGCCGGCCACAAGTGGGCGCAGAGCGGTGTGGCCGACTACCTGCTCGGCGGCTGGTCGGTAACGACGGTCGTCACCTTCCAGAGCGGCTTCCCGATGGGGGTCAGCCAGAACGTCACCGGCACGCAGTTCCTCTTTGGCGGCACGCTGCGTCCGAACCTCAATTCGGGCGTCGACGTCCTGATGCCGGGTGACGTCACCGAGCGCATCCGCGAGAACGTGACCGACAACCTGTATCTCAACCCGGCCGCGTTCTCGGCAACCGCGCTGAACCGGTTCGGCAACGCGCCGCGCACGCTGCCCGGCGTCTACTCGCCGTGGCGGAACAACGTCGACCTGTCGGTGAGCAAGAACCTGCGCACCGGCGGCAGCACGTCGGCGTCGGTCCGCATCGAGGTGCTCAACCTGCTGAACCAGGTGCAGTGGGCGTCGCCGGCCAGCTCGGCGTTCGGCAACTCGTCGTTCGCCCAGATCACGTCGCAGGCGAACAACATGCGCATGGTGCAGTTCACGTTCCGCTTCCAGTTCTAGCCGGAGCGAGCGTGTAACAACAGAAAGGCCGCGGGAATCAATTTCCCGCGGCCTTTTTCTTTCTCGGCGCGCCGGGGCGAACTATAGGGCTATGGGCTGTGGGCGCCGTCACGCTGTCACACTGCACGGCCTATTGCCCTTCCTTCCTTATCCGCTTGATTCGGAGTGTTTGACATGAAACGTCTCCTCCTCATTCTTGTCGCCTGTTCGTCTTTTGGCGTGGCCGTTGGCGCCATCTCCGTGCCGGTGCGATCGAAGGCGGGGATTGTCGCCTCGCAGAACGAGATCGCGTCGAAGGTGGGCGCCGACGCCATTCACGACGGCGGCACCGCCATCGACGCCATGGTCGCCACCGCGTTCGCCCTCGCCGTGACGCACCCGACCGCCGGCAACATCGGCGGCGGCGGCTTCATCGTGTACCGCCCGGCGAACGGGGAGCCGGCGGCGTACGATTTCCGGGAGACGGCGCCCGCGAAGGCGAGCGCGACGATGTGGCAGCCGGGCGGCGAGTACGACCGCGAGCTGCACCACAACAGCTATCTGGCGGTCGGTGTGCCGGGGACTGTCGCCGGACTGCACCTCGCGTGGAAGGAGCAGGGCAAGCTGCCGTGGCGGCGCCTCGTCGAACCGGCCATCGCGCTGGCCCGCGACGGCTTCGTCGTCAGCGACGGCCTCGCGCGCTCCCTCAAGGGGGCGCAGCGCCAGATGTCGAAGTACCCGGCATCGGTGGCGCAGTTCACGAAGAACGGCGTGCCGTACGAAGCGGGCGAGGTCCTCGAGCAGCCCGATCTCGCGCGCACGCTGGAGCGCATCGCGGCGAACGGGCCCGCCGGCTTCTACGAAGGGGAGACCGCCGCGCTCGTCGAGAAGGAGATGCTCGCGCACGGCGGCCTCATCACCCGCGAGGATCTGAAGAACTACAAGGCGGTCCGGCGCGTTCCGGTCCGCGGCACCTATCGCGGCTACGACATCGTCGCGATGCCGCCGCCCACGTCGGGCGGCGTGACGATGATCGAGGCGTTGAACATCATCGAAGGCTACGACCTGAAGGCGATGGGCGCCGGCTCGGCCGCGTCGGTTCACGTGATGGCCGAAGCGATGAAGCGCGCGTACGCCGACCGCGCGAAGTATCTCGGCGATCCCGACTTCAACCGCGACATGCCAATCGATCGGCTGATCTCCAAACCGTACGCCGCCGATCTGCGCAAGACGATCCGCCTGGATCGCACGGTTCCATCGTCGCCGGCAAGCTTCGAGTGGCCGCACGAGAGCAGCGAGACGACGCACGTGTCGATCGTCGACGGCCAGCACAACGCCGCCTCGATGACCTACACGCTGGAGCAGGGTTACGGCGTGAAGATCGTCGTCCCGGGAGCCGGGTTCCTGCTGAACAACGAGATGGGCGACTTCAACGCAGGCCCCGGCCTGACGACGGCCGCGGGATTGATCGGAACGGCACCGAACATGACCGCGCCCGGGAAGCGGATGCTGTCGAGCATGGCGCCGACGATCCTGGCCAAGGACGGCACGCTGTTCATGGTGACCGGCAGCCCGGGCGGCCGCACGATCATCAACACCACGCTCGAGACCATCGTCGGCGTCGTCGACTTCGGGATGAACGCGCAGGAGGCAGTGGACGCGCCGCGGTTCCATCACCAGTGGCTGCCCGACGAGATCAGCTACGAGCGCCAGGGGTTCTCGCCCGACACGGTGAAGGAGCTCGAGCGCCGCGGCCACGTCCTCCGGCCGGGCGGTGCGCAGGGTGTTGCCCAGGTGATCATCTACAACGCGGCAGACGGTGTTCTCGAAGGCGGCACCGATCGACGCGTCGCCGACGGCGCGGCGGCAGCGGTCAGGTGAAAGTTGAAAGTTAAAAGTTAAAACTCAAAACTCAAAACTTAAAACTGAGAGCTCAAAACTGAGAGCTCAAAGCTGAGACTGAGAACTGAGCCGCGGCTGTCAACATTCCGCGCCGGAGGATAGCGCACTGCGTGTTGACCATGTCAACATGGAGTGCATACAACAGACACGCATCACGAACATCGCGAAGACACGAAGGTGCACGACGGGCACGAGGAAGGGAGCTCAAAGGAGATTCACCTGCTTGTACCCGTCGTGGCCTTCATGACAGGGACTGCGGGGGCGCCGAGCCGGACGAAGGCGATGGAGGCTGGCGACCACTTCGACGGCGAGCGCTTCTTCAATCCCGGCCTGCGCAACGGCCGGTCGCTTGCCGCCGTGCCGAAGATGCTGTCGGAGCCGCGCGTCGCGTGGCCGGCTTCGATTCCCGTGCGGCAGCGGCCGCCCGAGCCGCGCCCCGCGACAGCCTGGGCGACGGTCACGTTTGTCGGCCACTCGACGTTCGTTCTCCAGACGAGGGTGGCGACGATCCTGACCGATCCGATGTTCTCGGAGCGGGCGAGCCCGCTGTCGTTTCTGGGGCCGCGCCGCGTGCGGCAGCCGGCGGTCACCCTCGATCAGGTGCCGGCCATCGACATCGTCCTGCTCAGCCACAATCACTACGACCACTGTGACCGCGCGAGCCTGCGGTATCTCGCGCGACGGTTCAACCCGCTGCTGGTCACGCCGCTCGGCAACGGCCGGCTGGCGCGGCGGGCCGGATTCCGACGCGTCGAGGAGCTCGACTGGTGGGCGGCGAGCCGCGAGGCACCGTTTCCGCTGAGCGTGACGCCGGCGCAGCACTTCTCGGCCCGCACGCCGTTCGACCGCAATCGCGCGTTGTGGGGCGGCTTCATGATGGAGATCGACGGTCGGCGGCTGTTCTTCGCCGGCGACAGCGGCTACGCCTCGCACTTCCGCGCCGTCCGCGCGCGCCACGGCGACAGCGATCTGGCGCTGCTCCCCATTGGCGCGTACGAGCCGCGCTGGTTCATGCAGGATCTCCACATGAACCCGGCGGAAGCGGTGCAGGCGCACCTCGATCTCGGGTCGTCGCTGAGCATCGGGATGCACTTCGGGACGTTTCGGCTGACTGCGGAAGGGATCGACGAGCCGCTGGCGGATCTCGAGCAGGCGAGGCGCGATCGGGGCGTGGCGCCCGACGCGTTCCGCACGCTCGATTTCGGCGAGTCGCTGCACCTGCGGTCTGCGGCGTCGACCGCCGCATGACGACATGACGGCGAGCCTTCCCGAGCACATCGAAGAGTTCCGCGATCGCCAGTGGCGGCGCGAGGACAGCCTGCGCATCGAGACCGCGTTCGAGGCCGAACGTTTCATCGAGCGTGTCGGCTTTGCCTCCTGTCTGGCCGATGTGCGGCGGCCGGGTCCATCGTTGTACGTCGCCGTGTGCGGCCGCCGCGACGCGGTCATGCCGCGCAACGTGCAGACGGATCCAGAGGCGTCGCATACCTGGCTGCTCAAGGACGAGATCCTGCGGCGCGGGAAGGTCTACTACGCGAAGCTCTCGCGCGGCCGCGCGACCTTCATCGCGCCGCGCCTGGTTCCGGCGTTCCAGGCGATCTGGGGCCTGCGGCGCGCGGAGGAGGCGCGACGTCTGAGCGTGCCGGCGCGCGCGATCCTGAAGGTGCTGCGGCGCGAGTGGGAGATGGCGACCGCCGACCTGCGCGTCGACTCGGGCGTGAGCGATCGCGCGGTGTTCACGCGCGCGATGGACGAACTGCAGGCGGCCATGCTTGTCGTCCCGTCCGAGGTGCTGTATCAGCCGAAGTTCACCTATATCTGGACGCTGTCGCTCGGACGATTTCCCGACCAGCTGCGTCGCCGGATCGGCCGGCCGCGCGCCGTTCGCGAGATCGCGCGCGCGTTCCTGACCACGGCGGGCATGACGGTCCCTGGCGAACTGGCGCGCGTGATCGGGCTGTCGCGCCCCGAAGCGGGGCTCGCCAACCGCGCGCTCGTCGCCGAAGGGTTCGCCGAGTCACCGTCACGCGGCGTGTACGTCCTCGCCAACCACGCCGAGCTCCCGCGATGAGACCGAACAGAACGGACGACTGCGAGCGGCCGTGCCCGCTGCCGCACGGCGGGTGACCGCGAGCGGCCGTGCCGCCGGCTGCGCCGCTGCCGCGCGGCGGGAAAACGCGCCTCGCCTCAGATCACTGTGCCTGCGCCTCGGACGGAACGTCCGTCCTGCGGCGCGTGCCGAAGCGGCTGCGGGCGTTTTCCCGGCTGACGTGCGCATCGCCGCGCTTTACGGCTCGCCAACGACACAACCGCTCGGGAGGCGTCCGTTGGCGTCACGCCTGTCTTGGTCGTAGCCGATGGTGACCGCGAGCGCTCGTGTCGCCGGCTGCGCCGCTGCCGCGCGGCGGAAAACGCACCTCGCCTCAGATCGCTGTGCCTGCGCCTCGGACGGAACGTCCGTCCTGCGGCGCGCACTGCGCGGCTGCGGGGCGTTTTCCCGGCTGACGCGTGCGTCGCCGCGCTCTACGGCTCGCCAACGACACAACCGCTCGCGAACACGTCGGCGCGGGACGCTGCTCAGAGGACCTGGGCGCGATGACAACAGCGGCGATCGTCAGTGTGGCGTCCGGCTCCGCTTCGCGCGAAGGTTTCGGCAGACCCCCGTAAACCCGAGGGGCCTGATCGCGACCGCGCGAGAGCGTCCATGAGCGCCTGCACCCTACCAGCCTTGCCTGCCCCACCAGCCCCACCAGCCCTGTTTTGCGCTACGGTGCCACGTTCGCGCGCGGTTCGGGCATCGGCGGTGGATAGGCGACGCCGAGCTGTTCGAGGTAGCTCTTGTACTTCGTCGGGTCGTAGTAGAACTTTTTCAGCTCGGGGCGGTACCGGTCCATCGTGTCCTTGTTCAACCAGATGGCCGGCTCGTCCTGCGGACGGAGCAGCGGCTTGTACTTCTGCGGCGCCTGCTGGACGTTCTCGAAGTAGTCGCGCGACGCCTTCAGCAGGTCGGGGCGTGTCAGCAGGTCGATGATCGTCATCGCATAAGCCTTGGCGCCCTGTGTTGCTCCCTTGTGGGCGACGGGGGTCGCCATGGCAATCGCGCTCGTCCAGTGATGTCCGATCGCGCCGGGGACGTTCGACGGGAACCGCAGCGTGATCGTCGGGACCGCCCACATCACGTCGCCGATGTCGTCCGACGCGCCGCCGGTCTGCTGTTCGGGCGGGATCGATTCGCGCCCGCGCAGCGGCTGCAGCTGCGTGGAGAGGCCGCGCTCGTTGACCCCCATCGCGCGCTGCAGCGCTTTGGCGAACTGCTGATCGGCGTCGCTCCACTGCGGCAGGCCGACCGCCTTGATGTTCTCGTACATCGCTTCGGCCATCGGCCGGTTGCCGTGCTGCGGCCACGCCGACCCCAGCACGCGCGACGTCCAGGTCGTGCCGGTCATTTCCGCGGCCGCCTTGGCCATCGTGTCGCCGAGATCCCAGAGCTCCTTGATGTGGTCGTAGTCGGTCTCGCGGAAGTAGTACCAGACCGACGCGTCGGGCGGGACGACGTTCGGCTGCGCGCCGCCGTTGGTGATCACGTAGTGCGATCGCTGCTGGGTGCGCAGGTGCTCGCGCTTGAAGTTCCAGGCGATGTCCATCAGCTCCACGGCGTCGAGCGCGCTCTTGCCCAGCCACGGCGACGCCGCGGCGTGCGAGCTCGATCCCTTGAACATGTACTCGACCGACACCATGCCGCTGCCGCCGCCCTGGCCCCAGCTCGTGCCGAGATCGCTGCCGACGTGGACGAACAGCACGGCGTCGACATCCTTGAAGACGCCCGCGCGGACGAACTGCGCCTTGGTGCCGAGCGCCTCCTCGGCGACGCCGGGCCAGAGCATCAGCGTGCCCGGGATCTTGTCGCGGTCCATCACCTTCTTCACCGCGAGCGCCGCCGTGATGATGAGCGCCTGCCCGGCGTTGTGCCCCTCGCCGTGACCCGGTGCGCCAGGCACCAGCTCCTTGCGCGTGACGACGCCGGGCGTCTGGTTCGTGCTGGGGAGACCATCGATGTCGGTGCCCAGCGCGATGATCGGATGGCCCGATCCGTAACGGGCGACCCACGAGGTCGGCACGCCGGCGACCGAGCGCTGGACGTCGAACCCTTCGCGCACAAGGACGTCGGTCAGGTGACGCTGCGTCTCGACCTCCTGGAACCCCAGCTCGCTGTAGCTGAACAGCTGGTCGACGAGCTGCTGCGTGAACACGCGTCGCGATTCCACGTCCGCGGCCACTTCGCTCTTGAGCGCTTCGGTCTTCGCGCTCGGCGCTGCGAGCTGCACCGAGGGGGTCGTCGGCGGCTCGGCGCCGCCGCCGCGCTGCGCGAGCGCCGGGGATGCAATGGAGAGGGAGAACAAGGCGAGCACGAACGGCAGGATGCGACGATCAGGCATGGTGAGGGTTCCTCTGGCGCGTAGTCTACCGCGCATTCACTGGCGTGGCTCCCAGGCCGATTTTCACGAACACGCGTCTCGTTGGCTCTGCCGTCGCGCCGGACGAATCGAGCGTCAGTCGGGAAAACGCCCCGCAGCCGCGCCCCGCAGCCGCTTCGGCACGCGCCGCAGGACGGACGTTCTGTCCGACGCGCAGACACGACGATCTGAGGCCGAGGTGCGTTTTCCGCCGCGGCAGCGGCGCAGCCGGCTACACGCGGGCTCGTGATCATCATCGGCCACGACGAGATTCGCCATTCCTGCAGGCCTTGGGTTGGCGCCGATGCGAGCGACCTGGGCGTCGCGCGATGGGCGACAGTCTGAAGCCGTGCCGAAGGGAGCGCAGATTTCGAGGGCGGGGCGCCGTAGGCAGCGCAGTCAGCCGGTTTAGGCGCCCGCCCGAGGGGCGTCAGGTTGAAATTGTGCGGACGACAGGCACGGCTTCGAGCGCGAGCGCCGCAGGAGCCGCAGCGGCGTCAACCCAAGCGCCTTCTCCATGACGCGTTCGCGAGCGGTCGTGTCGTTGGCGAGCCGTAGAGCGCGGCGACGCGGTGTTCGCTCCGGGTTCCTGACCGTGAGCCTTATACTCGAAGGTCGATGTTCACGATGTCTCGTCTCCTCTCACGTCGTCTGTTCGCGGCGGTCACGATCGCCGCGGTGCCGTTGATTGCTTCGATGCAGCCCTCTGCCACGGCAGCCGCGGCGCAGCCGTCCGACCCGCGCACGATCCTCGACCGCGTTTTCTCGGTCGCCCAGGCCGAGCGCGGCGAGCAGCGCTTCAAGCAGTCGTGCAGCTCCTGTCATCGCGCCGACGAGTTCGCCGGCAGCGCGTTCAGCGAACGATGGGAAGCGCAGACGCTCGGCGATCTGTTCGCGTACATCTCCGATTCGATGCCCGCCGACGACCCCGGCGCGCTGAAGCCCGAAGAGTACGCGAACGTCATCGCGTTCTTCCTCGGGCAGAACGGCTATCCCGTCGGCACCGACGACCTGCCGGCCGACGCCGCCGTGCTCAAGCAGATCGGGATCGTGGCGAATCCCAAATAGCCGCCAGGCCGAGTCAAGGATTGCCAACACGGACACGACACGGAAGCGACCGGTCCGCGCCTTCGTGATGAAGCGTGTGTCGAAGGATTGGTGTGCGCGGAGCGGACGAAAAAGTCCCAACACGGACACGGCACGGAAAACTGCGATCAGATCCACCGAGGCCACTGTTCATACCTGTTGGTCTCTCTCCTGAGACAAGCCGCGGTCGGGTGAGCCGTCTCACGTCTGTCCCGAAGATGCGCCTCCTTCGTGACCTTCGAGCCTTCGTGATGAAGCGTGTGTCGAAGGATTGGTGTGCGCGGAGCGGACGAAAAAGCCCCAACACGGACACGGCACGGAAAACTGCGATCAGAACCACCGAGGCCACCGCTCATACCTGTTGGTCTCTCTCCTGAGACACGCCGCGGTCGGGTGAGCCGTCTCACGTCTGTCCCGAAGATGCGCATCCTTCGTGACCTTCGAGCCTTCGTGATGAAGCGTGTGTCGAAGGATTGGTGTGCGCGGAGCGGACTAGAAAGCCTCAACACGGATACGACACGCTTTCCGCGTGTACGCGTCGAGCTCTTCGCGCGGGATGTACGTGCCGGGGCACATGCTGCATGTCGGCTGCGGGTCGGTCGGGTTGATCCCCCTTGCGCCACCATGCCGGCGGCGACGCATGCCAGGGCACCGGCGGCGAGCATGATCTTCCTGCCTGCACCTTCATCCGCATCTCAGACCTCGCTGAGCGGTGACTATGCCAGAATCAACAGCCGACGCAGGAATTTTGTGCAGTCCGATCCACGTCTTGCCTTGGACCCTGGTGCCGCCGTCGCGATCCGGCGTGCAGCCCGCGCAGACGCCGACGCGATCGCGCAGCTCAGCGGAGAGCTTGGATATCCCACCGATCGCGCGACGATGGCGCGGCGCATCCAGGCGCTGTCGGCCAGTGCCGATCACGCCGTCTTCGTCGCCTGTCGCGCCGATCGCCTCGTCGGATGGATACATGTCGCCGCCGTTCGTCACCTCCAGGCCGACACGCGCGCCGAGATCGGCGGGCTCGTCGTCGCGTCCGATGTGCGCGGGGAACGGATTGGCGCGCGCCTGGTGCGGGCGGCGGAAGAATGGGCGGCGGATGCGGGGCTGACGACGATCGTCGTGCGGTCGCAGATCGCCCGTGAGGCTGCGCACCGCTTCTACGAGCGCGAGGGATATGCGCGAACGAAGACGTCGGCGGTGTTTACGAAGTCGTTGACGCCCGAGCGATGAATGTGGCAGCCAGCTTTATCGAAGCGTCACAGCCCGACGCCATAGCCTCGAGCCTGCCACCGTCTCGAAAACCTATTCATCACGAAGGACGAAGGCCACGAAGGGTAACAGGTCGACTCTATGCGGACCTAAAGGTCCGCGGCTACTCACAACCAAGAGCCCAGAGCCCAAAGCCCAAAGCCCAAAGCCTATAGCCCAAAGCCCAAAGCCTATAGCCCAAAGCCCAAAGCCTATAGCCCAAAGCCCAAAGCCTATAGCCCAAAGCCCAAAGCCTATAGCCCATAGCCCATAGCCCATAGCCTAATAAGCCCACGTCCGGCTGAAGCCGGACACTACGAGTGGGCGTCGTCGGGCGGCGGGGTGACCTGCTCCGCGAAGTGACAGGCGCTCAGGTGCCCTGGGGCAATCTCGCGCAGCGGTGGCACCTCGGTCGCGCACACCGGCTGCGCCATGTAACAGCGGGTGTGGAAACGGCAGCCTGACGGCGGGTTCGCGGGGCTCGGCACATCGCCTGTGAGCACGATGCGGCGGCGTCGCCGATCGGGATCCGGAATCGGGATCGCGGAGAGCAGCGACACCGTGTACGGATGCCGCGGGTTCTCGTACAGCTCCGCGCTGCGTGCGAGCTCGACGATCGACCCGAGATACATCACCGCCACGCGATCGCTGATGTGTTTCACGACCGACAGATCGTGCGCGATGAAGATGTAGGTGAGCTGCATCTGCCGCTGCAGGTCGCGCAGCAGGTTGACCACCTGCGCCTGGATCGAGACGTCGAGCGCCGAGACCGGCTCGTCGGCCACGATCAGCCGCGGATCGACCGCCAGCGCACGCGCGATCCCGATGCGCTGACGCTGCCCGCCGGAGAACTCGTGCGGGTACCTGACCGCGTGCGTCGGCGACAGCCCGACGAGCGTCAGCAGCTCGGCGACGCGGTCGTTCGCCGCTCGCCCCCTCGCGATCCCGTGCGTCGTCAGCGCTTCACGCAGGATGCTGCCGATCGTCAGCCGCGGATTCAGGCTCGAGTAGGGATCCTGAAACACGATCTGCATCTTCCGCCGGAGCGGGCGCATCGCGCGCCGCGGCAGACCGACGATCTCCTGCCCCTCGAACGTCACGCTGCCGCTGGTGGGCGGGATCAGCTGCAGAATGCACCGCCCGGCGGTCGTCTTGCCGCAGCCGCTCTCGCCGACGAGCCCGAGCACCTCGCCGGCGTGCACGTCGAACGAGACGCCGTCGAGCGCCTTCACATGCCCGACCGTCCGGGACAGCAGCCCCTTGCGGATCGGGAAGTGCTTCTCGAGATCGCGCACGCGAAGGAGTGGTGACAGCTCGCTCATTTATGTTGGAGACGGTTGGAGGTCCGGCTGAAGCCGGACACTACGATAGACACCGCACATCTATGCACCCGACGGCACGGGGCTCAGCGTGCCGGCCGCGATCTCGCCGGCGCGGAAGCAGCGCGACTGATGCCCCGGCTCGATCTCCACCAGCGCCGGCTCCTCGAGGCACCGGTTCTGCGCCACCGGACACCGCGGGTGGAACCGGCAGCCGACGGGGAAGCGGGCCGGATTCGGCACGCTGCCAGGAATGACGCGCAGGCGATCCTGCACCGCATCCAGCTTCGGCAGCGACGCCTGCAGGCCGGCCGTGTACGGGTGCAGCGGGCGCCTGAACGCCGAGCGCACGTCGCAGAATTCGACCACGCGGCCGGCGTACATGACGGCGACGTGATCCGCCGTCTCGGCGACGACCCCGAGATCGTGCGTGATCAGGATGACCGCCATCCCGAGATCCCGCTGCAGCTGCCGGAGCAGCTCGAGAATCTGCGCCTGTATCGTCACATCCAGCGCCGTCGTCGGCTCGTCGGCGATGAGGACGGCCGGATGGCAGGCGAGCGCCATCGCAATCATCACGCGCTGGCGCATGCCGCCCGACATCTGGTGCGGGTACTCGTCGATCCGCTGCTCCGGCGACGGGATGCCGACGAGCTCCAGCATCTCGATGGCCCGCCGCCGCGCGGCCTGCCGCGTGAGACGCTCGTGCAGCACCAGCGTCTCGGCGATCTGCTCGCCGCACGTGTAGACCGGGTTGAGCGACGTCATCGGCTCCTGGAAGATCATCGAGATCTCCTTGCCGCGGATCGCGCGCATCTCGCGTGCGCTCGCCGTCAGGATTTCGCGGCCGCGAAACAGCACCGAGCCGCCGACGATGCGGCCCGGCGGCTGCTGGACGAGCCGGAGGATGGACAGCGCCGTGACGCTCTTGCCGCTGCCCGACTCGCCGACGATCGCCAGCGTCTCGCCCGCCTGTACTTCGAACGAGACGCCGTCCACCGCGCGGACGACGCCGGTGTCGGCGAAGAAGTAGGTCTGCAGATCGCGCACGCGCAGGATCGGCTCGGCGCTCACGATCGGCCCCCCGTGACCCGCCGCGGATCGAGCGCGTCGCGCAGGCCGTCGCCGAGGAAGTTGAACGCCATCACCGTCAGGAAGATCGCCAGCCCCGGCACGTAGAGCAGCCAGGGGAACGACGTCAGCGCGCGGATGCTTCGCGCCTGGTTCAGCATGTTCCCCCATGACGCCGCCGGTTCCTGCACGCCGACGCCGAGGAACGAGAGCACGACCTCACCGAGGATGTAGCCGGGGACCGAGATCGTGGCGGCGACGATCACGAACGAGAAGGTGTTCGGCAGGATGTGCCGCGTGATGATCCGGAAGCGGCTGACGCCGAGCGCTTCGGCCGCGGTGACGTACTCGTTGCGCCGGATCGACAGCACCAGGCCGCGAATGACGCGGGCGAGGCCCGCCCATCCGATGAACGCCAGAATCGCGACGATGCCGAGGTAGACCTGCTGGCTTGGAAGATCGATCGGGAACACGGCGCGCAGGGCGATGATCAGGTACAGCGACGGGATGCTGAGGAGCAGTTCCGTGCCGCGCATGATCGCCGAATCGGTGAGGCCGCCGAAGTAGCCGGAGACGCCGCCCAGCAGCAGGCCGAGCGAGAAGGAGATCAGGATGCCGATGAGCCCGACGGTCAGCGAGATCTGCCCGCCGTACAGCAGCCGCGAGAACTCGTCGCGGCCGAACGAATCGGTGCCGAGCAGGTAGATCCGGTCGCCGCCGTCCAGCCCGAACAGGTGGATGTCGCTTCGGACGATTCCGAGGATGCGGTACTCGGCGCCGCGGACGAGGAAGCGGATCGGCCGGTCGCCGTCCGGCACCTCGCGGTAGGCGAAGGTGGAGGGGTTGGTCAGCTCCGTGATTCGAACGAACGGCCTGACGTGGAAGCGTCCGTCGCTGTCCACCCAGTGCAGATCGTGCGGCGGATGGAAGTAGCGCCGGCGGTCCATTTCGTCTTCCGGGTAGGGGGCGACCAACGGCGCGACGATCGCGAGCAGGTAGAACAGCAGCAGGATGGTGCCGCCGGCGATCGCCAGCGGGCTCTTCTTCAGCTGTCGCCAGAAGATCCGCGCGGGCGATTCCGGGGGAGCGCCGCTGTCGTCGCTCGACGATTCACGATCGATCACCAGCGGCGCGTACGGATCGGTCGTCCGGCTGAAGCCGGACGCCGCATACGGGTCGGCGCCGGACGCCACATTCGGATCCGGCTCGCGCGACTCAGTCATAGCTGATCCGCGGATCCGCGAGCGCGAGCAGCAGGTCGGCGATCAGGTTGCCGAGGATCAGGACCACCGATGCCATCAGCACCGATCCCATCACGAGATACTGGTCCTGCGTGAGGATCGCGTCGAGCGTCAGGCGCCCGAGCCCCGGCCACGAGAAGATGATCTCGGCGACGAACGAGCCGGAGACGAGCGCGCCGAGCGTGTAGCCGAAGAGGGTGATCATCGGGTTCAGCGCGTTGCGCAGCGCGTGCTTGTAGATCACCACCCGCTCGTCGAGCCCTTTCGATCGCGCCGTCGTGACGTAGTCGAGCCGCAGCACGTCCAGCAGGTTGCCGCGCATCTGCCGCATGCGGCTCGCCAGCGGCACCAGCCCGACGACGAGCGCCGGCAGCGCCAGGTGCCAGAGGAGATCGCCGAGCTTGCCGATCGCGCTCATCTCGTCGTAGTCGATCGATCGCATGCCGCCGACCGGAAACCATCCGGTGCGCGCGGCCAGCATCAGCAGCAGCAGACCGGAGAGGATCTCGGGGATCGACAGCCAGACGAACGCGATGAGCGACAGGCTCTTGTCGATCCACGAGTACTGCCGCACGGCGGCCCAGATGCCGAGCGGCAGCGCGAGCCCCCACGTGACGATGGCCGCCGCGCCCGCCAGCAGCAGCGTGTTCCCGAGACCTTCACTGATGACGCGGAACACCGGCTGGTGGCGCGAGAACGACTGTCCGAAGTCGAAGTGCAGGAGGACGTTGCGCAGGTAGAGCCCGTACTGCACGTACCACGGCCTGTCGAGGCCGAAGTTGCGCCGCATGGCGTCGATCGTGGCGGGCGAGATGGCGGGGTTCTCCGCCATCTGGTTCAGGAAGTCGCCCGGGGCGAGCTGCAGCAGGATGAAGGTCAGCGCCGAGATCCCGAAGAGCAGCGGGATCATCTGCAGGAAGCGCCGAAGGACGTAGGTCTTCATCCCGCGATCTGGCCTACTTCACGTACACCCGATCGATGTTCCAGATCAGACGGTGCGGAATCACCGACGGCTTCAGGTTGCCGAAGCGGTTGCGCACCGGGACCTTCGCGTCGATCGTCGGCAGCCAGATGAACCACGCCTGCTCGTTGACGATGGTCTGCACCTCTTTCCAGGCCTGCTTGCGCACGGCGAGGTCGGCGCTGGTGACGATCGTGTCCATCAGGCCGTCGATCTTCGCCTCTTCCGGCGTTTCGGGCTTCGGCTGGCTGATGTTCCAGTAGTGCGTCCGCCCGCTCGAGCGCCACACGTTCTGGCCCATCGCCGGATCGGGCGGCACGCCAGACTGCAGCCCGAGCAGGATGGCGTCGTACTGCATGTCGTCGCGGATGTTCGACACGAGCGTGTTGAAGTCGATCGGGACGAGCGTCACCTTGACGCCGATCTTCGCGAGGTCGTCGCGGATGAAGTTGGCCATCCCGACGCGCGTCCGGTTGTCGCTGTTGGTCTTGAGCGTGAAGCTGACGGTGCGCCCCTGCCTGTCCTCGAGCACGCCGTCGCCGTTGACGTCCTTCCATCCGAGGCTCGCGAGCAGACGCTTCGATTCCTCGAGGTTGAAGTCGTACTTCACGACGTCGGGCGTGTACCAGACCTTCGAGCCGGGGGTCGACGTCGACCAGTTCTTCACGGCGTCGCCGAAGAAGATGCTCGGGATCATCGCGTCGCGATCGACCGCCATCGAGACGGCGCGCCGGAACACCGGGTTGCTGAACCAGCTGTACTTCGCCGCGTCGACGAACGGCTCGCCCGCCTTGCGTCCGTTTCCGGCGTGCTTGACGGTGTTCAGGTTGAACCAGACGAAGTTGGTCGTCAGCGCGGGGCCGAGATTGTACAGGGTGTAGTTGCCCTGCTGCTGGTTCTCGGCGTACCACTGGTAGTTCTCGGGTTTCGGGTTGTCCAGCCCGTCGATCTGTCCCGAACGGAACTTCAGATCGAGCGCGTCCTGATCGGGGACTTCGAGGAACACGAGCTCGTCGAGGTACGGCAGCCGGTTCTTCTCGGAATCGATGCCGAACCAGTACGGGTTCGGCTCGAGCACCGTCTTCTCGCCGGGCGCGTACTGCTTCAGACGCCACGGTCCGCTCGTGACCAGCTGATCCGGCGGCGTGCTGATGTTGTAGGCCGACGCGTAGTTCCCGGCTGTGTAGATCGGTTCGAGCACATGCTTCGGCATGATGCGCACCGAGCCCGCGAGCGGCACCACCATCGCGTTCGGCGCCGGCAGCCTGATGACGAACGTGTAATCGTCCGGCGCGCTGACGTCCCACTTCTTTCCGTTGGTGATGAGCAGGTCCTGCACCGACGGGTGCAGCGTGTCGTCGTAGGCGAGCTGGAAGCTGAAGAGCACGTCGGCCGACGTGATCGGGTGGCCGTCGGAGAAGGCGGCCCCCTTGCGCAGATGGAACGTCCAGGTGAGGTTGTCTGGCGCCAGCTCCCAGTTCTTCGCGAGACCAGGCACGTCCTCCTGGGTCTCGTTGTCGAAGTCGGCGAGGCTCACGAACAGGTTGTTGGTGATGTCGGTCGAGGAGGTCTCGTTCGCCATCATCGCGTTGAACGTCTTCGGCCCGCTCGTGGCTCCGATCACGAACCGCCCGCCGTATTTGCCGATCGCATCGATGCGCTCGACGCGCGGTTCGTCTGGCAGCGGATGCGTGTCGCGGACGAGGGCCGGAGCCGCTTCCTTTCCACTGTCGCCGCCGCAGGCCGCGGCCGCGCAGGCGGCGATGACGGCGCATGCGAGCACCGCGATGGTTCGAGCCGGTCGAAGACGTCGCATCAAGCCTCCAGAACCTCCGAAAACACTCAAGAAAAGCAATGCGTTGCGAGTATAGCGCGACCGCGCGGGGCGAATGCCCGACACGCACGGGATCCCTCGATCAGACGCTGACGGAGCCGGTGCGGCCGCGGGCTTGATTTGACCCGGCCGCGGCGCGGTAGGATGCTGGGCTTGATGACAGAACAGGAAGCACCCAAGGTACGTGCGTCGCGGGCGGGATGGATCGCCGCAGCCGTTCTGCTGCTGATTGCCGCCGCCGCCGGCGTCTACGCCGCCAACCTCCGCAACCAGCTGGAAGACGTCCAGCTCCGTCTCGTCGACGCCGTGCTGAAGCTGCAGCTCTCCGAGGAGCGGGTCAACAACATGAAGGCGGCATCGGATGCGATGCAGCAGAACCTGTCGATCATCGCGGCGCGCGACACCGTCGAGATCGTCCTGACCGGAGCGGGTGCCGCGCCCAACGCGAGCGGCCGCGTGTTCACGAGCGCGTCGCGAGGCCTGCTGTTCGCCGCGACAGGCCTGCCTCTCGTCCAGGACGATCAGGCCTACCAGCTCTGGTTCATGACGCGCGGCGCGCCGGTGAACGCGGGGCTGGTCCGCCCCGACGAGCAGGGGAACGTGACGGCGGCGTTCGATCCGATTGCCGAAGGGGCGTCGGCGACCGGATTCACCGTGTCGCTCGAGCCGCGCAGCGGCGTCGAGAAGCCGGCCGGTCCGATCGTGCTCGTGTCGGCGAAGTAGACGGCCGGGTCTGAAGACCCGGCCCTACGTACGGTCGGTCATGACGGCCGGCCATCACGTACGTAGGGTCGGGTCTTCAGACCCGACCTCAATCAGACCCGACCCGGTTTCTTCCGGATCGTCACGTATCCCCAATACGCCTTCGGCGCCGAGCCGTACGCGAACAGCAGGATGTCGCCGCCGTCACGTGCGCCGAGGCTGCCGTAGGTCACCTGGCCGGCGGCGGCGGGGACCTCGATCGTGAAGTCCTCCAGCGACATCTCCTGCGTGAACGTCAGCGTCCGCCCGTCGTCGGACTCGCCTTCGGTGACGAGCGCCCACCCGCGATTGCGCTGCGCCGGATCGGCATTGGGCGGCAGATCGATCTGTTGCGTGCCGCTCGTGCCGTGGAGCACGAGCTTGCCGTCCTCGATGGTCATCCGCTCGACGACGTCGATCGACAGCGGACGGTATTCTCCGGTCGCGACGACCTCGTCGGACGTGGCGCTCAGCGGGCCCTCGTCGGGCAGCCCGCGCGAGCATCCCGCGGAAAGGGCCGCGGCCAGGATGACCGCCGGGAGCAGGGATCGAACGCAGGACATGCCGTCCATGATACGAATCGGAGAGCCGCCTGCGCTACACTCCCCGGGCCGGAGGCCAGGACCTCCGCGAAAGGATTCCACATGATGAAACGTTGGTCCGTGGCGGCTCTCCTCGCGTGCGCGGCCGTCGTCGGCGGCGCCGGCGTGCAGCGCCTCTCGGCGGCTGGCGACGATGGGCAGAAGCTGCTGACGATCGATCACCACGTGCGGGTCACCTCCAAGGTGCCGTCGATTGCCGGGCAGGTGAGCACCGTCTACGTGCGCGAGAAGGTGAGAGCGGGCAGCGCGCTGCGCGGCGCGACGCCGCCCGATCGCGTCGTCCTCTTCATTCACGGCGCCGGCACGCCCGCCGAAGTGGCCTTCGACGTGCCGTACCAGGACTACAGCTGGATGGCGTATCTCGCCGAGGCCGGGTTCGACGTGTTCGCGATGGACGTGACCGGCATCGGCCGATCGGCGCGCCCGTGGCCGATGAACGATCCGTGCAACCTCTCGCCGCAGCAGCAGGCGTCGCTCGTCCCGACGCTCATCCCCGCGCCGTGCCAGCCAAGCTACCCGAAGACGATCACGACAATCGCCAACGACTGGGACGACATCGACGCGGTCGTCGACTACGTGCGCGCGCTGCGGCACGTGGACAAGATCAGCACCGTCGCCTGGTCGCTCGGCGGTCCGCGATCGGGCGGCTACGCGGCGCTTCATCCCGAGAAGATCAGCCGCCAGGTGATGCTCGCGCCCGCCTACAACCGCCAGGGGGCCGCCGGACCTCCCGAGACGCCGCGCGCGAACGCCGTCCCGTTCAACACCCAGTCGCTCGCCGACTTCAACGCGTTGTGGGGACGCCAGACCGCCTGCCCGGGCCAGTGGACCGACGATGTGCACGACGTCGTCTGGTCGGAGATGCTGGCGTCCGATCCGGTCGGATCGACCTGGGGGACGGGCGTGCGCCGGGCGCCGAGCACGCCGTCATGGGGCTGGAACCAGGCGGTGGTCGCGAAGTCGCAGACGCCGATCCTGATGGTTGCCGGCGTGCACGACGGACAGGTCTCGCCCGACGCGGTGCGCCGGCTGTACGAGGATCACGGCGCGACCGAGAAGGTCTTCGTCGACCTCGCGTGCTCGTCGCACAACGCGATGTGGGAGAAGAACCACCTGCTCCTGTTCCGCGCGTCGCTCGAGTGGCTCACCGCCGGGACGGTCGACGGGCAGAAGAGCGGGATGATCAGGATGGGGTATTGAGAAGAAAGTGATCGCGTCAAGGTGTAAAGGGGGATGTAAAGGGGGAAGATGTAAAGGTGTAAAGGTATAAAGCGACGGCTTCCGTCCTCCAAGTACAATCAGCTGATATGCCAACGTTGACTGTCGAGGGGTTTGGAAGCGTCGAAGTGTCGGACGGCAAGCGGCTCGTGCTCGCGATCGAGCAGGATGCGCGGGTCGACATTCTCCATGCGTGCGGCGGCAATGCGCGCTGCACGACCTGCCGCGTGGAGTTCGTCGACGGGGAACCGTCGGCCCAGACCCTTGCCGAGCGTGAACGGCTGGAGGCGCGCGGGCTGAGCGGCGTGCGCCTCTCCTGCCAGATCGTCTGCGCGCACGACATGACGGTGCGCGCGATCAGCCGTCTCGAAGGCAGCGGCCGTCTCGATCCCGGGCCGACGCCCGATCCGTCAATCCAGCCACCCCCGCAGTGGGCGTAGGGAACGCATGCCCGGACGGCGGTCCGCCGCCATCGGTCTGGTCGGCGCGGCCCTCACCAGCTTCGGCCTGAGCCTTTCCGCTACGTCCGGCTCCGCAAATGTGGCGTCCGGCTTCAGCCGGACGAGCGCCGCCGTCTCCTCGACGCCATCGATCCTCGTCTCGCGTCAACTGCTGGAGCGGCAGCAGCTGCGCGTAGGCGATCTGGTGTCGCTGTCGGCCGACGCGTCGGGAGGCAGCCCGCGGCAGTTCCGCATTGCCGGCGTCTACGAGCCGACGCCAGACCCGATGCGGCTTGGCGATCCACGGCTGGAAGTGCGGCTGCACCTGCCCGACCTGCTCGACATGGTCGCCGATCCGGACGATCCCATCGACGCGGAGACGGTCGACGCCATCAACCTGTCGCTCGCCGATCCGGCGCAGGGGCGGGACGTCGGACGGCGTCTTTCGAACAGCGTTCCCGGGACGGTGGCCCAGCGTACGGGCAGTGACGAGCGGCGCGCCGCTCCGTTCGTGGTGCTCGAGCGGTTTCACCTCGCGATTGCGATCGTGACCGTCCTGGCGAGCAGCGTCTTCCTGCTGGCGTTGATGCTGATGCTCGTCGAGGAGCGCCGCTCGACGGTCGGCGTGCTCCGTCTCATCGGCTTCCGCCGCGGCCGCATCCTGCAGCACGTGCTCGCGGAAGGGGTCGTCATCGCCGTCGCCGGCGCGCTCTTCGGCATCGTGCTGTCGCTCGTGATGCAGCACGGGATCAACGCGTTCTTCCAGTGGCGCTACGACACGGCGCTCGTCTTCGTCCGCATTACGGCCGGTGTCGTGCTCCGGTCGATGGCGATTGCCGTGCCGCTCGGCGTCGCGGCCATCCTCGCCTCGTCGTGGTCGCTGCTCCGTCGCGACGCGATCGCGCTGAACCGCCGATGAGAGCCGTTGCCTTCGCCGCGCGCAGTCTCCTCAGACAGCCGGGGCGCACGGCGCTCGGCGTCATCGGCATCGCCGCCGTCGGCGCGCTGCTGTTCGACATGCTCCTCCTCTCGCGCGGCCTCGTCGTCTCGTTTCGCGATCTGCTCGACAGCATCGGTTTCGACGTGCGCGTCACCGCGACCGACTCGCCCCTGCCGGGCGGGCGGCTCGAGGGCGCCGGGGCCGTCGCCGCGGAGCTCGCGGCGCTCCCCGGCGTGGCCGAGGCCGTGGCCATGCGGACCGGCAACGGCGAAGTGGTGCTCGACGCGCCCCGCCGCGTCGTGCCGTTCTCGCTGAGCGGCATCGATCCCGGACGGCGCCGGCCGTGGACGATCGTGCACGGCGCCGACCTCGACGCGAGCGACGACCCGGCGAAGCGGTCGATCGTCGTGAACCAGACGCTGCTCGACGCCGTCGGGCTGCCGCTTGGCAGCGAGGTGCGCGTGCGGACCGGTTGTGAAGCGGGCCGCGCCGCGCCGGTGCCCCGCCCCTTCACGATCGTCGGGGTGGCGCAGTTTCCGTTCGAGGACGAGGGGCAGGGCACGGCGGTGATGACGCGGGCGGCGCTGCTCGCGTCGTGCGGCGACGACAAGGACCTCGCCGACATGATTCTCGTCGCGTCGAGCGGCGGGTCGGCCGCCGCGTTGAGCGCCATCCGGCAGGCGCGCCCCGACCTGTACGCGTTCACCAACGAGCAGATCGTCGCCCGCATGCAGGCGCAGAGCTTCACCTACTTCCGCCAGATCTCGACGGTCCTCTCCACGATCACGCTGACCTTCGGCTTCCTGCTCATCACCGTCCTGCTCACCGTGTCGGTCAACCAGCAGCTCGCCGAGATCGCCGCGCTGCGCGCGCTCGGCTTCTCGCGCGCGCGCGCCGCGGCCGACGTCCTGGCGCAGGGCGCGATGCTGGTCGGCGCCGGCGGCCTGCTCGCGCTGCCGCTCGGCCTGGCGCTCTCGATGTGGCTCGATCGGATCCTGAAGGCGATGCCGGGCATCCCGGCGGCGATGCACTTCTTCGTCTTCGAGCCGCGCGCGCTGGCGCTGCACGCCGCGCTGCTCACCGCAACCGCGCTGCTCGCGTCGAGCTATCCGATGTGGCTCGTCGCCCGGCTGCCGATTGCCGCGACGCTGCGGAACGAGGTCGTCGGATGACGCCGCTCGTCGACGCGCGGGCGGTGGCGAAGATCTTCCCGATGGGCGGCGGGCCGGTCCACGCGCTGCGGGACATCTCGATCACGATCGGGCGCGGCGAGTACCTGGCGATCCGCGGGCCCTCGGGCTGCGGCAAGTCGACGCTGCTGCACATCCTCGGCTGCGTCGACACGCCGACGTCGGGGACGCTGCTGTTCGACGGGCACGAGGTGAGCGGTCTGTCGGATCTCGCGCGGAGCAACCTGCGGCTGCGCAGCATCGGGTTCGTCTTCCAGCGTTTCTTCCTGCTGCCGATGCTGACGGCCGCCGAGAACGTCGACGTGCCGCAGTCGGAAGCCGGCGTGCCGCGCGCCGAGCGGCGCAGGCGCACCGCCGAGCTGCTCGACTACGTCGGCCTCACCCATCGTGCGGATCATCGGCCGTCGCAGCTGTCGGGGGGCGAGGCGCAGCGCGTCGCGATCGCGCGCGCGCTGGCGAACCGCCCGCAGCTGCTGCTGGCCGACGAGCCGACCGGCGAGCTCGATCGCGCCAACGGCGAGCACATCGCGCGGCTGCTCGATCGCGTCCAGGCGGACGGCACGACCGTCGTCGTCGTGACGCACGATCCGTCGCTGGCCGATCGGGCGAGGCGGCAGCTGCTGATGCGCGACGGGCGCATCGAAGGCGAGGAGCGCACGCCGTGATCCTGACGATGGCGTGGAAGTCGCTGCTCGCACACCCGGTGCGCACCGCGGTGCTCGGCGTCGGGTTCGGCCTTGGCGTGTCGGTGATGGCGACGCTGCTCGGCGTCGGCGAAGTGGTGCTGCAGCAGGCGCGCGCGCCGGAGCTGGCCGGCGGCGGCGACATGCTCCTCACGAGCCTGTCGGGACCGGTGACGTCGGCGCGGTTCGCGCTGTCGCGCATCGCCGCGGACGCTGGCGTGACGAGTGCGTCGCCGCGGCGGCGCGCGGAGCTCTTTCTCGTCGCGCCGGGCGGCGGCGTCGTGCAGGTCGGCGCGCAGGGCGGCATCCCGAGCCTCGAACACGCCGTCGGCGATCCCGAGACCGCCGGCATCGCGGCGTGGAGCGACGCCGAAGGCGACGACGCCTGGGCGCATCCGGATCCTGGCGCCGTGCTGCGCGCGATGGATCGTTTCCGCGCCGTCCCCGACGTGCCGGCCCGCGCCGACTCGTGGGCCGAGTGGCTCTACTTCAAAGGGCGCGCGGACGACGTGCAGTTCTACATGACGTTTCTCGCGGGCCCGAGGACCGAGGACGCCGGCCGCGTCGCCGGCGTGCGCCTGCAGATCGATCGCGGCGGCCGCACGCGTACCTACGGCGCATCGGAGACGCTCGACGAGGCGTCGATCGTCGAGCGCGCGCCGGACCTGACGATTGCCGGCGCGCAGGTGCGGCTGCAGGGGCTGCAGTATCACGTGACGTTCGATCTGCCGTCGCTCGACGATCGAGGGCGCACGCGCGTCACCGGAGGGTTCACGATCGAGGCGGTGCCGGGACGGTCCCTCAGCCCGATCGAGCTGCGCGGCGCCGCCGGATGGGTGTCGGGCTACACCGTGCCGGTGATGTCGGGCGCGCTGTCGGGCCGCGCGGTTGCCGGAGGTGAACAGATCGACCTGACCGGCAGCGGCTACCACGATCACAACTGGGGCTTCTGGAAGGATGTATCGTGGCGCTGGGGCCAGGTGCAGCACGAAGGGCTGTCGTTCGTGTACGGACGTGTCATCCCGCCGCCCGACGCGGCCGATCCGGAGCGCCTGCCGGGTTTTCTCGTCGCGCTCGGACCCGATGGGCCGATCGGATACGCGACGCGTGTCAGCATCGAGGAGACCGATGCCCCTGGAGCGAATCGTCCCGAGCGGATTCGCGTGACGGGCCGCGCTCGCGATCTCGAGCTCCAGATGGACATCAGCGTCGAGAGCGCCATCGTGAACCGCGGTGGTCCGCTGTCGCCAGGGCCGGACTTCCTCCAGATGCGGGGCACCTACCAGGTTCGGGGGCGTGCCGGCGGACAGACGATCGACTTCGCCGCGCCCGGAGCCGCGGAGACGTTCAGGGAGCCGGAGCTCGCAGGCCGCACGCGTCGATGAGGCCGCGCATGTCGGCGGGCAGCGGCGCCTCGACGTCGACCGTCGCATCCGAGAACGGATGAGCGAAGCGGAGCCGCCAGGCGTGCAGCGCCTGCCGCGAAAACTCCGACGCAGGATGGCTTTTCGCGAGCGCGGCCGTTCGCTCGGCGCCGTACTTGCGGTCGGCCACGATCGGCCAGCCTCGCGCCGCCAGGTGCACGCGCACCTGGTGCATCCGTCCGGTCACGAGACAGCACTGCATCAGCCCCATCGCGCTGCCGCATGCCTCGGCACGATCGAGCCGCTCGAACATCGTCACGCTCCGCAGGCCGCCGGTGTCCGCGACGACGACGCGACGGCGGTCCGCCGGATCGCGCCGCAGCGCGAGGTCGATCGTGCCGGCGCGATCGTCCACCGGTCCGTGCACGACGGCCAGGTAGATCTTCTCGCTGCGCGGTGACGCCAGGGTGCGCTGCAGGCGTGCGTGCGCCTGCGCCGACTTGGCCATCAGCACGACACCGGATGTCAGCTTGTCGAGCCGTCCGACGAGCGACGGGCGGCTGCCTTCGGCCCAGTCGCGTGCGTACCACAGGACGACGTTGAGGAGCGAACCTGTCGGGTGGCGATACGTCGGGTGCGACACGACGCCCGGCGGCTTGTCGACGATCAGCAGGTGCTCGTCTTCGTACAGCCGGACGAGCGCGCCCGATTCAGGTGCCGGCTCGCGCCTCTGCTGATCGTCGGGCAGCGCGATCTCGAGGCTGTCGCCGAGCGCGGCCCTGACCGAGGCGCGCCGCACGATCCGGCCGTTGATCGTCACGCGGCCGGCGCCGATCCACGTCTGCACGCGGGTCCGCGTCGCCCTCGGCACGTCGGACAGGTGCCGTCGAATCACGAGATCGAGCCGTCTGCCCGCGTCGCCGCGGTCGGCGACGATCACGCGCGAAGCAACCACCACGCGTCGATCGTAGGGCTTTTTCGAGGTTTCTGAGATCGCGGAGCGCTTTCGACATCGACTGATGTAGCCGCGGACCTTCAGGTCCGCCGTCTCCGCACGTAGGGCCGGGTCTTTAGACCCGGCCATCCACCCGAGCTCACCCGTATCCGATGGCTTACGGGTTGCTAACGCCACGGCGGGTGATTCACGTGACAAGCAGATACAGCTCGTCGGTACTCGGCCGGTCCGTGTGTGTCCTGGGATGCGCGCTGTTCGCGGTCCAGATCGAATCGGCGGACGGCGCGCCCCGCGTCCGCGGCGACGAGGTCGCACGCGGTCATCGCGCGGCGGCGGGAGAAGTGCTCGTACGCATGCGGCCCGACGTGTCGGGGCGCACGGCGCGCGTGGCCGACGATCCGCTGGCCGATGTCGAAGCCGAGGAGCCGATTGGCCGCGGCGTCTGGCGTCTCGTGCGGTCGCGCAGCCGCTCCGCCCAGGTGCTCGCCGACCTGCTTCGCGCGCGCCGCGACGTCGCCGTCGCCGAGCCGAACTTCGCCGTCCGTCTGACCGGCACGCCCGACGATCTCGCCGCGCCGCTCTGGGCGCTGCAGAACACCGGGCAGCGCCTCGAGAACGGCGATACCGCGACGCCCGGCGTGGACCTCGACGCGCTCGACGCCTGGGACATCAGCCAGGGCTCGCGCCGCATCGTCGTCGCGACCATCGACACCGGTGTGATGCAGACGCACCGGGATCTTGCGGCGAACCTCTGGACGGCGCCGCGCGCCTTCACGGTGACGATCGGCGGACGGACGATCACGTGCGCGGCCGGCACGCACGGCTTCAACGCCGTGACCCGGACGTGCGATCCTGCCGACGACAACGGTCACGGCACGCACGTCGCCGGCAGCATCGGCGCCGTCGGCAACAACGCGAGCGGAGTGGTCGGCGTCAACTGGACGACGAGCCTCATGGCGCTCAAGTTCATGGACGCCGACGGCAACGGCTACATCTCCGACGCGATCAACGCGATCGAGTTCGCGCTGCAGGTGAAGCAGACGTTCGCGTCGAGCGGCGAGGCCGACATCCGCATCCTCAACAACAGCTGGAGCGGCGGCGGGTTCTCGCAGGCGCTGCAGGACGAGATCGCGAGAGCGGAGGCAGCCGGCATGCTGTTCGTGATCGCCGCCGGCAACAACGGGCTGGACCACGAGGTCACGCCGGTGTATCCGGCGGACTACGGCGGCGCGAACGTGCTGACCGTCGCCGCGACCGATTATCACGACGAGCTCGGCGTCTTCTCCGACTACGGCGCGGGCCACGTGCACGTCGCCGCGCCCGGCGTTCTGATCTACTCCACCGCGCTCTCGACGACCGATCCGGCGGGGACGTTCGGCACGCGCAGCGGCACCTCCATGGCGGCCGCGTACGCCTCGGGCGTCGCCGCGCTGGTGCTGTCGCACTGCAGCTACTCGGCCGGCGCGCTGCGCGAGGCGCTGATCGCGAGCGGCGTGCCGGTGCCGTCGATCGCCGGACGGACGCAGTCGGGCCGCCGCATCAACGCCGCCGCGGCCGTCCGCTCCTGCGACGCCGGCTCCGGCGGCGGCGACATCGTCATCCACGCGGTCGACACGCAGGCAGCCGATCGTCACGGCAACTGGCGCCTTGCTCCGGAAACGGGCGCCGCCGACGGACAGGCGCTCGTGACGACCGACGCCGGCTGGGCCTCGACGACGGCGCCGCTCGCGCAGCCGGCCGATTACGTCGACGTGCGCTTCAGCGCGCGCGCAGGCGTGCCGTACCACGTGTGGCTGCGTCTCAAGGCCGGCGCCAACTCGAAGTGGAACGACTCGGTGTGGCTGCAGTTCAGCGACGCACGCGACAACGACGGGTCGTCCGCCTACGCGCTGAGCTCGACATCCGGCGTCGCGATCAACCTCGAGAACTGCTCCGGCTGCGGCGTCGCGGGGTGGGGATGGCAGGACGGTGCGTACTGGCTCGCGCGCGCGCCGGTCACGTTCGGATCGACCGGCAGGCAGACGCTTCGTATTCAAACGCGCGAGGACGGCGTCGCCGTCGATCAGATCGTGTTGAGCCCGTCGACCTGGCTGTCGTCGCCGCCGGGGCAGGTGATGAACGACTCGACGATCGTCGCGACGACGACGGCGTCCGGCGAAGGCTCGGCGAACTCGGAACCAGGAAGCTCGCCGTACTCGGGCGGCGCGGCGGTCCTTCCCGGAACGATCCAGGCGGAGGATTTCGATCACGGTGCCGAGGGCGTCGCGTATCACGATACCGACGCCGGCAACAACGGCGGCGCGTATCGCGTGAGCGGGGTCGACATCGAGGAGGCGTCGGGCGGCTACGACGTCGGATGGGTCGCCGCCGGCGAGTGGCTGGCCTACACGGTCGACATCCAGGCCGCTGGGGTCTACACCGCCGAGTTCCGGGTCGCGTCGTACGGGCCCGGCGGGACGTTCCACCTCGAGGTCGACGGCGCGAACGTCACCGGATCGATTGCCGTGCCCGACACCGGCTGGTGGCAGAACTGGACGACGGTGAGCCGTCCCGTGACGCTGCCCTCCGGCGTGCATACCGCGCGGCTCGTGATGGAGTCGTCCGGCGCCAGCGCGGTCGGCAACTTCGACTGGTTCCGCGTGAGCGTCTCCACCAGCGCGCTCGCTGTTCCTGGCCGCATTCCCGCCACCAGCTTCGACGATGGCGGCGAAGGAGCGGCGTATCACGACGATTCAGCGGGCAACACCGGGGGCGTGCTGCGCAACACCGACGTCGACATCGAGGCGTGCGCCGAAGGCGGTTACAACGTAGGATGGATCGACGCGGGGGAGTGGCTGCGGTACACCGTGACCGTGGCGTCGGCAGGATCGTACCTGCTGCACTTCCGGGTTGCGTCGCCTGATGGCGGCGGAAGCCTGCACCTGGCGGCCGGATCGAGGACGCTCACGGGCAGCATCGCGATACCGCGAACGGGCGGCTGGCAGGCCTGGACGACGGTGACCGTTCCTGTCACGCTCGCCGCGGGCACACAGACGTTCACGATGGCATTCGACACCGGCGGCTTCAACGTGCGTTACGTCGACGTGGTGGCGCAGTAGGTGAGCGCCGGGTCGCAACGCGAGCGCCTGGCTGCGCTGGCGGATGCAGCCATGCGCGCCCGCGGCCTCGAGCCCGATTTTCCCCCCGCGGCGCTTGCGCAGGCGGCGGCGCTGCCGTCGCCTCTCGAAAGCGGAGATGCCGTGCGCGATCTGCGCACGCTGCCGTTCTGTTCGATCGACAACGACGATTCGAAGGACCTGGATCAGCTCTCGGCCGCCGAGCGCCTGGCGGATGGACGTGTGCGCGTGCTCGTCGCGGTTGCCGACGTGGACGTGGCGGCGCCGAAGGCGTCGGCAATCGATCGTCACGCCGCCGTCAACACGACGTCGGTCTACACCCCCGCCAGGGTGTTTCCGATGGTGCCGCTGCGGCTGTCGAACGACCTGACGTCGCTCAACGCCGACGCGGATCGCCTCGCCGTCGTGATCGAGCTCACGGTCGGCCGCGACGGATCGATCGAGGACGACAGCGTCTACGCCGCGCGCGTGCGGAACCACGCGCACCTCGTGTACGACGACGTGGACCGGTATCTGGCCGGACGCGGTCCGGTGCCCGCCGCCGCGCAGGCACAGGCGATGCGCGATCAGCTGCACCTGCAGGATTCCACCGCCCAGGCGTTGAGCCGCCGGAGGCACGAGCTCGGTGCGCTCGACTTCGAGATCAGCGAGACGCGCGTCCGCTTCGCCGACGGATCGCTGCGCGGCCTCAGGCCCGAGATGCCCAACCGGGCGAAGTCGCTGATCGAGAACCTGATGATTGCCGCCAACGGCGTCGTCGCGCGCTTCCTCGATCGTCGCGGCTCCCCGTCGATTCGACGGGTGGTGCATGCTCCCGCGCGCTGGGACCGCATCGTCGCGCTCGCGGCGGAGACAGGTTACCGGCTTCCCGCGTCACCCGACGCGCCGGCGCTGTCGGCGTTTCTCCAGGCGCGCAAGGCTGCCGCGCCGGACGATTTCCCCGAGCTGTCGCACGCAATCATCCGGCTGGTTGGCGCGGGCGAGTACTGCGTCGACACGCCGCAGGCCGATGCGCCGGGGCACTTCGCGCTCGCGGTCAAGGACTACACGCACTCGACGGCGCCGAACCGCCGCTACTCCGACCTGTTGACCCAGCGCCTCGTAAAAGCCGTGCTCGGCGGCCACCCGCCGCCCTATACGGTCGACGCGCTGACGGAGCTCGCGCGGCTGTGCACCCGTCGTGAAGACGACGTGAACCGCGTGGAGCGGCAGGTGCGCAAGTCGGCCGCGGCGATGCTCGTCGCTGACCGGATCGGCGAGCGCTTCCCTGCGATCGTCACCGGGGCGTCGGGGAAGGGGACCTACATCCGGACGCTTGCCCCGCACATCGAAGGGCGCGTGATCCGCGGCGAGCGCGGCCTCGACGTCGGCGATCGCGTGACGGCGACGCTGGCCGGCGTCGACGTCGAGCGCGGCTTCATCGACTTCGCCGTCTGACCGCGATCGAAACGCGCCAATCCCGCGCGCGGCAAACGGGGAATTTCACGCACCATGTTGACGGTCGCCGTGTGAAGATCCGCGCCGGCCGTCAGCGGACGTCATCAACGGCCCGAAAACAGGGCTCGATCGCGCGGTATCCAATTTGCGTTCGATGATCGGTCCGGCGAAAGCCGACATCACGATCATCAATCAGCTCTGGCGGAGGGACGCATGGATACTCGGACGGTTGCGGCGCTGGTCATCGTAGGCGCGCTCGCGGGGTGGGGGGCGTGGTATCTCGGCCGCGCCATCGGCATCTGGAGGCGGCTGCGCGGCGACCGGATCGTGACCTGTCCGGAGACAGGCGAGCCGGCGCTCGTTCGCGTCGACGTGGCGATCGCGGTGACGAGCGACAGCGGATCCGAGCCGGCCGCGCTCACCACCTGCTCCCGCTGGCCCGAGCGCGCGGGCTGCGATCTCGCCTGTGCGGGCGAGGCGCAGCAGCCATGGCGTTCCGCGCCGGAGATGGTCAAGGCGTGGGCGAACGGACGGCAGTGCGTGTCGTGCGGCGGTCCGCTGGTCGAACCGCGCCCGGGCGGCCATCACATCGCGCTGCTCGAGCCTTCCGGCATGACGCGCGAGTGGGTCGACATCGCAGGCGAGCGCCTGCCGCTCGCGCTCGCGACCTGTCTGCCGATGTGCTGGAACTGTCACGTCGCCGCGACGTTCCGCCGCCTCCACCCGGAGCTGATCACCGACCGCGAGGACAAGGCCATGGGCCACGCCGCCCCTTGACTCGCGGCGCCCGGCTTCTTCGTGGCGTCCGGCTTCTCATCCGTGGCGCCCGGCTTCAGCCGGACGATCCCCTGCTATCGCCGGAGCCCGCGGAAGAACGCCCGCACGTCATCGACCAGCAGATCCGGCTGCTCCAGCGCCGCGAAATGGCCGCCGCGCGGCATCGGCGTCCAGCGCACCAGGTTGTAGCGCGCCTCCACCCATTTGCGTGGCGGCGTGCTGATCTCCTTCGGGAAGAGCGCGCACGCCGTCGGCACCGACACGCGCCCCTGCACCGGCGGCGCGACCCGATTCTCGTAGTAGATGCGCGTCGACGACGCGGCCGTCTGCGTGACCCAGTAGATCGTGACGTTGGTCAGCAGGTCGTCTTTCGTGAAGCGGCTCTCGATGTTGCCGCCGCAGTCGCACCAGGCGTGGAACTTCTCGACGATCCAGGCGGCGAGGCCGGCAGGCGAGTCGGTGAGCGCGAAGCCGAGCGTCTCCGGCTTCGTGCCCTGGATCTGCTGGTACGCGCGCTCGTTCTCCATCCGCGCATTCGTCTCCCTCATCAGCGCCGCTTCCGCTTCGGGCACCCCTTCGAGCGGGTTCGACACCCCCTGCGGTGCACCGGCAACGCAGAAGTTCAGGTGCAGCCCGGCGACGTGCGAGGCGTCCTTCAACGCGATGATGCGGCTGATGATGCCGCCCCAGTCGCCCCCCTGGACGCCGTAGCGCGTGTACCCGAGCCGCGCCATCAGCGTGGCAATGATGTCGGCCATCTTCTCCGGGCTGTAGCCGCGTGCGGCCGGTCGTTCGGAGAAGCCGAAGCCCGGAAGCGAAATCGCGACGACGGTGAACGCGTCTTCGGGGCGGCCGCCGTACTTCACCGGGTCGGTCAGCGGCCCGATGATCTTGTGGAACTCGTAGATCGATCCGGGCCATCCATGGGTGAGCACCAGCGGCATCGCGTTCGGCACGCGCGACTTCTGGTGGATGAAGTGGATCGTCAGCCCGTCGATCTTCGTCGTGAACTGATCGAGCTCGTTGAGCCGGCGCTCCTGGGCGCGCCAGTCGAAGCGGTCGCGCCAGTACTCCACCAGCGGCCGGATGTAGGCCGGATCGGCGCCGTAGTCCCACCCGACGTTCTGCAGCTGATCGGGGAAGCGCGTACGCCCGAGCCGCTCCTTCAGATTGCGAAGGACCGCGTCTGGCACCTGGATCTTGAAGGGGACGATCGCCTCGTCCGCCGTCCGCGCCTGGCCGGCGAGCGTGGCACCGGCCGCGCAGAGAAGAAGCGCGCAGAGCAGTCCTCGTGTCAGCTGTCGCATGCGGCGAAGTGTAGATCGGAGTCACGTCCGGCTGAAGCCGGACGCCACATTGCAGGGCGGAGCCGGACGCCACAACAGGCGAACCAGGCGCCACATCCGAACTGCCGGGATCAGTGCGTGAGGGCGTAGACGACGGTGTTGATGCCGAAGGCGTAGCCGGGAACCGAGAACTTCTGGAAGTACAGCGGGTTCTCGGTCTCGCGCTCGTACGAATCGCCGAAGTCGGTGTTGAACGTCATCAGCACCATGATGCGGCCGCGCGAATCGAGGATGGCGGCGAACCGATCGTGCTCGGTGCCGGGACGCTCCCAGGTGCGGTCGGCACCGTCCCAGTAACCGATGCCGGGGATCTGCGGGACGTCCTGCGCGTTCAGCACCTGGTGGAAGAGCACGTGATCGCGAGGGATGTCGACGATCGGATAGCTCGCAGACGGGAGCGCCTTGCGGAGCATCGACTCCCAGTAGTCCCACGCGTAATCGCCCCAGTAGTCGTCGGCCCAGAGAAAGCCGCCCTTCAGCAGGTAGTCCCGCAGGTTCTTCGCCTCCTCGTCGTCCAGGTAGGCGCCGCCCGGCTCGCTCATGATCAGGATCGGGCAGTGGAAGATCTCGGGCGACTTGAGGTTCAGGAGCAGCGTCTCCGGTTCGTTCGACGGGTCCATCGGCACCGGCGTGCGCGTCAGTTCCGAGAGGCGGATCGACAGGTTGATGTCGGCGCGCGGCCAGTCGACGTTCCAGCCGGCGCCGTCCCCATTGCCCGGACGGAAGACGATTCGGCAGAATTGGAAGCCGCCCTTGAAGTCGTCCAGCGTGGCGTAGCGGGCCGGCCGGCCGCTGTAGAATCCGCCGCCGCGGAAGCCCCGCTGCGCGAGCGCAGCCGACGCGATCGAGACGATGAGAGCACCGGTGATCAGGGCGGTGCGGACCGTCATGCCGCCAAGTCTAGCAGGAAGGGGCCGCGCGGTACCGGGTGAGCAGGGAGAAGAGCAGATGATCGATTTGTACGATACCGACACCGACAAACTCATCGGGTCCATCACCGATGCCGAGCTGAAGGTCCTGATCGACGCCCTCGAGGAGGAATCGTCGAGCGATCGGGACTACTACATCGACGCCGCGACGATCGACCTGCTCGGCGACGGCCGCGCGACCGATCACCTGCTGGGCCTTCTCCGCGACGCCCTCGGCGGCCGCGAAGGGATCGAGATCCGGTGGCAGAAGCGATGAGGGCCGTTCTCGTTCACGAACCGGGCGGTCCCGAGGCGCTGACGATTGCCGACGTGCCGGCACCGGCGCCGGGACCAGACGATGTCGTCATCAGGATTGCCGTCAGCGGCGTCAACTTCGTCGACGTCTACCATCGGAACGGCCTCTACACGCTGCCGCCGCCGGTCGCGATCGGCAGCGAGGCGGCCGGCGTCATCGAGGCTGTCGGCGCCGGGGTCCGCGAGTTCGCGCCAGGCGATCGCGTGGCGTTCGCCATGACGCGCGGGTCGTACGCGGAGCTCGCACGCGTGCCAGCCGCGCAGGTCGTCCGCGTTCCGGACGGCGTCACGTTCGAGCAGGCGGCGGCCGTCCTGCTCCAGGGGATGACGGCGCACTACCTGACCCGCTCGACGTTTCCGCTGAAGCCGGGGGACACCTGCCTGATCCACGCCGCCGCGGGCGGCACCGGAGCGCTCACGGTGCAGATGGCGAAGCAGGCCGGTGCGCATGTCTTCGGCACCGTGTCCACCGACGTCAAGGCGTCGATCGCGAAAGAGGCGGGCGCCGACGAAGTGATCCGGTACACGCAGCAGGACTTCGCCGCCGAGGCGCGCCGGCTCACCGGCGGCCGCGGCGTCGACGTCGTCTACGACGGGGTGGGGAAGAGCACCTTCGAGAAGAGCCTCGACAGCCTGCGTCCACGCGGCATGCTGGTGCTCTTCGGGTACGCCAGCGGTCCGGTGACGTCGATCGAGCCGTCGCAGTTGAACGCGAAAGGATCGCTGTTCTTCACGCGGCCGGGACTGGGGCACTACATCGGCACGCGCGAGGAGCTCGCCTGGCGCGCCGGCGATGTGCTGGACGCGGTCGCGGCCGGACGGCTGGCGGTCCGCATCGACGAGGTATTCCCGTTGGAACGGGTCGCCGATGCGCATCGCCGGCTCGAAGCGCGCGGAACGACAGGGAAGCTGATCGTCCGCGTCGCGGATCTGTGACGATCTCGGCGCGCCGACCGCAACGCCCTGAAAGCACTACCACGGAGGACACGGAGGAGGCTCGTGGTACGTAGGGGCGGGTCTTTAGACCCGCCCTCCGGCCGCGTGCCTGGCGGCTGGTCGTGCTCGGCTCATTTCAGCGTGAATCTCATGTCGACGGCGATCTGCACGGCCACCGGCTTGCCATCTTTCGTTCCCGGCTTGAAGCGCCATTGGCGCAGCGCGTCGACGGCCGCGTCATCGAGGCCGTGCTCGCTGTCGAGCGACTCGCTGACGAAGATATCAGACGGAACGCCGTTGGTCTGGACCACGCACGAGAGGAGCAAGTGCCCTTCGATGCGGGCGTCCATGGCGTCCCGCGTGTATTGCGGCCGGACCTCTCTGACGACCGTCGGGAGCGAGACGCCATTGCCCCCATGGTAGACCGCTCCGTTGTCCGTTTGCTGCGCGACCGCAGAGGCCGCACTCAGCGTGACCGCCGCTGTCAGCGCGAACAGACAGACTGCCGACGCGAGCAGCCGCACCATCGACACGGAGCGAGGCCGATCGAGCGCGGCGATTCGCCGTGCCATGTGCCGGCGGGCGAAGAGCGGGGCGGCAAGCGCGAGGGGATGGATATCGGCAAAGGACAGGAGCGCCTCTGCGTACGGCTTGCGGGTCCCCAGCATCCTGACCACGGCCGCGTCGACAACCTGCTCGCGCGCAAGCTGCGCCTGACCGGTCGCCCACCAGATGGCCGGGTGGAACCACAACACAGCCTGAACAGCCTGCTCGGCAACCAGGCCGATCCAGTCCCGCCGTGCCACGTGCACGCACTCGTGCAGCAGCGCGGCACGCTGAACGTCGGGTGCGAGCGACCGCAGGCACGGCGGCAGCAGAACGACCGGATGCCGCCACCCGAAGGAGACCGGCTGGCTCACGGCAGGATGCGTTCGCAGGTCCACGTGCGACGCCACGGCCCGAGCGCACTCGAGCACCGCGGCATCTACGCTAGCTGCGACACTCTCCCGGCGCAGCCTGCGCAGCCGCCACAATCCGGATCCCAGCCATGCGCCGCGTACGATGGCTCCGGCGAGCAGTATCCCGATGACGAAGGGCCACGCTGAATGGGCGGCCCGGGACGCCGATAACGTCGCGATGGTCTGGTAGGCCACGACGTTCACGTCCCCGACCGGCGTGCCGGTCGGAGCGGGCACCAGCGGAAGAAGCACGCATACGGCAAGCAGCGCCCGCCAGTAGGCGAGCCGCAGCGCAGGCGTGTGCTCGGCCAGGCCGCGCGAAGCAAGCGCGCCGGTGCCGATGACGACGAGGACCTGGAGGCAGTACACAGCCAGGCTGGTGAGGGAGATCCCGTTCATGTCTCGTCCTCCTCGATCAGGCGTTGCAGCGTCGCGCGTTCGGCGGCAGACAGGTGGCCGTCACGCGCCAGATGTAACAGGAGCGCTCGTGAGGCGCCATCGAAGACCCGGTCCACGAACTCACGAACCATCGAGGTCATGACGGTCCGTTCCGTCCGCGCGGGGCGATAGACGAACGCCCGTTCCTGCTGCTGCCGCTTCAGGTATCCCTTCGCGACCAGGATCGTCATCGTCGTCATGACGGTGGTGTAGGCGACGCGCCGGACGGTGCGGAGCTCTTCGTACACGTCCCGAACCGTGGCCTTGCCGCGCCGCCACACGATCTTCATGACGGCGAGCTCCTGACGGGTGAGCGTGGGCGTGGGGGGGCGCATGGCGATGTCGACGAATATATCAGTACTAGTTAATTAGTAGACAACAAAAAATCGTGCGGATCGCACACGATTCGAAGGGCGTGCGTACAAAAGAAAACGGCCGGCCGGGAGGGATGCTCCCGGCCGGCCGCCTCGTGCGTGCCCGCGACGACGGCTACTCGCCGGCCATCGCCCGCCCGGGCTTGACGTTCACCTTCAGCATCGCGGTCGTCCAGCAGCAGCCGGTTGCGCCGCCCCCCTTGTCCGAGTAGTCGTTGATCGTGACGTGCACGATGTAGTCGCCCGGTGTGCTGAAACGCAGCGTGCCGCTGGCCTTGCCGGCGTACGCCTCCATCGGCTTTCCGCCCTTCAGCGTCGTGAAGTGGAACCCGTCGACGGTCACCGTGCCGGGACCGCGGTACTTCGCGAGCGTCGCCTCGACGACCGGCGGCGTGCGCGTCATCGGCGCGTTGGTCCCGCTCGCATACAGCGCATCGTCTTCGACGTAGAGATCCAGCGGCATCGGGACGCCGACGACGGCCGTCTTCGCGAGCGCGTTGCCGACGTACGCCACCGGTGACTGGACCGCGGGGCCGCCCTCGGCGAAGTGCAGGATCGGCGGCACGTTGTACTTGCCGTTGGGCGCCTCCTCGGAGGCCCGCTGCGGCGTGATGTTGAAGTCGGGGCTCAGGATCATCCCGACGCGCGATGTCGTGCCGGCGGCCGTGAGCGTCCACCAGAGACGATCGGTCGGCCCGAAGGCCTTCGGCACGGTGATCGTGAACATCCCGAAGTTGCGGTTCGGCAGGAAGTGCGTCGGCTGGCCGCGATCGAGCTCGCCCGGTTCGAACTTGTTGTCGGGCCCGAGCGGGATGTCGACCTCCTGCGTCCAGTTGCGGTTGTAGTAGCCGATCAGAAACGTGTGCGTGCCGTCGGCGTTGTCGTACCACCCGTCGTAGGCCGGCGTGACGCTGGCGCCGAATCCCAGCTTCGGATAGCTGGGAAGCAGCTGACCCTGCGCCGATACCAGCGCGCCACCGGCGGCAATCGCCAGACCGAGCGCCAGGCGGAAAACGTTCTGTGATTTCATGGGCTCTCTCTCGTGAATGCCGACTACTGCTGTTGCTGGCTGGTGCGCCGCGGCGGCACGCCGTTGGTCACGCCCTCGCCATGCTTGGCGACGTAGTCCTGGTACTCCGCGCTGCTCAGGTAGTAGACGTTCATCCAGGCGTGGGCCATCTCGTCGACCGTACGGTCGCCGTAGCCGACCCACTGATCCGGGTCAGGGTTGCTCTTGTTCGCCTTCGTGTTGTCGTAGTAGGCGCTGACCTTGATGATCGTCCCCTTCGGGAACGCCGGCGCCGCGTCGTCGGCGTAGATGTAGTTGGTCATCCAGTTGAAGTTGAAGTCCTTCACGTAGCTGACCGTCTGCGTACGTCCGTCGGGGAAGATGGCCTCGACCAGCATCGCCTTGCCGCGCAGATGGAAGTGCGGCTGGAAGTTGGTGATGACCGTGTTCTCGCGCAGGACGTTGAAGCCCTCGGTATACGCGATCGCGTTCGGCGGGATGTCGAGCCCCTCGGTTCCGTTCTTCAGCCCGGTGAAGCCCACGAGGTAGCTGCGCTTGGTCGGCTCCTGGCCTTTCGGATAGAGCCAGAGACCGAGCTGCGACGCGCTCGTCACCTCTTCGCCCGCCGCGTGAATGTGCTGGTCCCAGGAGATCTTCTCGCCCGGCATGATCAGCTTCCCGGTGCCGTCGGCGAAGCGGTCGTAACCCTTGCCGATCGCCCACTCCATCAGCTGCGGACGACGGTTCACGAGGTCGGCTGCGCTCGGCGCCGCCGATCCCGACAGCGAGAAGCGGCCCACCGAGACGCCGGTGTTCACGGCGGCGACGTTGTCGGGGCTGAGGATGTGATACGCGATCGAGTGGTGCAGGATCTTGCGTCCCTCGATGTTGGCGGGACGGATTTCGACCATCCGGACCCAGCGCGGCTCGGTGATCGGGATGTCGTTGACCGGGCGCCACCACACGTCCTGGTGAATGGCGGGCATCGTCTGCATCGGGGCGCTGATCACGATGTCGGGCGGGCCGTAGCCGTCACGTTCCGCCTGCCAGTAGAGACCCTCGGTGATCGGCTTCTTCTTGAAGTCGGCCGGGTTGCCTTCGACGGCTCCCTGGTCGACCCACTCGACGATGGTCGCGACCTGTTCGTCGCTCAGCGACATGTCGTTCTTGAACTTCTGCACGCCGACGCTGCGGTCGATGTGCCACGGCGGCATCTGGCGCGACTGCACGCGCTGCTTGATCGAACGTGCCCACGGGCGCGCGTCCTGATAGGTCACGAGGGACATCGGACCGATCGACCCGGGCTCGTGGCACGACTGGCACTTGGCCTGGAGGATCGGGGCAACGTCCTTCGAGAAGGTGATCTGCTTGGACTGCTGCGCCGATGCAGCACCGGGGAGAGCGAGGGCGACGCCGAGGACGAGGGCGCCTGCTCCCAGATGGAGCGTCGAACCAGGCATCATGGGCTCCTTTCGCATACCGAACGTGTCGATGGGTGGAGAAGCGCGTTCGTAGCAGAGAGACGCGCGTTGCGCCCGGCGTTGTGCACGAGACATGCCGCGCACAATACAAAGGAATTAGTGCTTTTCGAGTAGGAGCCGCTCTCGACGCCTGCGGAGATTTCCGCACCATCGGGCAAATTTCCAGGGCGGGCGGGGAGGGCGGGAGGGTCGGGAGGGTCGGGAGGGTCGGGAGGGTCGGGAAGGTCGGGAGGGACGGGCCTGAAACGGCAAAAGCCTCCGGGGCGTGTGCCGCGGAGGCTTTTGCGCGTGCGAACGGATGTGAGGAGCGCTTACTTGACGTTGACGCGGATCATCGCGGTCGTCCAGCAGCAGCCGGTTGCGCCGCCGCCCTTGTCCGACAGGTCGTTCAGCGTCACATGGACGACGTAGTCACCGGGCGCGCTGAAGGTGACCGTGCCGTGCGACTTGCCGGCGTACGGCTCCATCAGCTTGCCGCCCTTCGTGGCCTCGAACTCGTGGAGACCCTCCACCTTCACCGCTCCAGGACCGCGATACTTCGCGACGGTCGCCTCGACGATCGGCGGCGTGCGGTTGATCGGGGCGTTGGTGCCGCTCGAGTAGAGCGCGTCGTCTTCGGCGTAGAGCTCCAGCGGCATCGGTGTGTTGACGGTCGCCGTCTTGCTGATGCCGTTGGTGAGCGTGGCCAGGGGACCGCGCCACGACTGGCCGCCGTCGGCGAACCGCAGGACCGGCGGCTCGTTGTACTTGCCGCCTGGCGCTTCTTCGGAGGCGCGCAGCGGGCTGAAGTTGTAGTCGGGGCTCATGTGAAACGGCACGCGCTGGGTGACGCCGTTCAGCGTCAGCACCCACCAGAGGCGCTCGGTGGCCGGCGTGCTCTTCGGCACCGTGATGCTGAACATGCCGAAGTTGCGGTTCGGAAGAAAATGCGTCGGCTGGCCGCGGTCGGCGTCTCCCGGCTCGAAGTGGTTGTCGGGACCGAGCGGGATGTCGACCTCCTGCGTCCAGTTGCGGTTGTAGTAGCCGATGACGAACGTGTGCGTCCCGTCGGGGTTGTCGAACCAGCCATCGTAGGCCGGCGTGATGCTGGCGCCGAATCCCAGCTTGGGCGAGCTCGGGAGGAGTTGACCCTGGGCCGAGACCATTGCACCGCCAGCTGCGAGCGCGGCGACCGCCGCAAGGCGGAGAACCATCCGTGAATTCATCGCAGAATCTCTAGGTTTTTTCGGTCGGGATTATCCCCGACCGGTGGATTATGCAGTCGGGTCTGTCAACGGGCCGTACGAGCGTTGATGGAGACCACAGCCCCGGCTGCGGCCTCCATCATACGCGAACGTGCAGTGGTCTTTAGTTGTTTTTTACTACTGTTGTTGCTGCTGGGTCGACCGCTGCGGCTTGACGCCGTTGGTCACCCCTTCGCCGTACTTCGCGATGCGCTCCTGGTACTCGGCATCGCTCAGGTAGACGACGTTCATCCAGGCGTGGGCCATCTCGTCGACCGTGCGGTCGCCGTAGCCGACCCACTGGTCCGGATCCGGGTTGTCCTTGTTCGCCTTCGTGTTGTCGTAGAAGGCGGTCACGTGGATGATCGTCCCCTTCGGGAACGCCGGCGCCGCGTCGTCGGCGTAGATGTAGTTGGTCATCCAGTTGAAGTTGAAGTCCTTCACGTAGCTGACGACCTGGGTCCGTCCATCCGGGAAGATCGCCTCGACCTGCATCGCCTTGCCGCGCAGGTGGAAGTGCGGCTGGAAGTTGGTGATGACCGTGTTCTCACGCAGAACCGTGAAGCCCTCGGTATGCGCGATCGAGTTCGGCGGGATGTCGAGACCCGCCGTGCCGTTCTTCAGCCCGGTGAAGGCGACGAGGTAGCTGCGCTTGGTCGGCTCCTGGCCTTTCGGGTAGAGCCACAGGCCGATCTCCGATCCGCCCGTGATCTCCTCGCCGGCGGCGTGGATGTGCTGGTCCCAGGAGATCTTCTCTCCCGGCATGATCAGCTTGCCGGTGCCTTCCATGTAGCGGTCGTAGCCCTTGCCGATCGCCCATTCCATCAGCTGCGGACGGCGGTTGGCGAGGTCAGCAGCGGCCTGCGAGGCCGAGCCGGACACCGAGATCTGACGGCCGCCGATGCCGGTGTTCACGGCCGCGACGTTCTCGGGGCTCAGGATGTGGTACGCGATCGAGTGATGCAGGATCTTGCGGGCGGCCAGGTTGGTCGGACGGATCTCGACCATCCGCACCCACCGCGGCTCGGTCACCGGGATGTCGCTGACCGGACGCCACCACTGGTCCTGGTGAACGGCGGGCATCGTGTACTCGGGCGCCTTCACGACGATGTCGGGCGGCCCGAAGCCGTCGCGCTCGCCGGCCCAGAAGAGCCCCTCGGTCACCGGCTTCTTCTTGAAATCAGCCGGATTGCCCTCGACCGCGCCCTGGTCGACCCAGTTGACGATCGTCGCCACCTGCTCGTCGGTCAGCGACATGTCGTTCTTGAACTTCTGCACGCCGACGCTGCGGTCGATGTGCCACGGCGGCATCTGGCGCGCCTGCACGCGGTTCTTGATGGACCGGGCCCACGGGCGCGCGTCCTGATAGGTGACCAGCGACATCGGGCCGATCGAACCGGGCTCGTGGCACGACTGGCACTTGGATTGGAAAATGGGCGACACGTCCTTTGAGAACGTCACCTGTTTGGCGGGCGCCTGCTGCGCGAACGCAGCGCCGGGCACCGCGAGGCACGCGCCAAGAACAAGCGCGCTTCCCAGGTGGAGCTTCGAACCAGGCATCATGGGCTCCTTTGCTTCTGCGACTTCTTCGACCGACGATTACGGGACCGCGACCTCACCCTGAGGGCGCGAGCTTCAGCGGCATCTCGCAGCTCGGGGGGCCGCCGCCAATCCGCCAGCTTCCGGATTATCGTCGGTTCCCGTCGACAAGACACGGGTACTCCCCGTCGCAGGTGATTATTCCGTGCCCCCGGAGGGGGGTCAATATCGAAGAAGAGATAGATCAGCCCAAGAAAGATGGGCTGTAAGTCCAAGAAAGATGGACCATAAGCGCTGCTGGACCGGCCCGGCCGCGGGCCGGCGCAACGGCCCGGCCATGGTACAATGGTCGGCCGGTACTGGCCCAGATATTTCGCCCGATACAACGAACAACATCATGCCCGTCCTGCGGGCATTTCGCATCGAACGGCCGCACCGCGGCGCCCTTCCATGCGGCTGACGGCCGGTCCGCGAACGCACCCCGAAGGCTGGTGCGGCCCGCACCGCGCCCGGCAGGCGCGCGCCGACAGGTGGAGCACGGAAGGTTAGGATTGGTAGGGGTATGACGAACTGGCAGGGGATCACCGGGATCAACCGTGCATACGTGCTCGAGTTGTACGACCGGTACCTGAAGGATCCCGACGCGGTCGATGCCGAAACGCGCGCCCTTTTCGCCACCTGGACGCCGCCCGCCGAGACCGACACCTCCGGCGGGACGACGGCGGTGTCCGGAGCCTCGCTGCACAAGGCGGTCGCCGCCGTCAACCTGGCCCAGGCCATCCGCCGGTACGGCCACCTGGCGGCCCAGCTCGACCCGCTCGGCTCGACGCCCCCCGGCGACCGGCTCCTCGACCCGGCCACGCACGGCCTGACCGACGACGACCTGCGCGCCCTGCCGGCCGACCTGCTCTCCTCGTCGCTCGCCAGCGGCGCGGCGAACATGCTGGAGGTCGTCGACCGCCTGCGCCGCGTGTACTGCTCGACGACCGGCTACGACTTCAGCCACGTGTTCGTGGTCGAGGAGCGCCGGTGGCTGCGCGCCGCCATCGAACAGCGGCGCTACCGTCCGCCGTCGGACCCGATCGATCTCGTCAACATCCTCGAACGGCTCTCGCAGGTCGAGGCGTTCGAGCGCTTCCTCCACCGCGCCTTCCAGGCCAAGACCCGCTTCTCGATCGAAGGGCTCGACATGACGGTGCCGATCCTCGACGAGATCGTCGGCGACGCCGCCGAAGCGGGCGCGACCTCGATGTTCATCGGCATGGCGCACCGCGGCCGCCTGAACATCATGGCGCACGTGCTGAACAAGCCGTACGCGCAGATCCTCGCGGAGTTCAAGGACCCGTTCAACCCCGACACCTTCAGGGAAGACATGGCGTGGACCGGCGACGTGAAGTACCACGCCGGCGCGAACCGCGCGATCAGGAACGGCCGCGAGATCCACATGGTCGTCTCGATGCCGCCCAACCCGAGCCATCTCGAGGCGGTCGACCCGGTGGTCCTCGGCATGGCGCGCGCCGCGGGCACGAACGCCGATCGCTCCGGCCCCCCGGTCTTCGACGCGACGAAGTCGATTCCGGTCCTCATCCACGGCGACGCCGCCTTCCCGGGCCAGGGCATCGTCGCCGAGACGCTGAACCTCGCGCGGCTGCCCGGCTACACCACCGGCGGCACGATCCACATCATCGTCAACAACCAGCTCGGGTTCACGGCGGTGTCGCGCGAGTCCTACAGCACGTCGTACGCGAGCGGCCTCGCGCGCGGCTTCAAGATCCCGATCATCCACGTCAACGCCGACGATCCCGAAGCGTGCATCGAGACGGCGCGCCTGGCGATCGCGTTCCGGAACCAGTTCAAGCGCGACGTCCTGATCGATCTGATCGGCTACCGCCGGCACGGGCACAACGAAGGGGACAACCCGTCGTTCACGCAGCCGCTGATGTACCAGAAGATTGCCGCGCACCCGACGGTGCGCGAGATCTTCGCCAACGCGCTCGTCGCGCGCGGCCTGGTCACCGAGACCCAGGCGGCCGCGATGACGACGAAGTACATGACCGAGCTGCAGGGGGCGCTCGACGCGCTGAAGCCGGAGCAGGATCTCGTCGAGCCGATTCCGCCGGCGCCGCCCGCGGGCGCCGCGGTACGCGCCAGCACCGCCGTGCCGATCGAGCGGCTCGCCGAGCTGAACGGCGCGCTGCTGACGCTGCCCGACGGCTTCGCGCCGCACAAGACGCTGGCGCGCATGCGCGAGAAGCGCGCGCAGGCGTTTGCGACCCCGACGGAGCGCACGATCGACTGGTCGGCCGCCGAGGAGCTGGCGTACGCGTCGATCCTCAGCGAAGGGGTGAGCATCCGGCTGACGGGCGAGGACGTCGAGCGCGGGACCTTCAGCCATCGCCACGCGGTGCTGCACGACCAGACGAGCGGCGCCACGTTCACCCCGCTGCAGTCGATTCCGCAGGCGGCCGCGGCGTTCGAGATCCACAACTCGCCGCTCACCGAGCTGGCGACGATCGGCTTCGAGTTCGGCTACAACGTCCAGGAGCCGTCGCGCCTGGTGATCTGGGAAGCGCAGTACGGCGATTTCATCAACGGCGCGCAGATGATCCTCGACGAGTTCGTGCTGTCGGCCCGCAGCAAGTGGGGGCAGCGCCCGTCGCTGGTGCTGCTGCTGCCGCACGCGCACGAGGGCGCGGGCCCCGAGCACTCGAGCGCGCGCCCCGAACGCTTCCTGCAGCTCGCCGCCGACATCAACATGCGCGTCGTCAACTGCACGACGGCGGCCCAGTACTTCCACGTGCTGCGCCGGCAGGCGGCGCTGCTGCTGGTCGATCCGCTGCCGCTCGTCGTGCTCACGCCGAAGAGCCTGCTGCGTCATCCCCTCGTGGCGTCGACGCCGATGGAGCTGGCCGAGGGACGGTTCCGCCTGCTGCTCGACGACGAGGAGGCGAAGCGCCGCGCGAACGAGATCCGCCGCGTCGTGCTCTGCACCGGCCACGTCTACGTGGACCTGGCTGGCAGCGACAAGCGGCCGGCGTCGCTCCAGGTGGCCCTCTGCCGCATGGAGCAGCTCTATCCGATCCACGCGCGGAGCCTGCGGGCGCTGCTCGACGGCTACGGAGCGGCCGAAGAGGTCGTCTGGGTCCAGGAAGAGCCCGAGAACATGGGCTACTGGGACTTCGTGCGTCCGCATCTCGAGGCGGCCGCCAACGGCCGGCCGGTGCGACTCGTCGCGCGGCCGCGCAGCGCCAGCCCCGCCGAAGGGTCGGCGGCCCGGCACGCCCGCAACCAGCAGCTGCTGATCGACGCCGCGTTCGCGCCGCTCGCGCGCAAGGGCGGCCGCGCGAAGAGCGGCACGCAGCCGGCGCCCGAGAAGGTTGCTGGATAAACTGAAAACTGAAAACTGAAAACTCAAAACTCTGCATTCTGCACTCTGAACTCTGCATTCTGCACTCTGAACTCTGCACTCTGAACTGAGACCCGATGGCCGCAAACATCGTCGTTCCCGAAGTCGGTGAGTCCATTTTCGAAGCGCGCGTCGCCCGCTGGCTCCGCAACGCCGGCGACGTCGTCGCGCTCGGCGATCCGCTCGTGGAGCTCGAGACCGACAAGGTGAACCTCGAGGTGCCGTCCCCGGTCGCCGGCGTGCTGGCCCGCATCGATCACCAGGCGGGCGCCGACGTGAAGATCGGCGAGGTGCTGGGGGTGGTCGACGAGTCGGGGGCGGCCGCGGGTCAGGCGGCGAGCGGCGCGCCGGCGCAGGCTGCCGCGGCACCAGCAGCCGCAGCGCCCACTGCGGCTGCGCCAGCCGCCGCGGCGGCCAGGAGTGCCGACGGCGACCGGACGCGCGCGACGCCGACCGCGAAGAAGGTGGCGGAGCAGAACGAGGTGGACCTGGCGAGCGTCAAGGGGACCGGCGTGGCGGGCCGCGTGACGCGGAAGGATGTCGAGCAGGCGGCGCAGGGGAGTGCGGCTGCCGCGAAGGCCCCTGCCGCGGCGCCTGCACCGCCCGCGGCTGCGCCGTCCGCGAAGGCGCCTGCCGTGCGGCCGCCGGCTCCGCGCGCGATGCCGGGGGAGCGCACCGAGGAGCGGATCCGCATGTCGAAGCGGCGCGCGACGATCGCCCGCCGCCTCGTCGAGGTGCAGAGCGCCGCGGCGATGCTCACCACCTTCAACGAGGTGGACATGTCGGCGGTCATGGCGCTGCGCGAGCGGCGCAAGCAGACGTTCAAGGAGCGCCACGGCGTCAACCTCGGTCTCTCGTCGTTCTTCGTGAAGGCGGCCATTGGCGCGCTGAAGGAGATCCCGCGCGTGAACGCGGAGCTCCAGGGCGACGAGATGGTGCTGAAGCACTACTACGACATCGGCATCGCCGTCGGCGCGGCCGAAGGGCTCGTCGTGCCGGTGCTGCGCGACGCCGACCGCCTGTCGTTTGCCGAGATCGAGCAGCAGGTGCGCTACTTCGCGAAGGCGGCCGAAGAGGGCACGCTGTCGCTCGCCGACCTGAAGGGCGGTACCTTCACGATCACCAACGGCGGCGTTTTCGGATCGCTCCTGAGCACGCCCATCCTCAACCCGCCCCAGGTCGCGATCCTCGGGCTGCACGCCATCAAGGATCGCCCCGTGGCCGCCGGCGGCCAGGTGGTCGTGCGCCCGATGATGTACCTCGCGCTGACCTACGATCACCGCATCATCGACGGATCCGAGGCGGTCCGATTCCTGGTGAAGGTGAAGGAGCTCGTCGAGGATCCCGGCGCGCTGCTGATCGACTAGTCCCCGGAGCGTTTGGATCGACTGCCGCATAACGGGCCGGCTCGTTCGCGCCGATACGCTCGGCGATGCCCACACCTGCCTCGACGATCGACGCGCTCCATCTCGACGCACGCCTCTTCGGTCACGCCGCCCCCTCGGCAGTCGATACGCCGTCGCTGATTGCCGCGATGCTCGAATCCGGCAAGGGGATCAGCGATCTGGTCTTCTCGCCCGGGCGTCCGCCGCAGGTCGAGCGTCACGGCGAGCTCGTGCCGGCCTCGGTGGCCGGCCTCGATCTGCTGACATCTGAAGACACGGCGCGCATCGCGCGCGACCTGATTGGCGGGAGCGCGCAGTCGCTGCACACGCTCGAACACGAAGGAGCATCGGACTTCTCCTATTCGCTGCCGAGCCGCGCGCGCTTCCGCGTGAACGTCTTCAAGCAGCGCGGATCGTTCGCCATCGTGATGCGCGTCATCGCGAGCCGCATCCCGACGATCGCCGAGCTGAACCTGCCGCCGTCGCTCGCCGACGTGGCGGCGCTCAAGACCGGGATCGTGCTCGTCACCGGGCCGACCGGATCGGGCAAGTCGTCGACGCTCGCCGCGATCATCGATCTGATCAACGAGACGCGCGCCGAGCACATCCTGACGATCGAGGACCCGATCGAGTTCCTCCACACGCACAAGAAGGGGACGATCCACCAGCGCCAGCTGCACGCCGACACGCCGAGCTTCGCGCTCGCCCTGCGCGCCGCGCTCCGCCAGGCGCCGAAGGTGATCCTCGTCGGCGAGATGCGCGACCGCGAGACGGTGGAGATCGCGCTCACCGCCGCCGAGACCGGCCACCTGGTGTTCTCGACGCTCCACACGATCGACGCGTCGAAGACGGTGGAGCGGATCATCGGATCGTTTCCCGCCTCGGATCAGCAGATCGTCCGCACGCGGCTCGCCGGCGCGTTCCGGTACTTCATCGCGCAGCGCCTGATCCCCCAGAAGAGCGGCGGCCGGATCGCGGTGCTCGAAGTCCTCAAGTCGACGATGCGGACGCGCGAGTACATCGAGCAGGGCGAAAAGGAAGGCAAGACGCTGCTCGACGCGATCAAGGACGGCGCGCTCGACGGGATGCAGTCGTTCGACGGCGAGATCGAGCGGCTGGTGCGCGACGGCGTGCTCTCGATGGCGACGGCCATGCTCTACGCGACCAACCCGGGAAACCTGGCCGTCCAGCTCGCCGATTTCAGCGAGGATTCGATCGAGTCGATGATCGTGCGATAGACGCCGTCGTCCGGCTGGACCGCCTCCGCCAGGCTTCGGCGAGTCCGCCGGAGCGCTCCGCGCGAAGAGCGGAGCCGGACGCCACAGAGGTCACCGATCGGCCGGGCTCCACGTCCGGCAGCAGCGCCGTGAGCAGACCGATGGCCGGCAGGAAGGCGCAGATCCGGTAGACCGCCTCGATGCCGATGGCATCGGCGAGCTGACCGAGCGCCGCCGCGCCAAGGCCGCCCATCCCGAACGCGAACCCGAAGAACACCCCCGAGATGAGACCGACGCGTCCGGGCACCAGCTCCTGCGCATAGACGACGATCGCCGAGAACGCGGACGCCAGCGTGACGCCGATCACCACCGTGAGCGCGGTGGTCCAGAACAGGTTCGCGTACGGGAGCGCGAGCGTGAACGGCAGCACGCCGAGGATCGATCCCCAGATGACGTGCTTGCGCCCGAAGCGATCGCCGATCGGCCCGCCGAGGATCGTGCCGGCGGCGACCGAGGCCAGGAAGACGAACAGGTGCATCTGCGCCGCGCGGACGCTCAGGCCGAAGCGCGTCATCAGGAAGAACGTGTAGTAGCTGCTCAGGCTCGCGAGGTAGAAGTACTTGCTGAAGATCAGCGCCGCGAGCACCGCCAGCGCCCCCGCCACGCGGCGCGGCGGCAGGGGAGCGGCCTGTGCCTGCGCCCGGTGCGCGGCGGCAAACGACGGGTGGCTCTGCCGCTCCCGGTACCAGCGGCCCACGCGAACGGCGACCGCCATTCCGGCCACGGCCAGCAGCGAACACCAGACGAGGGCGCGCTGGCCGTAGGGCGCGATGACGAACGCGGCGACGAGCGGACCGATCGACGATCCGGCGTTCCCGCCCACCTGAAAGAGCGACTGCGCGAGCCCGTGCCGCCCGCCGGAGGCCATCCGTGCAATTCGAGACGACTCGGGGTGGAACACCGCCGACCCGAGCCCGACGCACGCCGCCGCCACGAGCAGCATCCAGTAGGTGTGGGCGGCCGCGAGCAGCAGCAGGCCGGTGAGCGAGCATGCCATCGCGACCAGCAGCGCGTGCGGGTTCGGACGGCTGTCGGTGTAGTGTCCGACCAGCGGCTGCAGGATCGACGCGGTCAGCATCAGCGCCAGCGTCATCATCCCGATCTGCGCGAAGCTGAGATCGAAGCTGCTCTTGAGCAGCGGGTAGATGGCCGGCAGCAGCGACTGGATCGTGTCGTTCAGCAGGTGCGCGGCGCTGATGGCCGCCAGCACGGCGAAGGCGGTCAGATCCCTGTGGTGTGAGTGCGAGACGGCGTCAGCGGCCCTCCCGGCCGGGTCCTTCATGGGTATCGATTGTACCGTCGCTCTCGTCCGCGTCCGGGGACGGCTCGCTCCTCGCGCCGGACCGGCCGCGCGCGCGTTCGAGCTCGGCGCCCGTAGCCAGCTCGCGGAGCCCGTCTTCCGGGCGCTGCAGCCGCATGTAGACGAGCCCGAGATTGATGTGCGCCTCGGGATCCGAGGGCGCGAGACGCACCGCTTCCTCGAACGCATCGGCCGCCGCCTCCACATCGTCGGCGTTGTAGGCGGCGACGCCGCGCTCGAACGCGGCCGCGAACGTATCGTCTCGTGGAGCGGCGTCGGTGTAGCCGGGACGGGGCGGCGGGAGCCGGCGCGGCACGGCCGGCGTCGTGCGATCGATCCGAGGCGGCGCGACGACCGGTATCCCTCGCGGCCGCGAGAGATACCACGCGAGGCCGGCAACGGAGACGCTCGCCAGCACGGCGACGACGAGCGTGCGAGCCCAGGAATCGGTCCGCCCGCGGAGCACCCTGACAGCTATAGCGTCATCGCTGCCGCCGCGGCGTAAAAGGATGTAAATTCGGCCGCCCGTGCGCGACCCGTCAAATCGTCCAATCGTCCAATCGTCCAATCGTTAAATCGTTAAGTTCTTCCTATTACACCACCAGCTGATATCCCGACCCGTGCACCGTCACGATGAAGCGCGGCTCGTGCGGCCGCACTTCGAGCTGGTTCCGCAGCTTCGCCACGTAGTTGTCGACGGTGCGCGTGATCGTCGCCTCGTGATACCCCCAGACGTCGCGCAGCAGCTGTTCGCGGCTGACGACCTCGTTGCGGTGGGCGATGAGATACCGGAGCAGCTCGAACTCGCGCGCCGACATCGGCACGCGCCGGCCGCGCCGCAGCACGAGGCGCTGACGCAGGCGGACCGACACGTCGCCGAACGCGAACTCGTCGGCCGTCGTGCTGTGCCAGTCGTCGCGGCGCACCTGCGCGCGGACCCTGGCGAGCAGTTCGCGGACGCTGAACGGTTTGCTGACGTAGTCGTCGGCGCCGACGTCGAGCCCGGCGATCCGGTCCGCCTCCTGCGTGCGCGCGGTGAGCATGATCACCGGCACGCGCGTCCCGCGGCTCCGAAGCCGGCGGCAGACGTCGAAGCCGCTGATGCCCGGCAGCCGCACGTCCAGCAGCACGAGCGAATAGGACTGCCGCTCGAGCTCGTTCAGCGCATCCTCGCCCGTGCTGACCGCCGTCACGCGGTAGCCGTCGAACTGCAGGTTGTCCTCCAGCATCGTCCGCATCTGCGCCTCGTCTTCGACGACGAGGACGGAGCGTGACGGGGCCAGGGGACCGGCGAGCGGCGGCGGTTGAGGGTGTCTCATGACGTCTGCTCCAGGGCGCGGTGCACGGCGGCGCGCGGCGGCCGGATCGAGGCTGGCAGCGTGATGCGGAAGGTGCTCCCGTTCGGCGAGCTGCTGTGGAGGCCGAGGCGTCCTCCGTGCGCCGTGACGAGCTCGCGCGCGATCGCCAGCCCGAGGCCGAACCCGCGGCGATGCTGCGCGGCGCCGGCCCCGCGATAGAAGCGATCGAAGATGCGCGTGCGGTCGTCCTGCGGGATGCCGATGCCCTCGTCGATCACGTCGATCACCGCCTGCGATCCGGACCATCCCAGCCGCACGCGGATCTCCCGCACGTCGCGCGAGTACTTCACGGCGTTGTCGAGCAGGTTCGCGAGCGCCTGCTCGAGGGCGGCCGGGTCGGCGTAGAGATACGGCGTCGGACCGATCTGCTCGAAGTGGAACGTGAAGTGCTGCGCCGCCAGGCTCGCGCGGAAGGCGTCGACCGTCTCGCGCACCAGCTGCGCGAGGTCCACCTCGTCGAACTCGAAGCGCCGCTGCTGCACGCTGGAGAACTCGAGGATGCGCTGGACGAGCGACGAGAGGCGCGCGACCTCGCCGCGCATGATGCCGAGGTACTGCGCGAGCTTCTCGGGGCTCTGCACGCGATCGAGCTCGACGGTCTCGGTCGCGGCGCTGAGGAGCGACAGCGGCGTCTTCAGCTGGTGCGAGACGTGCGAGACGAAGTCCGACTGCATGCGGGCGACAGCCGCCGCGCGCCGCCCCGCGTGCACGGTGACGGCAATCGCCACCGCCATCAGCAGGATCGAGAGCGCCGGCAGCCAGTAGCCGTGCGCGGTCGTCGCCAGGAGCTGGTCGGCGTGCGCGGGGCTGACCTCGATCGTCCAGTTCACCGGCTCGACGCCCGACGCGAGGCGGACGCCGAGCTCCTGCGCCGGGTAGAACACCATCGGCAGCGCCACGCGAGCGGCCAGCGGCTGCTCGTCGGCAGGCCCCCAGACGACCGTGCCGCGGTCGTCCTGCACGCGCAGCTCGAACGGCAGCTCTTCGCCGCGAAGCTTCAGCAGCTGATCGAGCCGGCGGCGATGGAGCTCGGGGAAGAGCGCCGTGCGCACCCGCGTCCGATCGACGACGAAGCCGATGACGGCGAAGAAGCGGTCGCGCCGCGCGTCGGTCCAGAAGAGGCGCAGGAAGACGTCGTGGTTGCCGTCGGGACCGACCTGGGCGTAGGCGGCGTAGATCTGCTGCGACGGCGCGTAGCGCCGCGCGAGCCCGAACAGCTCGCGGCCGAGCGCCGGATCGCGGCTGAACTCGGGGTGGAGCGCGGCCGGGACCCCCTGCGCCGGACCGTGCCCCGGCCCGAAGAAGAGGACCTCGCCCGGCACCGTCTCGTCGGTCTTCTCCGTCCAGACGAAGAAGCGCTCGACGTGCGGGTAGTCCTGGAGCCCCGCGCGGAAGCCGGTGGCGAGCAGGTCGAGCCGGGTCTCGCGGATCTGCGGATGGTTGACGGCCGTCAGCGTATCGAACACCGGCCCCTCGAGCGTGGCCCGCACTTCGGCGACGACGGCGTGGGCGGTCTGCTCGGCGATCTCGTGCAGCACGACGGCGGTCTGCCGGCGCTGCTCGACGACGGCACGGTGCTGGAGGTAGAGCACGAGGGCGGCGGCGCAGACGACCGCAGCGATGGCGTACACGTACGGATCGGACCGGCGCAGCCACGCAAACCCGGATCGCATCGAGATGCCCCCGCCGGGCGGACGTTAGCGGGAGCCTCCCGCGGCTGTCAAGGCCGCGGGCGCGGGACGGGTCGGATGACAACTCGATGACAAACCGGAGACATCCTTTGACAGCATGTCGCACGAGCCGGCGCTAGGCTCTCCGAACACGGAGCCCGACACGGCCCCTTTTCGGGGAGGACTGCATGCCCAGGTTCGTGCGATGTTTCCTCGTCGTGATCGTCCTGCTGTACGCGTGGCCTGCGCGCGCGCAGCAGATGGTGTCCATCAGCGGCCGGATCATCGATCCGGACGGCCTCGCGCTTCCGGGCGCAACCATCACCGCCACCGAGCAGAACACCGGCTTCACCCGCAACGTGGTCAGCGCCGAGACCGGCGCGTACACGATCCCCAACCTCGAGCCCGGCACCTACACGGTCACCGTGGAGATGCCGAGCTTCTCGACGCTGAAGCGCACCGACCTCGTGCTGAGCGCCGGGTCGTCGGCGACGCTCGAGTTCAAGATGCAGCTCGGCGGACTGGCCGAAGCGGTCGAGGTGACCGGCCAGGCGCCGCTCATCGAGAAGACCAGCAACCAGATCGGCGGGTCGCTGTCGGCACGGGAAATCGAGGAAGTCCCGTCCAACTTCCGCAACTTCACCGCGCTGACGCAGCTCATTCCAGGCATGACGCCGAACCCGGCCGCCTCCTCGTTCGAAGGCGGACAGGTGGTGGCCAACGGCACGCCGTCGCAGTCGAACGTGTACCTGCTCGACGGCATGTACAACAACGACGATCGGCTCGGCGGCAGCCAGGGGACCCAGGTGCGCGTCGTGCTCGACAACATCGAGGAGTACCAGGTGCTGTCGAACCAGTACAGCGCCGAGTACGGCGGCGGCGCCGGCGCGATCATCAACATGGTCACGCGCGGCGGCACCAACGCCTTCCACGGCCGCGCCTACAACTACTTCCGCGACGATCGGTTCAACGCGCGCAACGCGTTCCTGCCGGCCGGGGCGCAGAAGCCCGACGAGCGGACGCTGCAGACCGGCGTCGCGCTCGGAGGTCCGATCGTGCGCGACCGGGCGCACTTCTACTTCACGTTCGAACGCGACTACGAGAAGATCGCCGGGCAGAAGCGCTTCCCCGCCATTGCCGCGCCGCTGGCGAAGGACATGGTCGGCGCCTTCACCGTCAACGCCCACAACTACTTCGCCCGCGGCGACCTTCAGCTCAACGAGAAGAACTTCATCAACGTGCGCTGGATCCTCGAGACGGCGCCGACGCGCGGCGAAGGGTTCAACACGAACACCGAGACGCTCGACGCGCAGGGCTGGGAGAGCGACTGGGATCATCTGTTCGCCGGCACCTACACGGCGGTCCTCACCGATCGGGCATCGAACGTGCTCCGCATCGGCCGGATCGGCGAGCAGCTCGGCACCGGCGCCCAGACCTTCTTCGATGATGACGTGACGTTCATCGGGTTCGGCGGCCGCGACCCGTTCTCGCTCGGGCAGCGGAACCAGCATCCGAGCTACATCACCGGGAAGGGCGGAGAAGGGCTGAACACGCGCATCCGCACCTACACGCTCGACGAGTCGTTCAGCTACTTCGTGCCGAGCCTCGCGGGGGAGCACACCCTCAAGGCGGGAGGTGGTTTGAGCTTCAACGAATCGCCGCCCCGCGGCGCGGCGAGCTCGGGCACGTACCTGTTCCGCAGCGATCTCCCGTACAACCCGAACGACCCGGCCACCTATCCGTACCAGTTCGACATCACGGTCGGTCCGGAAGGGGTCGACACGTACGACATCTACACGCGCGACCGCCGCTTCTACGCGTTCGTGGAGGACAAGTGGCGCCTGACCGACAAGGTGACGCTGAACCTCGGCATCCGCTACGACCATCAGAAGGCGACGCCGAACGCCAAGGCCGATTTCGCGCCGCGCGCCGGCTTCGCGTGGGACGTGACCGGGCGCGGCAACACCGTCGTGCGCGGCGGCATCGGCCGGTTCTTCGCCTACGTGCCGGTATCGGTCGATCTGGCGCACCAGCAGACGGGCGTGCTCACGCGCTACCCGAACATCTCGATCACCGATCCGAACAACCCGATCCTGCGGCCCGACGTCATCACCGACTCGGAGGGCAACCTCGGTGTCGCGGCCCTGAGCGCCGCCGGCCAGGCGGAACTCGATCGGCTGCGCGACTCGGTCCTGGCGGGGCTGACGTTCAACCGCAACCCGCGCATCGACGATCCGGATCGCCGGCTGCCGTACCAGTGGTCGTGGAGTCTCGGCCTCAGCCAGCAGATCGGGAGCGTCTCGGCGATCGGCGTCGACTACGTCGCCAACGTCTCGCATGATCAGATGGGCATCATCGACATCAACGAGCCGGTCAACGGCGTGCGGCCCGGCGTCAACGGGTTCGACCCCAACGGGATCTACATCCCGGCCATCGCGCGCAACACCAACTTCCAGCGCGTGCTCCTGACGACGACGCGGCCCGAGTTCGACGGGGACTACAAGTCGGTGCAGCTGTCGTACAACAAGCGGATGGCGAACCGCTGGAGCGGCCGTCTCGCCTACACCGTCCAGTCGAGCCATTACGTGGGGCTCGGCAACCCCGACGGACGCCGCGTGTGGCTCGACAACGACATCAAGGCCGACTACGGCCGCTTCGCGTCGGACCGGCGCCAGGTGCTGGCCGCCTCCGCGACCTACAACGTCTGGAGCACGTTCAACGTCGCCACCGTCGTCAGCGCGATTTCGGGTTCGCCGATCAACGAGACGGTCGGACGCGACGTCAACGGCGACGGCGACAGCAACGATCGGCCGATCCGCGGGATCGACGATGCGGCCAGGCCGATCGAATCGGACGTCGATTCGCTCGGGCGCGCGGTCATCAACGGGCTCGAGGGGCCAGGGTCGTTCCTCGTCGACCTGTCGTTCCGCTACTCGGTGCCGGTGCACAGCGTGCTGCGCAGCGTCGATTTCTTCTACGACATCTTCAACCTGTTCAACCGGGAGAACCTCGTGCCGCCGACCGGCAACCGCGCCTCGTCGACGTTCATGAAGGCGACCGCGGCGCAGTTCCCGAGGCAGATGCAGTTCGGTATTCGCGTGCAGTTCTGACGGAGGGCGGGAAGGTCGGGAAGGTCGGGAAGGTCGGGAGGGTCGGGAAGGACAGGAAGGTAGGGAAAGGGCAGGAGGGTCGGGAAAGGCAAGAGGGTGGTAAAGCATCCTGTCCCCGACCTTCCCGACCTTCCCGACCCGCCCGTCCCTCCAGACCCTCCAGACCCTCCAGACCCTCCAGACCCTCCAGACCCTCCAGACCTCGAGGAGTAACCAATGCGTGTGTGGTGGATCGTTCTTGCCGTCCTGCTTGCGGTTCCAGGCGTGGTTGGCGCGCAGATGGAGCTGGCGGTCATGCAGGGCGTCGTGCGCGACGAGGCGGGACAACCGCTGGCCGATGTCACCTTCCGCATCAAGGACATCGAGCGCGGCCGCGAGACGGTCGTCAAGAGCGACAAGGACGGCCGCTTCTATCGCCGGGGGCTGCAGGCGGTTGAATACGAGCTCACCGTCGAGAAGGAGGGCTATCAGCCGATTCACGATCGCATCCGGCTCACGGCCGGCATGGATCGTCGATTTGATTTCAAACTGGTCAAGGCGGCGCCGGCCGGCGCCGGCGACTTCGCCGAGGGGGTGAAGGCGTTCAACGCCGGCAACTTCGCGGCGGCGGCGGCGGCGTTCGAGGCGGCGGTGCAGAAGCAGCCCGATGTCGCCGAGCTGCACGTCAACCTCGCGCTCGCCTACTACCGGCTGTCGCGCACGGCGGACGCGGTGGCGCAGCTCGAGCAGGCGGCGTCGCTCGCGCCCAACGACCCGCACGTGCAGTTCCAGCTCGGAAGCGCGTACGTCGAGCTGAAGGAACTGCCGAAGGCGGCGGCGGCGCTCGAACAGGGGCTCGCCAAGGTCACCGACACCTCCGACCCGCTCGTCTTCGATGCGCACGTGACGCTGGGCGCCGTGTACTTCGCCTCGGGCAGCGGCGACAAGGCGCAGCAGCAGTACGAGCAGGCGCTCGCGCTTCGCCCCGACGCCGCAAGCGCGCTCCTCGGGCTCGGCAAGGTGCAGTTCAGCCGCAACAACGCGAAGGAGGCGCTCGCGACCTTCGAACACCTCGTATCGACACACCCCGGAACGCCCGAAGCCACCGAAGCCCAGACATTCATCACGGAGCTGCGCAAGTAGTCGTTCTGAGTTTTCAGTTTTCAGTTTTCAGTTTTCAGTTTTGAGTTTCCAGTTTTGAGTTTCCAGTTTTCAGTTTGAAGTTTCCGGAGGCCCCGATGTCACACCATCCGCCGCGCCTCTGGGCGCTCGTGGGCGCCCTCGCTCTCGTTGTCCCCGCTGTCTCCGCCTGCAGCAGCACCAGCAATCCGGAAGCGGCGAATGCCGCACAGGCGCCGGCCTCGGCAACGCCGGCCGCCGCCGCGAAGGGAGGCCAGGAAGAGTTCGGTCCCTACGAAATCGTCGAGAACTGGCCGCAGCCGCTGCCCGACGGTTCCGACGGGGTCAAACACGACGGCTGGACGTGGGGATCGGTCGGCGCGGTCTACGCCGAGACCCCCGATCGCATCTGGATCGCGCAGCGCGGCGAGCTGCCGCTGCCGCCCAACGCGAAACCGTGGACGCCGTACTCCATGCTGACGCCGTCACGCGGCAACGCGACCGGCAACACCGACGGTCTCAGCGCCACCTGCGAGCCGGTGCCCAAGCGCGGCTGGGAGCGGCGCTGGCACCACACCGTGTTCATCGTCGATCGCAGCGGCAAGATGGTCGGCGAGTGGCCGCACCTCGACAAGATGTTCAGCCAGGATCCCTGCGGACGCGGCCCCCACAAGATCAAGATGAACCCGTACGATCCGGACAAGCACGTCTGGATCATCGACGACCAGCAGCACCTGATCTGGAAGTTCACCTACGACGGCAAGCTGGTGATGACCCTGGGCACGGTCGGCAAGCGCGGACGCGACGCCGGCCGGCTGTTCGACCGTCCGACCGACATCGACTGGCTGCCAGACGGCACCTTCTTCATCAGCGACGGCTACGGCGGCACGCGCGTCGCGAAGTTCGACAAGGACGGCAAGTTCATCAAGGACTGGGGCGCTCCGCCCAAGGATCCGGCCAACCCGGGGCCGAACGAGTGGAACACCGTCCACAGCATCCAGATCAGCAGGGACGGCCGCCTCTTCGTCGTCGACCGCGGACATCACCGGATCCAGATCTTCGACCAGGAAGGGAACTTCCTCGACATGTTCACGACCGGCCGTTACTCGATGCCGTATGCCCACATCATCACGACCGACCAGAGCCTCTGGATTGCCGACGGCGGCACGAACCGGATCGTGAAGTACGACCTCGACGGGCACTACCAGTACGGATGGGGCATGGCCGGAGGGCGGCCCGGAGAGTTCAACGGGCCTCACTCCATCACGGTCGATCAGGACGGCAACCTCTACCTCGCCGAGGTGTTCAACGGCCGCGTCCAGAAGTTCCGGCCGAAGCCGGGCGCCGATCCGGCGAAGCTGGTCGGGCAGGAGCATCGCTACGGAGGCGGAACGGACTGACGCCGCCCGTCGGTGAATCGTGAAATCGTGAGTTGGTGAGATCGGAAGGCGGCACCAGGCCGAACGAGAGTGCTCCACGAGCATCTTCACATTCGGTGTGCTGCCGTCTTCCACCCGCGCGGCTCCTCGCGAGTGCTGCCGCGTCCGCAGGTTGTCACTCCTCCCGCCTCATACGAAGCGAATTCGGGTTCGGTATAGCACGCCGGCGACCGAGCCTGTCCTGAGCCCTGAGCCCTGAGCCCTGAGCCCTGAGCCAGGAGCATGCCGCGCAATATGTCTTGCGTGACAAGATATATTGCGATACCATCCTAACGTGGTCAGGGAAGGCGGGCGTGCGGACGATCGCAGCGCGATCGAGCGAGAGCTGAGACGCGGATCGCTCGAGCTGATCGTCCTCCACCTCCTCGAACCGGGCGAGGCGTACGGCTACGAAATCGTCACCAAGCTGACGACCCAGAGCAACGGCGCGCTCGGGGTGACCGACGGCACGCTCTACCCCGTGCTCTATCGTCTCGAGCGTGCCGGCTTCGTTGCAGTGCGGTGGGATACCCCGGAGCGTGGCGTGCCGCGGAAGTACTACCGTCTGACCGACGAGGGGCGCGAGGAGCTCGCCCGCCTCAAGCGCGAGTGGAATGCGTTCGCCAGCGCCATGGCGAAGCTGCTTGGACAGGAGATGGCACGATGACTGGCGACCGCTATATCCAGTCGGTGATCGATCGGGTTCCCGCGGGGCTGCCGCTCCGCGATCAAATCGCCATGGAGCTGCGCGCGCACATCGCCGAGCGGACGACGCAGGGACAGCCGCTCGACGAGATCCTGCGCCAGCTCGGCGATCCGCAGCACCTGGCGGAGTCGTACCTGGCCGCGGTGCCGCTGGAAACCGCGCCAATCGTCGCCCGCCTCGTCGCCAAGGTCATCGATGCGGGAGGCATCTGCCTCATTGCCGGCATCACCGCCTGGGTGATGTGGCTCGTCTGGGGACCGCGGATGATGGGGCCGGACGCATTTCCCTGGCTTCCTCTCGTCTGCATCGTCGGCTCGGTCTTCGGCTTCGTCGGCTACACGATCTACGCGGAATACCGCTTCGGCCGCACGATCGGCAAGAAGCTGATGGGAATCCGGGTCGTGCGCGAGAACGGCACGAGAATCAGCTTCGGACAGGCGCTGCTGCGGCAGCTCCCGTTTTTCGCGCAGTTCTTCTTCGTCGACGCGCTGTTCGCGCTGTTCACGGAGAAGCACCAGCGCGCGTTCGAGCTGATCACGAAGACGCGGGCCGTGGCGGTGATCCTGGGTCTGGCACTGCTGAGATAAGACCGGCTCGCGTCTCCAGTAATCTTCAGTTCGTCCGTTCGTCCCTGGTCGATTTCCAATCGACACGCTGATAGATGTATTGACGATTTACGATAGGCCGGCGCCGCCGCCCGCGTCGCACATCGTCCCGTCGTCAATTTCCGGAAAGGCCCCGATGAGCTCAGTGCGAGTGTTGGTTGGCACACGGAAGGGCGCGTTCGTCATCACGGCCGACGGCGCACGAACGGACTGGAACATCTCGGGGCCGTTCTTCGGCGGCTGGGAGCTGTACCACCTGAAAGGGTCTCCGGCCGACCCGGACCGGATCTACGCCTCGCAGTCGAGCGGCTGGTTCGGCCAGCTGATACAGCGCTCGAACGACGGCGGCAAGACATGGGAGGCGGTCGACAACGCCTTCGTCTACGACGGCGTTCCCGGCACGCACCAGTGGTACGACGGCACGCCGCATCCCTGGGAGTTCAAGCGCGTCTGGCATCTCGAGCCGTCGCCGGCGGACCCCGACGTCGTCTACGCAGGCGTGGAGGACGCGGCGCTGTTCCGGACGGCCGACGGCGGCAGGAGCTGGCACGAGCTGCCAGGCCTGCGCGGCCACGGCACCGGATCGCAGTGGCAGCCTGGCGCCGGCGGGCTCGGCCTCCACACGATCATCCTCGATCCGGCCAACCCGCAGCGCATCTTCATCGCCATCTCCGCGGCAGGCGCCTTCCGCACCGACGATGGCGGCACGACCTGGAAGGCGATCAATCAGGGGCTGCGCTCCGAGTACATCCCCGACCCGAACGCGGAGGTCGGCCACTGCGTGCACCACGTCGCCCAGCACCGCGCACGGCCCGAGGTGCTGTTCATGCAGAAGCACTGGGACATCATGCGGAGCGACGATGCGGGGGAGAGCTGGCGGGAGGTGAGCGGCAACCTGCCGACCGACTTCGGTTTCCCGATCGACATCCACGCGCACGAGCCGGACACGATCTACGTCGTGCCGATCAAGAGCGACTCCGAGCACTACCCGCCGGACGGCAAGCTGCGCGTCTATCGCAGCCGGACCGGCGGAGAGGAATGGGAGCCGCTGACGAGAGGGCTGCCGCAGAAGGACTGCTACGTGAACGTGCTGCGCGACGCGATGGCGGTCGACACGCTCGACTCGTGCGGGATCTACTTCGGCACGACCGGCGGACAGATCTACATGTCGCCCGACGGCGGCGACAACTGGACGGCCATCGCGCAGAACCTGCCGGCGGTGCTGTCGGTCGAAGTGCAGACGCTGGCGGACTGAGAGACCTGTGGAGATCCGCGTCGTGCTGCCGGCCCACCTGCGCACGCTCGCGCAGGTGCAGGGCGAGGTCGCGATTCAGGTCGACCAGCCGGCCACGATCGGCTCGCTCCTCGACGCGCTCGAATCGCGTCATCCGGTGCTCCGCGGGACGATTCGCGATCACGTCACGCGAAAACGGCGGCCGTTCCTGCGATTCTTCGCGTGCGAGGAGGACCTGTCACACGACGGTCCCGATGCGCTGCTGCCCGAGCGCGTGCGCCGCGGCGACGAACCGTTCTACATCGTCGGCGCGATTGCCGGCGGCTAGACCGCGGCGCGCATGATGATGAAGGCTTCGATGGCGCTCTCGTCGGCCTGCGTGAACTGCACGCCGCCGCGCCAGCTGCGAGGCGACCCTTCCTCTTCGCGCGCCCAGATGACCTGGCCCACGCAGAGGATCGGCGCCTGATCGCCAGGCAGGTGGACGCGGACCGACTTGCCAATCGGAAGCGACGAGGTCGTGCGCAGGCCGCAGCCGGCGACCGACAGATCGACCAGCCGGGCGTTCTTCCCGTTGACCTTCACCTGCACGTCGGGTGCGAACGTGTAGCGGGTCGCCAGCCTGATCGCTTCCCATCCTTCGTCATCATCGTCGGCCGCCTGTTCCGGCACCCGATCGACGTCGTCGTCTTCGAAGGTGAGATCGGAGATGGTCGGAGCGACGAGGGCGGCGGCGGCGGCGTCGGCGGTGCTCGCCAGTGCCGCTCGATCCGCGAGCGCCGCCTCGAGGCCTTCGAGCTTCGCGGTGAGATCCGCGAGGCGGCGATCCGACTCCGACGCCGTGCTCCGAAGATCGGCGCTCATCATCCGCTCGGTGTCGAGCGCCAGCGACAGCGCGTCGCGTTCCTGTTCGACGAGCGCGATCCGTTCCGTCAGATCGACGGCGGTTTCCTCCGCCGCCATGCGCGCCGCCTCGATGGCGGTCAGCCGCTGCTCGAGCGTTCGCACGTCGGCGCGTGAGACATCGGCCGCCGCGGCAGCCCGATCAGCGGCGCGGCGGAGCTCTTCGATCTCGGCCTGCGCCTCCTCGGCGCGCGCGCGCGTGTCGGCGAGCGATCGATCGACGGTGTCTTTCGCTCCGCTCAGGCGCTCGATTTCGTGCAGCAGCGCGTCCCGTTCCTCCGATGAGCCGCGCGCCGCTCCACGCATCTCCGCCAGCGCCGCCCGCTCGGCGGCGAGCTGCGCGGCGAGGGTATCCCGGGTCTGCTGCAGGTCGTCGATGGTCCGGTGCAGCGCCGCCTTCGCGTCACGTTCACTCTGAAGCGTCTGCGCCGCCTCGTCGCAGAGCTGCAGGGCGGCGTCGTGCGCTGTCTGCGCGGCCCGCACCTCCTGCTGCGCCGTGTCGTGCGCGTGCCGAATCGCCTCGCGCTCCGCGAGCGCTGCCTGGCGGTCGGCCAGCGCCGACTCATACTTCTCCAACGCGTCACGGCGCTCCGCGAGCGCCGCGTCACGTTCGGCGGCCAGCCTGTCGCGCTCGACGACGACCGAGTCACGCTCGGCGGCGACCGCGTCGCGTTCGGCGACGGCTGCGTCGCGATCGGCCAACGCCATATCGCGCTGGAGGATTGCCGTCTCGCGTTGGGTGGCTGCGGCTTCGCGCTCGTCCGAGGCGGCCGTTGATGCGGCGATGGCTGCGTCTCGCTGGACGAGCGCCGCGTCCCGCTCGGCGAGCGCCGCGTCGTGCTGGACCAGCGCGGTGTCTCGTGCGGCCAGCGCCGCCTCTCGTGCGGCCAGTGCCGTCTCGTGCTGGACGAGCGCCGCGTTCCGTTCCGCGAGTGCCGCGTCGCGCTGCACGATCGCCGCATCCCGCTCGGTTCTCGCCGCCTCGCGCTCGCGAGCGGCCGACTCGGTGGCGCCCAGGGCTGCGTCGCGCTCGACGATGACGCTGTCGCGTGCGAGGAGGGCCTGGTTGCGTTCGGCGAGCGCGGCATCGCGTGCCGCCAGGGCGGCCGACGCGCCCGACTGTGCCGCTTCGCGTGCCGACTCCGCCTCCAGGCGCCAGCGGTCGGCTTCGCCTCGCAAGCGGTCGCACTCGGACCGGAACCGCGCCGCTTCCGCCCGCGCCTCCGCGGCGTCGCGTTCCGCCTGAGCGGATGCGGCGGCGGCGCGCTCGGCCCCGGCCTGCGCCTGGAGCGCCGCTTCACGGTCGTGACGCGCGGCGTCCCGGTCGAGGATGGCCGACTCGCGATCGCGAAGCGCGGCGTCGCGCTCGGCTCGCAGCGCGTCGGCCAGGGCTCGTCCCTCGTCGATCGTGCATCGCGCCGTGTCGAGCTCGATGATCGCCGTGTCGCGTGTTTCTTCCGCCGCCGCGATCGAGGCGAGCAGGCTGTCGATGCGGGCTTCGGCGGCATCCTCGCGCTCCCGCGCGGACGCCGCCGCCCGGGCGTGTTCGTCGATGGTTGCCTGTGCCGCGTCGAGCGTGTCGCGCAGGCTGGCGGCAGCGCGACGCTCGGCCTCGAGCCTGGCGCCGAGATCCACGTTCAGCCGTTCGAGCTCGGCCGCGCGTTCGATGGCCCGCGACTGGGCGGCATCGAGCACGCCCGAGGCCGATTCGCCCGCGCCCAGCGCCTCCTGCAGTTCGCGAACCTGCGCTTCGAGCGCGTTGTACGCGGCGTCGACGCTCGCGCGTTCGCGGGTCGTCTCCGCGAGCTCGGCTCTGAGGCTGGCGAGCGCGGCCTGCGTCTCCGCCAGCTCACGCTTCAGCGCGGCGTGCTCTTCTTCCAGCGCGACGCGCGTCTCGCGCTCCGAGGCGAGGACCCGGCTCTGCTCGCGCGCGGACTGCGCCAGCGCGTGCTTTTCGCCTTCGAGCGCGTCGAGCCTCGCTTCGAGCGAGACAACGGCCGTGCGGAGATCGGCGATGGTGCGCCGCTCGTGCTCGAGCGCGGCGGCACTGCGCACGTCGGCCTCGGCGAGCGCCGCGGCGGTCTCGGTCTGTACCTGCAGGCACGCGCGAGCCGCGGCCGCCTGCGCCTCGGCGGTCGCAAGACGCGACAGCTCCAGGATGAGCGTCGGCAGCGACGACGTGCGGGTCCGATCGTTCAGCGCCGCCTCGAGATCGGCGAGCCTGGAGTCGATGTTCGTGCGCAGCTTCGTCAGCTGCTGCTGTGCAGACGCGAGCAGTCCGGCCGTCGTCGGAACGGCCGGAGATGTGGCGTGCGCCGTCTTCATCGTGTCGCTTATCGGCTGTCGTCCGATAAACGGTTAGCAGATGGAGCAGGAGGCGGAGATCGTCGCGGCGGCGCATGCCGTGCGCGCATGGGTGCTCGCGCAGCGTGTCACGTGGGCGGAGCAGTCGCCGCTCTCGATCCCGCATTTCGACCCCGTTCCGCTCACGACATCCGCGGCCGCCGCCGACGCGGCTGCGGTCCTCGAGCGCGACGCGGCCGCGTTCGAGCCGTCGCCGGCGATCGAGCTACCGCCGATCGAGCTGTCGTCGCTCGAGTCGCTGCTCCGGATCCCGGAGACGGTCACGTCGGTGTACGTCGAAGCGCCACGGCGGCTGCTCTCCGCGGCGCTGCTCCGGCGCGCGGCGGTCCTGCTCGCCGCGTGTGCCATCGTGGGCAGCGGCGGGTACGCCGCGTGGTCGCGGTACGGCGCCACGCCGCGGATCGGCACGGCGGTCATCGCGTCGACGCCGGCGGGCGCGGAGGTCTACGTGGACGGCGCTCGCGCCGGGACGACGCCGCTGCGGCTGGACCTGGGGGCCGGGCGTCACGACGTGGAGCTCCGGTTCAGAGGCCAGCGCAGAACGGAGCAGGTGACGATCGAACGCGGCGCGGAGACGCCGGTCGCCTGGGCGATGCGGCGGGTCGGCACGATCCAGATTGCGTCGACGCCGCCGGGCGCGCGCGTCACGATCGACGGCCACGAGCGCGGCGTGACGCCGCTCGAGCTGAACGATCTGCCCGAAGGGGCGCACGTCGTGCAGTTCGAGAGCGAAGAGGGCTCCGTCACACGCCGCGTGGACGTGGACGCGAGCATCATCGCCGTGATCAACGAGTCGATCTATCCCGGCTGGGTCCGCATCTCGGCGCCGTTCGACGTCGTGCTCGTCGACGGCGCGGCCGCCGTGCCGCTCGACGCGCGCAACAGCGCGCTGCTCGAGCCGGGACCGCACACGATCCGGATCGAGAACCGGACGCTCGGATTCGCCGAGTCACGAGAGATCACCATCGAACCGGGCGGCACCACGCAGGTCGACGTCGTGGCGCCGCTGTCGTCGCTGACGGTCACGGGGCCGGCGGGCGCGGAGGTCTTCGTCGACGGCGAGAAGGTGGGCCAGGTTCCTCTGATGGCACTTCCGGTGAAGATGGGGACGCGCGAGGTGCGCGTGGTCGAGACGTCAGGGCTGGCTCACCGCCGCTCCGTGACGATCACACCGCAGCCCGCCACGGTCGACATCCCCGTCGAGCCCTGACGCAGCACCCTGCACCAGCACCCGGCACCCTGCACCCGCGTGAGCACCCTGCACCCAGCACCCAGCACCCAGCACCCGCGTGTGCACCCTGCACCCAGCACCCGGCACCCTGCACCCGTGTGAGCACCCCGCACCATTTTTGTCGAGCTGCTTGCGGTTTTCCTTCGCGAGGCGTAGGGTGAGCGCGATCGAGAGGTGCCGCATGAAGACCATCCGCGAGATCATGCGTCCGGGTTTTCTGTTTTCCGTCAGCCCCACATCACCCGTGTCCGACGCGGTCCGTCTCATGACGGCCAACAACATCGGCGTCGTCGCGGTCGTCGAAGGGGAGGCGCTCGTCGGCGTCTTCTCCGAGCGCGACGTCGTGCAGCGTGTCGTGGCGCGCGATCTCGATCCGCGGCAGACGCCGGTCGAGAGCGTGATGACCGTCGAGGTCGTCCTCGGCGACATCAACGAGCCGTGTCAGCTCGCCATGCTCAAGATGGATCGGGCGAACATCCGTCACTTGCCGGTCGTGAGCGGCGGACGGCTCATCTCGATGCTGTCGATGCGCGATCTCATGCGCGCCGAGCTGATCGATGCCGGCGTGGAGCTCGAGTTCCTGCGTGCGTACCTGTATCAGGTCCCGAACGCCACGCCGTTCACGCATCACTAACAGGGTGCATCCTGCGGGTGCAGGGTGCAAGGTGCAAGGTGCGGGGTGCATTCTACGGGTGCAGGGTGCCGGGTGCCGGGTGCCGGGTGCCGGGTGCCGGGTGCCGGGTGCCGGGTGCCGGGTGCGGTGCCGGGTGCGGTGCCGGGTGCTATTTGCCAGGCGCTTGGGTTGGCGCTGATCCGGGCGACTTGGGCGTCGCGCGATGGGCGACAGTCTGAAGCCGTGCCGAAGGGAGCGCAGATTTCGAGGGCGTGGCGCCGTAGGCAGCGGAGCCAGCCGGTGTAGGCGCCCGCCCGAGGGGCGTCAGGTTGAAATCTGCGCGCGTGTCCGCCGTAGCCTGCGGAGGCGGAGACGACAGGCACGGCTTCGAGCGCGAGCGCCACAGGAGCCCGCAGCGGCGTCAAGCCAAGCGCATTCTGGAAAGAGGTGCAAGGTGCAGGTGCTTACACCTGACACCTTGCACACCTAGCCCTTACCGTGGTGCCGCCGCGCCTCCGGGTGCGGGGGCAGCCGGCGCCGCGCCGCGGCCGACGCCTGGCGTCGGGACCTCCGGCGGAACGATACGCAGCAGCGACGGGTAGACCCAGCCGGCCGGCAGCACGCGATCGGGATCGGGACGGTAGCTCAGATACTCGACGTGATCGGTGACGCCGCTCCAGCCGTGCGCCACCTTGTTCGGGATGATGATGATGTCACCAGGGCCGACGCGACGGCTGTAAGCGCCGGGGCCGGCGATGCCGCTCCCGCTCGGTCCGTTCATCACGTTCGGCACGCCCCTTCCCGGACGCTGGTTGAGAATCGTGCCGCCGGTCGTCAGGACCCCGGAGCCCGACGTGATGTAGTAGATCTCCGGCGTGTAGTCGTGCCAGAGGACCGGGACCGGATCGCCCGGTTTGTCGTTCGTCGGACCGCGGCGGATGATCCCGACGCCAAGGTTGTACTTGCCCATGTCGACGACGCGCAGCTGACGGTCGGGCGGGTTGGATGGCGAGTTCTTCAGCACATAATCGATTTCCGCCTTCGTGATGTCGAACGCGTACGCCGGTGCATCCCCTGTCTGGATCGTTGCGGCCGGCGGCGGATACGCCGGCGGCGCCGTCTGCGCGGGCGCCTGCGCGCCGGCGACGACTCCGTAGGTGACGACGGCGGCGAGCGCCGTCACGGCTCCAATCATTCCCTGCTTCATGCGGACCTCCTTCAGTCTGTACGAGTGCCGCTGGAGTTATACACCGGACGCACGCCGAACGTTCGGCTGAAGCCGAGGCCGCGTTGCCCGTGGACGCACGTCCGGCTGAAGCCGGACGCCACATCGGCGCGGACGCCACATCGCGGGGCGGACATCACCTCGCGTGCGGACATCACATCGCGCATGGACGCCACAGCGTGTATGGCGCCGCCACAGTGCGCGTGGACGCCACAGCGTGCGTGGACACGACGATTGGGACCGATGACATAATCGTGTGTTCCCCATGTCCACGCCGCCCGATTCTCGCGTTCTCCACATCGACATCACCGGACACGACCATCCCGGCGTCACCCACTCGCTGACGGCAATCCTCGCCAGCGGTGGCGTCCGCATCCTCGACATCGGGCAGGCGGTGATTCACGAGGCGCTCGCGCTCGGCCTGCTGGTCGAGCTCACCGAGGAGATGAAGTCGTCGACGCTGCTGACCGACCTGCTGCTCGAAGCCCACAGGCTCGGCGTCCAGATCCGGTTCAACGCCGTGTCGCGCGAGGACTACGACGCCTGGGTCCGCGCGCAGGGCAAGGGGCGCTACATCATCAGCGTGCTCGGTCCGGCCCTCACGGCGGCGCACCTGTCGGCGGTGAGCGGCGTGATCGCGCAGTCGGGACTGAACATCGATCGGATCGAGCGGATGTCCGGCCGCACGCCGCTCGACGGGAACGGTTCGGCCCGGATGTGCGTGGAGCTCTCGGCGTCGGGCACGCTGGCGAGCGAGGACGACATGCGGACGGCGCTGCTGGCGTTGACCCGGGAGCACGACGTCGACGTCGCGTTCCAGCACGACAACGTCTACCGCCGCAACCGGCGGCTGGTCGCTTTCGACATGGACTCGACGCTGATCCGGACCGAGGTGATCGACGAGCTCGCGCGGCTCGCCGGCGTCGGCGATCGGGTGGCGGCCATCACGGAAGCGGCGATGCGCGGCGAGCTCGATTTCCAGGCGAGCTTCCGGCGTCGCGTCGCGCTGCTGAAAGGGCTGCCCGAATCATCGCTGCAGCGGGTCGTCGACGCGGTGCCGCTGATGGACGGGGCCGAGCGGCTCATCGCGACGCTCCGCAGGCTCGGATACAAGACGGCGATCCTCTCCGGCGGGTTCACCTTCGTCGGGCGCGAGCTGCAGCGGCGGCTTGGCATCGACTACCTCCACTCGAACGATCTCGACATCGTCGACGGCGTGGTGACCGGCGAGGTGAAGGGAGAGATCGTCGACGGCGCGCGGAAGGCGTTCTATCTGACGGAGATTGCCAAGGCCGAAGGGCTCAGCATGGAGCAGGTCATCGCGGTCGGCGACGGCGCGAACGACCTGCCGATGCTGCGGCTCGCCGGGCTCGGCATCGCGTTCCGCGCGAAGCCGGTCGTGCGCCAGAGCGCGCGGCAGGCGATCTCGACGATGGGGCTCGACGGGATTCTGTACTTGCTCGGCGTCAGAGACCGCGAGGCGCTGGCGCCGTGAGACGTCCGGCTGAAGCCGGACACTACACCTCGGACGCCACATCGCCCACGGGTGCAGGCGGACCTGTTAGGATCGCGATGCTAGCCAGCCAGCATCCGTGATGTCCACTCGCGTCCTGTCTTGCGCATGCCTGTTGATCGCCACGGTCGCCTGCTCGTCGGGGCGGCAGCGGGAGATCCCGGCGCCGGTGTACCGCGAAGCGGTCACCGCCTTCTACGTCGGCGTGGCGGCGATGCAGACGACGCAGGAGGTGCTGGCACGCGAGAAGTTCGATCGCGTCGTCGCGATCGTGCCGCAGGAGCCGGCGGGATGGGCGAACCTCGGTTTGCTGCTCGTGCGGCAGCAGGACCTGGACCAGGGCGCCGAGCGGCTCTCACGCGCGGCGACGCTCGCGCCCGACAGCGGCGCGATTCAGCGGCTGCTGGCGCTGACGGAGAGCCGGCGCGGCAACCTGGCCGCGGCGATCGCGCACTGGCGGCGCGCGCTGGAGCTGGATCCGCAGGACCGCGAAGCCGCCTACGCGCTCGCGCTCGAGGTCGAGCGGCAGGGGGGTGCCGACAGCGATGCGACCGCGCAGCAGATCCTCGGTGATCTGATCGCGCGCCGGGACAACCTCGCGGCGCGTGTCGAGTACCTGCGCCTCGCGGCGAAGCGCGGCGATCAGACGACCGTGATCGAGGCGATGGCGCCGCTGGTGGAAGCGTCGCGCGGGTGGTCGCCGGCGGCGCAGGAGCAATTGAGGACGCTGCAGGCGGCCGCCGCGGAGAGCCCGCGCGCGGCGGCGATACGCGTCGCGTTCCTGAAGAACGTCCTCCTGGCGGAGGCGACGTATCGTGCCGCGCTGGCCGAGGTCAGCACGCCGCAGACGGAAATCGGGCGGCCGCTGACGCGTTTCCTGCGGATGAGGAATCCCGACCCCGAACCGGCCCCCCCCGACGACGCGCTGGCGTTCACGAGCGAGGCGATTCCGCTCGCGCCTCCCGGCGCGTCGTGGGCCGGCGCCGTGTCGCTCACCGGTGACGGGAACCCGATCATCGGCATCGCGGGCGCTTCGGGCGTCTATCTGCCGGGCGGGCCTGGCGCGGCAGGCGATCGCGCGCTGGCGTGTCGAGGCTGGAGCAGCACCGCAAGCCCGGTCTCGGTCGCGGCCGTCGATCTCGACTACGACTTCCGGCTGGATCTGGTGCTCGTCGGTTCCGGCGGCCTCTGCCTGCTGCGGCAGGGGGACAACGGCCAGTTCAGCGACATGACGCCGCTGTCGAAGCTCTCGCCGGCCCTCCTGCGCACCGCAGCCGACGGCGTGTGGCCCGCGGACATCGACACCGACGGCGATCTCGATCTGGTGATCGCCGCGCACGACGGCCGCCCTCTCGTCCTGCGCAACAACGGCGACGGGACGTTCGTGCCGCGCGATCCGTTCGCCGCCGTCACCCGCGCCCGCGGCTTTGCCTGGGCCGACCTGGACGGCGAAGGGGTCCCGGACGCGGCGTTCCTGGACGAGGAGGGCATCGTCCACGTCTTCCTCAACCTGCGCGGCGGGAGCTTTCGCGCCGAGACGCTCCCCTCGTCGTACGGACGCGCCGCCGCAATCGCGGCGTCGGCAGACGGCGGTCCGGTGATCGATCTCCTCGTGCTGGCGCGCGACGGCACCCTTACGCGGATGTCACGCGACCCCGGCAACGGTACGTGGACGGGGACGAGGGTAGCGCGCGTCGATCGGCTGCCCGATCTCGAGCCGCGCACCGCGCGCCTGATCGCGGCCGATCTCGACAACAACGCCGCCGCCGATCTGATCGTCGCGGCGCCTGCGGCCACGCGCATCCTGCTCGGAGGGCCTGGGGGCTCGTACACGCCGTTGCCGGCCACGCTGCCGCTGGGGGTGCAGGCGGCGGCCGATCTCGACGGCACCGGCCGGCTCGCGCTGATCGGGCTCGGGCCGGGAGGGCAGGCCGTGCGTGCCGTCAGCCGGGGAACGAAGGCCTATCACTGGCAGCTGCTGCGGCCGCGTGCGGCGACGGCGACCGGCGATCAGCGGATCAACTCGTTCGGCATCGGCGGCGAGATCGAGGTCCGCTCGGGACTTCATCTGCAGAAGCGGATCATCGCGTCGCCGATCGTGCACGTCGGTCTCGGCGAGGCGACCGGCGCCGAGGTCGTGCGCATCACCTGGCCGAACGGCGTCCTCCAGGCCGAGTTCGACACGAAGGCCGACCAGATTGTCAGCGCGACGCAACGGCTCAAGGGCTCGTGCCCGTGGCTCTTCACCTGGAACGGCCGCGAGATGGCGTTCGTGACCGATCTCATCTGGCGATCGCCGCTGGGGCTGCGGATCAACGCCCAGGAGACGGCCGACACGCTGATGACGGAGGACTGGGTCAAGGTTCGCGGCGACCAGCTCGTGCCGCGCGACGGCGCATACGATCTGCGCATCACGGCGGAGCTCTGGGAAACGCACTTCTTCGATCTCGTCTCGCTGATGGTGGTCGACCATCCGGCGGACACGCAGGTCTTCGTCGACGAGCGATTCGCGGTGCCGCCGCCAAAGCTGCAGGTGATTCCCACCGGTCCGGTCCAGCCGTTCGCGTCGGTGCGGGACGATCGCGGGGGGGACGTGTCCGGCGTCGCGGCAACGACAGACTCGCGGTACGTCGACTTCGCGGGCCGCGGTGCCTATCAGGGCATCACACGCGTGCACTTCGTGGAGATGGAGCTGCCCGACGCGGCGCCGCGCACGGGGCCGCTGTGGCTCGTGGCTCGAGGATGGGTGCATCCGACCGACAGCTCGATCAACGTCGCGATCAGCCAGGGGGCGCACGACGGGCCTCAGGGGCTGTCGCTGCACGTGGCCGACGCCGCCGGCCGTTTCCGCGAAGTCCGCCGCGACCTCGGCTTCCCGTCTGGCAAGGACAAGACGATTCTCGTGGACCTGACCGGCCTCTTCGGCCGAACCGGACCTCGCCGCGTGCGGCTCGCGACGAACCTCGAGATCTACTGGGACACGCTGGGATGGGCGATCGGGCGTCCCGACGTCCAGCTGCAGCCGCGCCGGCTCGAGCTGTCGAGCGCCGATCTCGTGTATCGCGGCTACTCCGTCACGGAGCAGCCGTCGGCCAGCGTGCCCGAACGCCCGCGGTACGTGCTGGACGGCACGTCACAGCGGTGGCGCGATCTCGAGGGCTACTACACGCGCTTCGGCGACGTCCGGGCATTGCTGCGCGGGGTCGACGATCGCTACGTGATCATGAATGCCGGCGACGAGCTGCGCCTGCGGTTTCCGGAAGCGGCGCCGCCCGCCAACGGCATGGTCCGTGACTTCATCGTCGTCGGCGACGGATGGGTGAAGGATGGCGATTACAACACGACCTTCTCCCGTACCGTCCTCCCGCTGCCGACGCACCGGACGGGGCGCTACGACGCCGCGCCGCACGCGCTCGAGGACGATCCGGTCTACCGCGCGCACGCGAGCGACTTCGCCGAGTACCACACGCGATACGTGACACCCGAGGCGATCCGCGACGCGCTGCGACCATGAACCGTGCTGCCCGCGCCGTCCTCGTGCTCGTCTTCGTCGGCCTGCTGCTGACGCCGTCCCTGATCCGCCGTTTCGGCGGAGCGGCGGTCGCACCGCGGTCGACGGCGGCGGTGAACGCGCTGACGCAGTACGGCTTCCGCCTGACGGAATCGGCCAGAGCGGCGGGGCTCGATTTCGTGCACGGCGCGCCGACGCTCGACCCCAGGCTGGCGCACATCATGCCGCAGGTGGCGTCGATGGGAGCCGCTGTTTCCGTGGTCGACGTCGATCGCGATGGCCTGCCGGATCTCTACGTCACTGACAGCAAGGAGGGATCGAAGAACCGGCTGTTCCGGAACCGCGGCGACGGCACGTTCGAGGAGATTGCCGAGCGGCTCGGCGTGGCGGACCTCAATCAGGCCGAAACGGGCGTCTCGATGGGCGCGGTCTGGGGCGACTACGACAACGACGGCTACGAGGATCTCTTCCTGTACCGCTGGGGCCGCCCCGAACTGTTCCACAACGATCGCGGGCAGCGCTTCTCGCGCGTCAGCGAGCGAGCGGGCCTTCCGCCGTGGGCGAACGTCAATACCGCCGTCTGGCTCGACTTCGATCGCGACGGACGTCTCGACCTCTTCGCCGGCGGCTATTACCCGGAGTCGGTGAATCTCTGGAAGCTCGCCGACACGCGCATGATGCCGGAGAGCTTCGAATACGCCGACAACGGCGGGCGGAAGTACCTCTTTCACAATCTCGGCGACGGCCGGTTCGAGGAGGTGAGCGGGCGCGTGGGGCTCGCGTCGCGCCGCTGGGCGCTCGCCGCCGTTGCCGCCGATCTTCGGGGCACCGGCTATCCGGATCTCTTCGTCGCCAACGACTACGGCGTCTCCGAGCTGTTCGCCAACGACGGCGGAAGGTTCCGCGAGATCGGTCGCGAGGCGGGCGTCGGCTACGCGCCGAAGAGCGGCATGAACGCTTCGGTCGGCGACATCCTGAACCAGGGGCGCTTCGCGATCTACGTGTCGAACATCTCGGAAGAAGGGATCCTGCTGCAGGGCAACAACCTCTGGGTGGCGTCGGGCATCGCCGACGGGATCCCGCGTTACGAGAACCTCGCACGGTCGATGGGGGTGGAGCTGGGCGGCTGGAGCTTCGGCGCGCAGTTCGCCGATCTGAACAACGACGGCTTCCTCGATCTCTACGTCGTCAACGGCTACGTCTCGGCCTCGCGGCGGGCGAGCTACTGGTACGACTACTCGAAGATCGCCGGCGGCAATGAGCTGGTCATCTCCGATGCGAAGAACTGGCCGGCGATGGGCGATCGGAGCCTGGGCGGGTATCAGCAGAAGAAGGTCTGGATCAGCGATGGGGCGGGCCGGTTCGTCGACGTGTCGCAGATGGTCGGCGTCACCGACCGGTATGACGCCCGGTCGGTCTCCGTTGCCGATCTCTCGGGCCACGGCGCGCTCGACGTGATCGTGGCGAACCAGAGGGGACCGTTGCTGCTCTATCGCAACGAGGTCGCGCCCGATCGTGCGTGGATTGCGTTCGATCTCGAAGGCGGCTGCCGGGCGGACGCCGGCGCCGGCTCGCCTCCGTGCACCAACCGCAGCGCGATCGGCGCGCAGGTCACGGTGTTCTGGAACGGTCAGCAGCAGCTGCAGGAAGTATCCGGCGGATCGGGCTTCTCGGCGCAGAACCAGCGGCGACTGCACTTCGGCCTGGGGAAGAGCGCCGTCGTGGAAAAGGTGATCGTGCGGTGGCCGTCCGGCAGGACGCAGGAGCTCGCGCATCCTGTGCCGAACCGCGTGCACCGGATCGAGGAGCCGGCGTGAGCGTCGACGCGGTCGCCGGCCGTTCGTCCGGGACGACATCCGCGCTGACAGGTGCGCCCGGCGGACCGCGGCGATTCGGCATCGACTCGCGCTATCTCGCGCCGCTCTTCATCACCAGCATCCTGCTCGTCGGACAGTTTGCCTTTGGTTTTCTCGAGAGCTGGTCGCGCACCTTCCTGGCGATCGTCACCGCCATCCTCGTCGAGCTCGTCGTCGTGCGCGCGCTCTACGACAGGTGGCCGCACCTTGCCAGCGCGTACGTGTCGGGCATCAGCGTCGGCATCCTCGTCCGCTCTCCGGCGCTGTGGCCGTACGCGCTCTGCTCGGCGCTCTCGATCACGTCGAAGTACGTGCTGCGGTTCCGGGGACGGCATCTGTGGAACCCGACGAACTTCGGCATCGTCGCGATGCTGGTGCTGGCGCCGGACATGGTGGCGGGGCTGAGCATCCAGTGGGGCAACAACCTGCTGCCGATGGTCATCATCTGGGTGCTCGGCACGATCATCCTGCGGAGCGTCGGACGGCTGCACATCACGCTGACGTATGTCGCGTCGTTCCTGTTCTTCGCCGCGGTGCGGGCCTGGATCACCGGCCATCCGCCGCTGAGCGAGATCGCGCCGATCACCGGGCCGATGTATCAGCTCTTCATCTTCTTCATGATCACCGATCCGAAGACGACGGTGGGGTCGAAGCCGGCGCAGTCGCTCGTCGCGGTGCTCATCGCGGCGCTCGAGATGGTCTTCCGCCTGATGCAGTGGGTCTACGCGCCGTTCTACGCCCTGTTCGTCATCGGTCCGATTGCGATGTTCATCGAGATCGTCCTGAAGGAGAGAGGCGCTCGTACGTAGTACGTAGGGACGGGTCTTCAGACCCGGCCGCACCTACGTGCGGACAAAACCGCTGCGCTCGAGCAGGCGGCGCAGCTCCTCCGGCGTCGCCTGCAGCTTGTGACCCGCTTCCAGGAGATCCGACGCGAGAACGGGATACCAATCCCGGCGCCCGCGATCGCGGAAGCCGGCGACGTCGAACGGTGCGATCGCGCGATCGAGACGATCGTCGAGCTCCTGGCGCGCGGCTCCCCGCGGGGCCGCGGCGGCCGACGTGACACAGGCGGCGAGCTCGGGAGCGAATGTCGGATGCGCCGAGAGCAGGAAACCGGGCGCCAGCTCCGGCCGCCCGAGGCGGCGCGCCACCTCGCTGAAGCTTGCCGCGGCGAAATAGAGCAGGCTGAGCCGCTTGAAGAGCGGCGGGTCGGTCATCGTCGCGTACAGCGCTGCCGCGAGCCGCTCGGTGGCGTCGAGCTCGGCGATCGTCGTGCGCTCGTAGTCCAGCAGCGCCTGGTCGCGATCGCGGCCGGGCGAGGTGCGCTCGAGCAGATCGACGAGACGCAGGATCCCGAGGAGCGCCAGCGGGAATCCGGTCGAGAGCAGCGGATCGATGACGGCGGCCGCCGACGGCAGCAGCGCCCATGCCGGTCCCGCGATGCGGGCGCTACGGAACGACAGCCGCGGCGCGTGCATGAACGGCAGCACGGCACGCGCGTCACGAAACTGGTCGGCAACCGACGGCAACGTCGCGAGCAGCCGATTCCAGCCCGCCGCACCCTCGGCGGCGCCAATCGAGGACGCGGTCGCATCGGTCAGTGCGGCGCCGGCGCTCGTGATGCCGTTGTTGAACCGCAGCACCCAGATCCATCCGCCGGGAAAGACATGGTGCACCGCGGCGTCGTCGATCGGGTACGGCGGCGACTCGCGCGGCGGCCGCAGCGAGTCCCATCGCTCGACGCCTTCGAAGTGCGTGTAGAGCCCCTGTGTCGCCGGCAGCCAGCGCCGTTCCAAGGCCAACTCTTCGAGCCCCAGCGCGCGATGCAGGAAGCCGCGCGGGCCGGTGGCATCGATCACGAACCGCGCGTCGATGCGCACGGACCGGCCCTCGCGTACGCCTTCGAGGATCGTGGCGTCGCCTTCGTGACGCAGGTGATCGAGCTGCGTCATGTCCAGGTAGATGGCGCCGGCGGCTTCGGCGTGCTGCGCGATCGCCTGGTCGAATTGCGGCCGGTACCAGTGCGTGTCGGCGATCTCGTCGTGCGGGCTCGCCGCGACCAGCAGTTGGCGTGCGTGATCGGCATCTTCCGGAAACGCGACACCCGCCTGATGGAAGAAGAAGGTGAACCCGCGCTTCAGGCCGCACGCGACGTCGGGACGGGTGCGCTGCCACGTGCCCCACTTGGAGAACGGGCGAATCCCGGGCAGATCGTAGCGGTCCGCCAGCTCTTCGAGCAGCAGATTGGCCAGCGGTGTCGACGACTCGCCGATCGCGAATCGGGGATGACGGCCGCGCTCGATGAGCGCGACCCGATACCCGCGCGCCCGCAGCGCGAGCGCCGTCAGCGATCCGCCGAACCCGGCGCCGACGATGGCGACGTCGACGTCGAGGCGTGAGACCGGCGCGAGCGTCATCGGAGGACGCTGCCGCGCCTCCGCTCGTCGGATGCCGTGTGAAGCTCCGACGGGCACGCGATCGGCGGCAGCGCGCGCTGTGCGAGGTTCATGGCGGCGAGCCGGTCGCGCCGCGCGGCGAAGCAGTGCGCGCAGGACGCGAACCGCTCCAGATCCCAGACATCCACGAACAGGCGTCCGCGGCCCCGCGCGTGCGCCAGCGCCAGCGCGAAGCTGCGCTCGATGTCCTCGAGGTCAGGCGCACGGAACCATCCCCGCTCCGCGAGATCGTCGAGCGCGCCGTTGCCCGTCCGCGTCGGCACCAGCGACACGACAGCCGCGCCACACGCGAACGCCGCGTCGACCGATCGCAGCAGCCACGCCTCCTGCTCGGCCGGCGGCACGAACGGCGGCGCGATCAGCAGGAACACGCGCAGCGCCACCCTGCGATCGGCCAGCGCGCGGGCCGCCTCGGCGAAGCGCGCGAGCGTGAACCGCTTGTTGAGGCGATCGAGCGCCTCTTCGTGCGCCGTCTCGAGCCCCATGGCCACTTCGAGCTGTGGCATCGAGCGCACGGACGACTGTCCTGCGTGCCGCGCGAGCGCCGCGAGCCATCGATCCAGGCGCGGGCCCACGAGCGCGGGATGCGACTCGACGACCACATGCGACAGGCCGTCGAGCGTGGCGGCGACGTCGTCGTAATCGGCCTCGGGGACGGCGCGCGGATCGAAGAAGCTGCCGGCGTTGTACAGCTTCATCCCGCTCACGGCCGCGCCGTCGCCACGGGTGGCCATCCGCGCGGCGGCGATCTGCGCCGGGATGGCGCCGCGCGGCGTGTCCGTGTCGATCGTGTCGCGCCAGAGATCGCACATCGTGCAGCGCCATGGACACTCGCGTCCCGTGAGCAGCACGGTCGCGATGCGCGCGGGCCGTCCATTCGCGGCCCGCTCGTCCTCGACGAACACGCCGTGGGGGTGCCACGGATCGCGCGGCGTGCGCGGGCCTCTCCGTTCGAGGACGAAGCGATCGCGCCCCGCCGCCGAGGCGGGGTAGCCGTCAACCGCTGGATCACGCATACAGCCGCTCGAAGGCGCGGCGATAGTCGCGCTCCGACCGGCCGAGGCGCTGGCGCATCGTCTCGACCGGTGCGGCGCCATGCTGGAACCGCCGCTTGGGGAACACCGGCATGTCGAATCCCGTCATCGCCTTCACGCCGCGCGCCGCGATCTCCCCCTTCAGCGAATACAGCGTCGGCACGTCGTAGCCGGTCAGCGCGGCGAACGGAATCGCTTCGGCGACCTCGATCACCGACGGCCGCGTGTACGGACTGAAGTCGTCGAACCCGTACCGCGTCGCCGGCGCGTACGTCCGCACGTAGCTGCGGCTGAGACCGCCGCTGTAGGTGAGCGAGTGCTTGATGCGGCCAACGCCCCAGCCCTCCTGGTACAGCATCAGGTTGTCGACGACGCTGCGGATGGTGAGCTCGGGATTCTCCTCGATCGGGTAGTCCTTGAGGTTCTCGTCGCCGCCGTCCCCTGCCGCCAGATGGCGCCACTCCGGGTATCGCGCGCGGATGCCCTGGCACAGCTGCAGCCCCATCGCCGCGCACTCGACGTCGAGCGGCTTGTAGTCTTCGAGCAGGCGCAGCGTCGGCTCGATCTCCAGATCGTCGGCCGATCCCGCGATCTCTTCGAGGAACAGCGAGAGGCCGACAGCCGACAGGAACTCGCGCGCCTGCGTCACGTCGGGTCCATCGCCGAGATCCAGAACGAACGCCTTGAGCCGCGCTGGCGAGAGGCCCAGCCGCAGCATCGTGTGATAGATCACGAGGAACAGCGCCCCGCTGTCGATGCCGCCCGAGAAGCTCACGCCGATCGGCGCGGTGCCGCCGCCCTCCCGCTCGATCCGCAGCAGCCACTTCTCGACCTCGTCGGCCAGCGCGCCGATGTAGCGGCGTCCGATCTCGTCCAGATCCGGAGGCAGTGCGCCACGGCTCGGCGCGAAGAAGCGCGTGTACACCGGATCGGGGTCCGGGCATCCCACCAGCGCGAGCTCGACGATGTAGTGCGCAGGCACCATGCGGGTGTAGCTCGGGTGGAACTGGTTGTCGAGCCCGGCGTCCTCGAGCGCTTGGTGCAGCGTGTCGATGCGATCGGCGACGAACAGCGCCGGCCCTTCGTGCCGCTTCGCCAGGAAGTAGCGCATGGGCCGATCGAGCGATCGCGCCATCCGGACCGTGATGCCGTCCAGCGTCACCAGCGCGAAGGAACCGTCGATGGCGCGGACGGCCGCCGGGTCGCCACTGCGCACGCGCCGGCGAGCGTCGTCGACGTCGATGTCGTGCAGTTGATTCAGACGAGGGTCGAGCAGGTCGACGACCCGATCCACAGGACGTAGCATGTCGCGCATTGTACGGCACCCCCTCATCGTCGAAGCGGACGGCGCTGTTGCCGCCGGCGCCAGAGCACTCTCATCCAGATCGCGCCGACCGCCACGAACGGAAGCATGTACACGGCGAGCATCGCCGGCGCGGGGCGCAGATCGTAGGTGGCGTCAACCTGGCTCTCCACCTCGGCGCGACCCATCGGGCCCTCGACGGTCACATGGACGCCGAACGGCCCTTCGTGATCGAGCAGCAACGTGACGAACTGCCGCGCCGCCGATCCGTCGACCGCCTCCGCCCGACCCGTGCGCACCGGGCCGTCGCGATCGAGCGGCCGGATCGCGACGGTGGCGTGCGTGTCTGCCGGAACCGTTCCGCTCCCGCTCGCGGAATCGAGCGTCACCCAGAACTGACCGCCCGGCTGTCCATCGTCGGTGGTGTCGGGATCGGTCCAGATCGAGATGCGATACGCGGTCACGATGCGATCGGAGACGATCGGAAACGGCGGTCCGCTGTGCGCGTCCAGGGCGATCTCCGGGAAGGGCGGCACCGTCGTCAGCAGCATCACGACGAGCACCGCCTGGATCGATGTCGAGAGGGATCGCTTCATCCGCCGAGCCCCGTCCCGCGCATTTCCATCGGCTGCGCGAGGATCCAGAGCGCGAGCGTCGCGAGAGCGGCAATCAGAACGGCCCACGGCACCGTCGCACGCGCCGCGCGATCCGGATACTCGCGCTCCGAGGTGCGATGCGCGAGCATGAGCGAGCCGAACGTGCCGAGCAGCACCACGCCGATCTGCAGCGGGAACACCGCGCCGGGCCGCATCCCGAGCCATCGCCAGTCCGGCTCGCCCAGGAGCGCCGTGCCGGCGGCGTCGACGGCTGCGCTCTGGGCGACCGGCACGATCGTCCAGATGCCGGTGAGGAAATGGAATCCGTAGTGCGCGAGCCAGAGGCCGACGCCGAACGGCACCAGCGCGTACGCGTACCGCACCGCAACGTCCGCGACGTTGAGGCGCGTTTGCGACGCAGGCGCTGATGCCGAAAGGGGAGCTGGCGCTGCCGACGCCGTGCCGAGCGCGCGCGTGAGCCACGCGGCGCCGGCGCAGAGCGCGAGCGGGATGACGCCGAGGGCCAGGACGAAGATGAGCCCCAGCACCGGCGCTTCCGACGTGGTCTTCATCGCACGCGCGAGCTGGCCCTCTACCGCGTAGATCGGCGCGATCATCGCGAACGCGTTGAGCAGCGCGCCGAACGTGAAGAGCAGGGCGAGCGCCGCGAAATCGGCGCGGCGCGAGAGGCGTCCGATCGACGAGCGGCGGCGATCGTCCACCAGCTCCTCGCCGGGCACGCGGCTGCCGATGGCCACGTTGTCGTGCGGGCAGGCGCGGACGCAATCGAGGCAGAAGGTGCAATCGAGGTTGCCGACCTTCGACGGCAGGAAGAGCGCCAGCTCACAGCCTCGCTGGACGACGATCGCGGGCGCCGCGGGTTCGCGATGGCCCTTGATGCAGTCGACCGTCCTGCAGTCGCGGCAGACGGCGGGATCGCGCACGCCGACCTCCAGCGGAGACAGCGTCGACGCGACGAAGTTGAACTGACCGACCGGGCAGACGTGCTTGCAGAACGACGCGCCGGTGAACACGACGTCGACGAGCACCGCCGCGCCGAAATACCCGAGGACGAGCCACGCCGTCGCCGCCGGCAGCGCCCACAGGTCGAACAGCTCGTACGCGAACAGGACCCCCGCGAAGCCGGCGATCGCCAGCCACTTGCCGCGGAGCCACCGCGGCCAGTGCCGGCGCGGACGATGGACGCGGCGCGCGAGATCGCGCACCAGGATCATCGGACAGGCGCCGCAGAAGGCATTGCCGGCCGCCAGCAGCACGCCGATGAGGAGGCCGCGATAGTGGATCCAGGTCAGCACCGTGGCGAGGTTCCTCGGCGCGAGCTGCGGTCCGAGGAGCCCGTGCAGCACGACGACGGCCGCGACGAGCAGCAGCACCGTCTGTGCGACGGTGCGCGCGCGCTTCGAGCGGAGCAGCGCGCCCGCAATCGGCCAGCGCAGCAGGTCTGTCGACGAGGCCGAGGCGGACCCGTGCGCTGGCGCGGCAGACGGCAGCAACGACGGCTCTGGAGCTGCGTGACGCATCATCCGGAAGGGCGGACGTTGGGCACGTCGATGCGACGCTCGACGCGCGTCCCGTCCGGGAGAACGGCCGTGACGAGCAGCGCCCAGTCGCCCGGCATGGTAAACGCGAACGCCGCCTCGTAGATGTCCGGCGCGCGTTCGATCGCCTGCGCGATGACGGGAGCCATGCCGGCATGCGTCATGTGCCCTTCCACCCGCACCGTCGCGCCGCTGATCGGCTCACCGGACGATGTGCGTACGGTGAGGGTCAGCGCGGCCGGGCCGACGGTCGCGGCGGCGGGCCGAAGCGTCCACGTGAGTTCGATGTGAGGATCGACGCGTGCCGTCCGGCCGCACGCGGCGTGCGACAGGCTGACGGCTGCGAGCACCAGCCCCAGCCGCGACCGGCGCCTCACGCCGCCGACACGGTGCCCGCGACGTGCAGCGCGCACGAGCACCGCGGACGCGAGACCTCTTCCACTGGCGGGAACAGATGGTAGTACATCGCGATGATCATCGGGATGAAGACGATCGTGTTGTAGAAGAGGTGCAGCTCCACGCGCGGGACCCACAACTGCACGATGCTCGTCGGCACCGGCCGGCCGAGCAGGTTGTGGCCGGCGATGGCCTGCGCCTGAAGCACCGCGTGTTCGATGTGGTGGAAGAACTGGATCCAGAAGGCCATCATCCACCAGAAGTGATCCGCCTTGCCGGTGAAGCCGCTGCGCAACAGCCAGAGGCCGACCAGCATCACCACGGCGTAGCCGTAGTGCAGCGTCTCCGACTTGACGACCCACGGGAAGAGCAGCCCGAGGGCACCCCGCGCTTCGGGCACGGGCCACCCGAGCACGTAGATCTGCAGCCCCTGCAGCAGGTGCTCGACCCAGTGCGCCAGCACGATGACCATGAACACGCGGAGCGCCAGCTCGTGCCGCTCGCTGTTCAACTGTTCGATGAATGTCGTGGACATGGTGCGCCGTCCTCCACCGGCGATCCGAATCCCCTGAAACGTCGAGTCCGCGGGTGTTCCGATACCCGCCTCTACGCGCGGCGCCAGATCGTCGCGATTGCGAAAAGGCCCGCCAGCGCGGAGATGCCGAGCACCATGTGGCTCGCGGCGCTCAACGCGGCCGGCTGGTGCGCCGTCGTCCACGTCCACGCCAGCATGACGATGACGAGCAGCGCCAGCACGAAGAGCGTGATCGCGATCCGTATCTGGTTCCTGAGACGGTTCACCGCCGCCTCCCGATTAGAAGCGGACAACGGTCTCGATGTATCCGACGTGTCCGCTGGTGCCGTTCGGATACGTGCCTTCGATGACGTCATGGCCGGCTGCATGTCCATAGTAGAGATTCAGGTCGAGATGCGGGATCAGCTGCGTGTCGGCGCTCAGATCCCAGAAGGCGGCCAGCGAGCGATGGCCGGCGCCCGGACGGCCGCTGTACCCCCACGAATCCGGCTGACCGGGGCCGCCGCCGCCGTACCAGAGGTCCGCCTGGTTCGCGAGACGGAGCGCGTGCAGTTCGCTGCGCAGCGTGACCTTCGGGCTGGGGCGCACCGTGAAGAGACCGTACGCATCCTTCAGGTTCATCAGGTTGTAGAACGGAAAGCGCGCGTACTGCCGCGTCGCGCCGAGCACCTGATAGAAGGTGCCGTTTCGGCCGTCCAGCGGGTTGCCGTCGCCGCTCGAATAGCGGTAGCCGGCCCGCAGCCAGGGCCTGAGTCTCGGCTCCGGCGGCTGCCAGCCGAATTCGCCGAAAACCGAGCCGGCACGCTGCGACAGCGCACCCCAGGACCCGGTCTGGCCCGCGACCCAGACGACCGCGTCGAACCGTCCGGAGGCGGCGGTGTTGAACGTGTGCGCGTAGTTGGCGCCGAAGGTGGTAATCGCAACCGGATCGCGATCGGCCGCACGCACTGCGGCCGGCCGGTTATCCGGCTTCAGGGCGTCGCGATGATCGACGTAGCCGACGGCAAAGGCCCTGAAGGAGCCGGCGCCGTCCGTCGTCTTGACGACGTGGTTGTACGCGCCGTAGTAGACCTCGATGTCGAGCTCCTTCCAGCCGTCGAGGTGCACGCCGCCGGCATTCGGTCGCGCGGCGTAGGCGGTGACCGTGTTTGCGCCGGTGTTCCAGGACAGCAGGGCGCCGTCGGTGCTGCGCTGCGCCACCGGGAATGCCTCGTTCGACAGCAGGCGATGCGCGACGCGTGACTGCACCACCGCGGCCAGCGTCGGGTCCGGAAGGCTCACCTCGGTCCCATCGAAGAACTCGAACCGGCCGACCTTCAGGGTCGATCGCTCGAAGGGCCTGAACTGGACGAACGCCTGCTTGACGAACAGGGTGCCGTAGGTGGTGCGGCTGGCGTTGGCGGCGAAGTAGCTCGCGCCAAGACCGAGCGCACCCTGCGGCGCGGGGGCGGTCGCATCGTCGGGAACGCCGACGATCGTCGGCTGCATCAGCTCGAGCTTCCAGCCCAGCGCCCTGGTCGTCTGTCCGAAGCCGATTCGCAGCTGCGAGCTCATGAACTGGTAGTCGCTGTTGGCGGCGGGCGTATCGAACCAGCCCCAGATCTCGATCCGGTTGCGCCAGAGGAGCGTCACGTCGAGCGCGCCGAGCTTCAGCGTTGCGGGTGCCGCCGGAGGGGGCGCGGGAGGTCGCGGCTCCTGCGCCTGAACGCCATGTGCCACGCCGAGCGATGACAGCATCAACACACACCCCAATCGTCGTCGCATTCGTCTCCCTGGTCAGCGGCGCGGAGGGACGTATTCTTCGGCGACCGATCGGGGGCGTCAATAACGTGTTTCTACTAACGGCCGGTATTCGTCCGGCTGAAGCCGGACGCCACATACGCTCGAAGCCGGACGCCACGCGCCTGTCGTCCGGCCGTACGCAGTGTCCGGTTTCAGCCGGACCTCACCGTGGCTGGTTCAAACGGGGCTGGAACTAATCCGTTTGGCGGTCGGCTGCCGCCCAGCCGATGTCCTGGTAGGTCCAGGTCGCGAAGCCGAAGGCGCCGAAGTTGGCCAGCCGCGACCGTGTGGCGACGATCTCCGGGCGCTGGTACAGCGTCAGCGAGTGGACCTCCTGCCAGATCAAGGCGTCGATCTGGTTGGCCATCTCGATCGCTTTGGCGTGATCCAGCTCCTGGGCGGCCTCGTCGAAGAGGCGATCGATCTCGGGTGTGCCGATGCGCGCGTAGTTCTGCTGGATGTCGAGCTCGCCGGCCGCGTTCCTGGCCGGCATCGCGTACAGCGATCGGCTCGAGCTGATCGGATACGGCGTCCCCATCCACGAGAAGACGGTGAAGTCGAACTGCCCGGGCGTGATGTATTGGGAGAAAAAGTCCGGGCTCGGGACGACGCTGATGATCAGCCGCACGCCGATCTGCGCGAGCATGTTCAGCATCAGCTCGGTTTCCTGTTTCGCGGTCGCCACGGCCGACGGGATGACGGCGACGATCTCCAGCGCCTTCCCGTCCTTCCTGCGGACGTTGCCCTCCATCCGCCAGCCGGCCTCGTCGAGCAGCTGCTTCGCTTTCTCGGGATCGTAGGTGCCCACGTCGCCGGCGTTCGACCGATAGCCGGCCTGGTTCGCCATGAAGATGTGGTTGTCCAGCGGCTCCGCCTTGATGCCGAGCGGGGCGAGCAGCGCGCGGGCGATCGCGGGACGGCTGATGGCCATCGCCAGCGCTCGGCGTACGCGGACGTCCTGCAGTTTCGGGCTCGTGCCATTGATCGTCAGGTGGCGGAAGTTGGGACCGCCCGCCATCCGCATGTCGATCCCTTCGATGTCGTGCGCGCGGTTGAATTTGTTGACGTCGGGGCCGACGTCCATCGAATCGATCTCGGCGTTGGCCAGCGCGTCGATCTGCGCGTCCGGATCGATCGCCCTGTAGACGATGCGATCGAGCTTCGCGCGGTTGCCCCACCACTTCTCGTTCCGCACGAGCGTGATCGTCTTCGACGTCGCGTCGACCGATCCGAGCTTGAACGGGCCGGCGGTCGTCAGCGGGCGATCGCGCCATCCTTCGTTGAACAGGCGCGGATCGCGGTTCGTCGACGCGGGATATACGGGACTGAAGACCGCCTGCCAGTCGGCGAAGCGGCGGGCGTAGGTGACGATGACCTCGCGATCGTCCTTGCCGCGCCTGACGCTCTCGATCTGCTCGTAGCCGTTGGTCGACGCGACCTGGTAGGCCTTGTCGCTCCCGCTGCAGGCGCGCCACTGCCAGTAGAAGTCTTCCCAGGTGACCGGCGTGCCGTCGTACCACGCGGCCCCCGGATTGATCTCGTAGATCACGACCTGCGCCGGCTCGAGCGTCACCGTCGGCTCGGAGGCAAGGAGGTCGTGGTTCCACAGCGGCGTGCCGGCCGCGTCGTTGTCGAACGTCGTCGGCATCAGCGCGGCGATGATCTGGAAGTTGGTCAGCTCGGTGCCGTCGAGCTGGTTGTAGTTGAAGTTCGGCGGGATCGAGTCGATCGCCCACGTGAAGGTGCCGCCGTCCTGCACCTCGGCGCGCGGCAGCGCGTGGATGTCGTTCTCGTGCGCCGCCTGCGATTCCTGCTGAAGGACACCGGGGCCGGCCGTGCCGCAGGCGACGGTGAATGCCAGCAGGACGCTCTGCAGCGACGCAAGAATGGTCGATCGCATCGTGGAACGCTCCCGTCTCACAGCACCGGCACCGCTTCGGCCCAGTGGCAGGCATCGAGATGATCGGTGCCGCCAGTGCGCGGCGCAAGGGGCGGCGGCTCGTCGACGCAGCGGCGGCGCTGCTCCTCGGTCAAATCGTTTGCAAACTTCGGGCAACGCGTCCGAAAGCGGCAGCCGGACGGCGGATTGGCCGGACTCGGCGGGTCGCCCTGCAGCATGATGCGCCTGCGCTGCCGTTCCTTGTGCGGATCCGGCAGCGGAATGGCCGACAGCAGCGCCTGCGTGTAGGGATGCGCCGGCGCGTCGAACACCTCGTCCACGGCGCCAATCTCGACGATCGAACCGAGGTACATCACGGCAACCCGATCGGCGATGTGGCGCACGACCGCGAGGTCGTGCGCGACGAACAGGTAGGACAGCCCCAGCTCGTCTCTGAGCCGTTCGAGGAGATTGATGACGCCGGCGCGGATCGAGACGTCGAGCGCCGAGACCGGCTCGTCGAGCACGAGCAGCTTCGGCTCGAGCGCGAGCGCGCGCGCGATGCCGACGCGCTGCCGCTGGCCTCCGGAGAAAGCCTGCGGATACCGGTTCACGTGATCGGGCTGCAGCCCCACCAGCCGCAGCAGCTCGCGCACCCGTCGCGCGATCGCCGGCTCGTCGACGCCGTGGGCGCGCAGCGGCTCGGCCAGGATGTCGCCAACGGGCAGGCGCGGGTCGAGCGAGGCCATCGGATCCTGGAACACCACCTGGAGGTCGCGCCGGATCTCGAACCTGTCGCGCCGGCTCATGGCCGCCGTGTCCTTTCCGAGAACGCGGATTGTCCCCGACTGCGGCCGCTCGAGGTTCAGGATCTCCATGATGGTCGTCGTCTTGCCGCAGCCCGACTCGCCGACGAGGCCGAAGGTCTCTCCCTTGCGGATGTCGAAGCTGACGCCGTCGACGGCGTGGACCTCGCCGACCTTGCGGCGCAGCACAGCGCCCTTCATCAGCGGATAGCGTTTGACGAGAGCTTCGACGTCGAGGACCACCGGGCGCGTCTCGCGCGCGCGGCGTGGCGTCGCCGCCGGTTGCAACGTCCGGCTGAAGCCGGACGCCACGGGCGACGGGCGGAAGACGTCGCGGCTCTCGAGCCCCTCGCGTTCGATCGTCTCGCGGAAATGGCACGCCGACCGGTGTCCCTCGCCGGAGTGGGACAGCGGCAGGAGCGCCGGCTCCTCGGCGCTGCAGATCGGCTGACGCATCGGGCAGCGCGGCGTGAAGGGACAGCCCGGGGGCAGCTGCACGAGCGACGGCGGCGAGCCTTCGATTGGCGTGAGCGGCTGCCGTTCGCGCACGTCGGCGCGCGGGATCGATCCGAGCAGTCCCAGCGTGTACGGCATCCGCGGCCGGTAGAACACATCGTCGACCGAGCCGGTCTCGACGATCGCTCCGGCGTACATCACCGCGACGCGATCGGCGACGCCGGCCACCACGCCGAGGTCGTGCGTGATGAGCACGATTGCGGCTCCGGTGACCGAGCGCGCCTTCTGCAGGACCTCGAGCACCTGCGCCTGGATTGTCACGTCGAGCGCCGTGGTCGGCTCGTCGGCGATGATGAGCGCCGGGTCGTTCGCAATCGCCATCGCGATCATCACGCGCTGGCGCATGCCGCCGGAGAACTCGTGCGGGAACGCGGCCGCACGCTGCCGCGGATTCGGGATCCCGACGAGCGCGAGCAGATCGATCGCCTTTTCGTGCGCGGCCTTTCGGCCGACCCGTTCGTGCACCAGGATCGCTTCGGCCAGCTGATCGCCGACGGTGTAGACCGGCGTCAGCGCCGACAGCGGATCCTGGAATACCATGGCGATCCGCTTCCCGCGGATGCGCGATAGCTGCTCGTCGGACTGACCGAGCAGTTCGCGGCCGTCGAGCGTGACCGACCCGCGCACCTGCGCGTGCGGCGGCAACAGGTTCATCACGGCCAGCGACGACACCGACTTGCCCGATCCCGACTCGCCGACGATGCCGAGCAGTTCGCCCGGGTAGACGTCGTAGGAGATCGACCGGACCGCCCGCACGGCTCCAGCCTCGCCTGGGAAGGTCACCGACAGATCCCTGACCGAGAGGAGCGGCGTCGCGGCGCTCACGTCAGCTCCGCTCCTGGGTGTTCGGATCGAACGCGTCGCGCAGGCCGTCGCCCACGAGGTTGATGGCGAGCACCAGCACCACGAGGCAGCCGGCGGGGAAGTAGAACTCCCACGGGAAGGTGAGGGCCGCTCCCGCGTAGTCGCCGATCAGCGTGCCGAGCGAAACGTCCGGCGGCTGCACGCCGAAGCCGAAGAAAGACAGGCCGACCTCGGCGAGGATGAGCGAGCTGACGTTGATCGTGGCGTCGATGATGAGCAGCGACGCCATGTTCGGCAGGATGTGCCGGAAGACGATGCGCCAGCCGGGAACGCCCATGAAGCGCGCCGCGTGCACGAACTCCCGCTCGCGCAGCGAGAGCGTCATGCCGCGGACGATGCGGGCGGTGACCATCCATTGAAATGCCGCGAGCAGCACGACGAAGATGAGCCACGTGTGCCCGCGAAAGGTCGGCGAGAGGATCGCGATGATGAGGAACGCCGGGAGGACCATCAGCAGGTCGATCAGCGTCACGAGCGCGGTGTTCACGACGCCGCCGAAGTAGCCGGCGAACGCTCCGACGGTTGCGGCCAGGGCGGTCGCCATCAGCGCGCCGAGCAGCCCGATCACCAGCGATTTCTGCATCCCGCGCATCGTGAGCGCGAACATGTCGAAGCCGTTCTGGGTCGTTCCGAACCAGTGGCTCCCGCCGGGCGGTTCGAGGAACGCGTTGAAGTCGAGCTGATCGTACTGCCACGGGCTGACGTACGGGCTCAGGTACGCGAGCGCGAACAGCAGCAGCACGACCGCCAGGCCGGCAAGGGCGAGCCGCTGCCGGAGAAAGCGGCGCCACACGAGCTGAAGGCGGGAGGTCGCTTCGACCGGAGCGCCGGCGTCGGGAAGCGAGACGGCCGAACCGGTGTCCGGCCGTGGCGGCGGGGCGACGTCCTGAGGGGCGCTCTGCCGCGGATCCGGCGGCGTGTCCGCCTTGGCACGATCGGTCATGCGTCTAGACGCGGACCCGCGGATCGAGGGCGGCGTACGCCACGTCCGAGAGGAAGCCGGCGATGAGGACGAGCACGCCGACGAACAGCGTGACGCCCGCGACCGAGTTGATGTCGTTCTTCGTCACCGAATCGACGAAGTATTCGCCCATGCCGTGCCAGCCGAACAGCTTCTCGGTGAACGTCGCGCCGACGAAGAGCAGCGCGAACTCGTAGGCGAAGAAGGTCGCCATCGGGATGAGCGCCGTGCGGAGGCCATGTGTGATCAGCGCACGCGGCCGGCTCAGTCCTTTCGCGCGGGCGGTCCTGAGGAAGTCGCTGCCGAGCACGTCGAGCATCGCGTTCCGCTGGTAGCGGCCGTAGAACGCGATCGCGATCACGATGAGCACGAGCGACGGGAGCGCGAGGTGCGCCAGCCGGTTCACGATGCCGTGCCAGGTCCACGGGTCGATGCCCGGCGTGATCTCGCCGGTGGTGTAGAGCAGCTTCGTGGAGCCGCGGAACCCGAGCAGGTTGTTGATGCCGATGCCGGCGTTCTTGAACAGCACGGCGAGCACGACCGCCGGAATCGAGAGGGTCACGAACGAGAAGATCGTGAGGAGCCGATCGGACAGCTGGTACTGCTTGACCGCGCCGTACGCGCCGCCGGCGACACCCAGCAGCGTGCCGACCACCGATCCGACGACGACGAGCCGCAGGCTGACCCAGATCCGCCGGCGGATCTCGGCGTTCACCGGCTGGTTGTCGATCGTGCGGCCGAGATCGCCGCGCACGACCCCTCCGGCCCAGCGTCCGAACCGCTGCAGCACCGGCACCTTGTCGTTCATGTTGATCGCGTCGAGCGCGGCGTCGACGACCGCGGCGGGCGGCGGAGGATTGCGCCCTTCGTACCGCGCCCGCGGACGCAGCTGCGTCGCCGCGAGCAGATAGGCGACCGACGTGGAGACGATCACGAGGCAGACGAGATAGACGAGACGCCGAAAGAGGAACGCCGTCACGGTCGCGAGCCTCGAAGCGCCCCATCGTAAAGCTGCAGCAGCCTGGTCCAGGCGCGCTCGGCGTCGGGCTCGTTGTAGATCGGATGGCCCGATTGCGCCGGCATGTCGGGCACGCACCAGCCGTGGAGGCTGTGATAGACCTCGACCTCGGCCTGGAGGTGCGCGGCCTCGAACGCCTGGCGCAGCACCGTCTTGGCTTCCGGCTGACGCTGGTCGTCGTTGGCCGCCACGGCGACGTAGACCTGCGCCCGCAGCTTCGGCGCGAGATGGTGCGGGCTGTTCGGCTGATCGGTCACCAGGCCGCCGCCGTGGAACGTCGCGACGGCACCGACGCGATGCGGGATCGCCGCCGCCGTGCGGATGGCCAGCGCGCCCCCCATGCAGTAGCCGTGCGCGCCGATCTTCTTCGTGCGGTCGACCTCCGCGCGGGCGTCGAGCCACAGGACGTAGGAGGCCGCGTCCCGCTCGGCGGCGCCCTCGGCGGCGATCGAGGCCATCAGCGGCGTCAGCATCGGCCGATCTCGCGCGAAGTCGACGGTGCTGGCGGTCTCGAAGAGCGGCGATCGCGCCACGCGGTAATACGGGTTCGGCACGAGCACCGCATAGCCTTCCGCCGCGAGCCGCCGCGCGATGGCGCGCATCGACGGCCGGAGCCCGAACGCGTCGGTCCAGATCAGCACGGCCGGGTGTGCGCCGGCAGCCGGGTGGACGAACGCGGCATCGCACGTCCCGTCAGGCGTGGCGATCGTGACATCGGTCTCGACGATGGACGCGTCGTTGCGGGCTGCCATGCATTCACCTCAGCGTCTTCCTGAGCACGTGAAACTCGAGATCCGGGCGCGCCGGCTCTCCCCAGCGTACGTCGCCGTAGGGAAAGGGGCGGCGCACGCCGGTCACAGTGTAACCACGCCGCTCGTACCACCGAATCAACTCGGGCCGTTGCACGAGCACCGTCATGTGCATCGCCCGCGAGCGCCACTGAGAAGTGGCCCACGCTTCGGCCGCCTCGATCATCTGCCGGCCGATCCCGTGCCCCTGCAGCGTGGGGCGCGTGGTCAGCATCCCGAGATAGCACTCGTCGCCAGTCTGCTGCAGGTGGACGCACGCCCCGATCCCGCCCGGCTGCTCGTGGACGAGAATGACGTTGCCGGGAGTGCGAATGGCGGCATCGAGACGTTCGGCGTCGATGCGGACGCCGCCGAGGAGATCGGCCTCGGTCGTCCACCCGGCGCGGCTGCTGTCGCCCCTGTAGGCCGAGTTCACCAGCTCGACGAGGGCCGGCACATCGTCGGGGGCCGCGAGGCGGCTTTCGAACGACACCGGCTGAGATAACCAGAACCGGCTACGGGTGTCAACGCGGCACGAATCCAATTGACGATTGGACGATTGGACAATTTGACGACTGGACGATTTGACGGTTTGATGTTGCAGGCCTGGTGAACGTGCAGCTTTCCGGATCGCCCACGTCACGACGACTGGCGCTTCTCGTTCTCGTCATCGGGGCGGTCGCGGCGCTGCGGCTCGTGTTCGGGCCCTTCAGCCTGCAGGGGCTCCTGTTCGTCGCCGTGACAGCCGTGGCGGCCTGGCGCATGGGGACGCGCGCGGGACTGCTGTCGGCAGTCCTCGGGCTGGTGGCGGCGCACGTCATGCGGTTCATCGCCGCCCCTTCGTCGCTGCTCCATCCCGAGACGTTCATGAACCGTCAGTATTTCGTCTCGGTCGGGACGTACGCGCTGCTGTCGGCGGTCGTGCTGCTGGTCGGCCGGCGGCACTGGATTACGCTCGAGCAGCTCGACTCGTCGCGCCGCGCTCGTGAGCAGGCCGACCTGACCCATCGCGAACAGCTCGAGGCGGCGCTCGCGCGCGAGCGCGCCGCGCGGCTCGACGCGGAGCGCGCGAACGAAGTGCGCGAGCAGCTGCTCGTCCGCCTCTCCGAGGAGCTGCAGCGCGCCACCGATCTCGCGGCCATCGTCGAAGGATCGGACGACGCGATCCTCGGGACGAACCTGTCGAAGCAGATCGTGTCCTGGAATCGCGCCGCCGAGGCGCTGTTCGGGTACTCGGCGGAGGAGGCCATCGGCCGGCCGATCTACGACCTGATTCCTCCGGATCGTCACGACGAAGAGCGCGTCGTGATGGAGAAGATCCAGAAAGGGGAAACGGTCGTCCACTTCGAGACCGTTCGACGACGCAGGGACGGCACGACCGTCCCGCTCTCGCTGACGGTCTCGCCGATCCGGAACAGCGCCGGCGCGGTCGTCGGCACGTCGAAGATCGCGCGTGACATCACCGAGCGGCGCCGCGCGGAGGAGGAGATTGCCAACCTGCAGACGCGGCTGGTCGCCCTGACCGCGGCGTCAGGAGTGCTCCTGCGGTCACCGCACGTGGAGGACGTGGTGTCGGCCATCCTCGCCGTCGCGCGCGATCTGCTGCCGGCCGACGCGTATGCAGTCTGGATGCGCGAACCGGGCACCGGTCGCTGGCGAATCGAAGCGAGCGAGGGCACGAGCGCGGCCTTCGGCGAGGCGGCGGTGCCGGCCCGCGACATCAGCCAGATGCACGAGCCGCTTGCGGTCCCCGACGTGACCGCGCTCGCGATCCTGGAGGATCGCCGGCTGGCGCTCGATCAGGAAGGGATCCGCTCGATGCTCGTCGTGCCCGTCGTGACCAACGGCCAGACGACGAGCACGGCGGTCTTCTACTACCGCGCCGTGCACCACTTCAGCGAGCCGGAGCTGCTCGCCGCGCGCGCCTTCGGCAACCTGGCGTCAGCCGCGCTGACGACCGCCGAGCTGTACGATCGCCAGCAGCGGACCCGGATGGAGTCCGAGTTCCTCGCCGACGCCGGCGTGCTGCTCGCCAATTCTCCGGACTACCGGTCGACCCTGACGCAGGTCGCGCGGCTCGCGGTCCCGTTCTTTGCCGACGTCTGCGCGATCGACCTGGTGGACGAGAACGGCGCGGTCTCGGCTCTGACGGTGCAGCATGCCGACCCGGAGCTCGCGGCCGACGCGCAGGAGCTTCGCCGCCAGTACTCGCCGTCGAGCATGGCGCAGTCCATCCGCACGGGCATGCCGGTGCTCGTCGAGCCGCCGGACGAGACGGTCGTGCGCGGCGCCGGGTCCGGCACCGGCGACCGGGCTGATCGCGGTGCGCCTCGTCTCGGCTCGATCATGATCGTGCCGATGGTCGCGCGGGAGCACGGCGTCGGAGCCATCACGTTCGCGCTCGGCGAAGGCCGGCGACGCTATTCGAGCGACGACCTGCGCTTCGCCTCGTCGCTGGCGTCGCGCGCGGCTCTCGCCGTCGACAACGCCACCGCGTACGAACAGGCGACGCGCGCCAGCCGGCTGAAGGACGAGTTCCTGGCGACCCTTTCGCACGAGCTGCGCACGCCGCTCAACGCCATCCTCGGGTACGCGCGGATGGCGAACTCCGGAATCCTGCAGGGGGAGCGGCTCACGCGCGCGCTCGACACGCTCGAGCGCAACGCCGCGACGCTGACGCGGCTGGTCGAGGACGTGCTGGACGTGTCGCGGTTCATGACCGGCAAGGTGCAGTTGAAGCTCCAGCCGATCGACCTGTCGACGATCGTCGAGCAGGCGGTGGCCTCCCTGCGGCCGGCGGCGGAGGTCAAGGGGGTCCGCCTGACGAAGCTTCCGGCCGCCGAGGCGCTGCCGGTACACGGCGATCCGGATCGGCTGCAGCAAGTGACCTGGAATCTCGTTTCGAACGCGGTGAAGTTCACCCCGCGCGGCGGCGCGGTGGAGGTGTCGCTCGGCGCCTGCGACACCCAGGCGGAGCTCATCGTCCGCGACTCGGGGATTGGGATCACCTCCGAGTTCATGCCGCACGTGTTCGAGCGCTTCCGTCAGGGGGACGGCCGCTTCGTGCGCGAACATGGCGGTCTGGGGCTCGGTCTCGCAATCGCGCGCGATCTCGTGCAGCTGCACGGCGGCACGATCTCGGCCTCGAGCGCCGGTCCCGGACAGGGCACCGAGTTCCGCGTGCGGCTGCCGCTGCTGGCCGCGGACTCGGACGATGCACTTGGTGCCGATGGGGAACTTCGGGCCTGACCTCCGGGAGGTCAGTGCAGCGTCGGCTGCAGCCGCTCGTAGAACTCGAGGGTCCACCCGTCGCGAATGAGATCGGCTTCGAGCTGGCCGTGGCGCAGGAACGCCGGCATCAGGTCAGCGAACCGCTCGATCTGCATGCGCCACTCGGTGCCGGTCGACATCGTCCGCAGCTCGTAGATCCGGCGGCCGTCATCGAGCGACAGCTCGCAGAAGACACGACGCGGGCCATGAGCATATATCCATCGAAGCACCGGGACGGGTGCTGTCGTGCCGGAAGAGAACGTCATGCGCGGGTCGACCAGATATATCGAACGATGGTCGCCCGCGCATTAGGAGTCCGGCCTCTCTATTCCTTGTTCTTGCGTTGACGCGCCCAGCGCAGGCGCTGCGCGGCTGCAATCTTGGCGCGCGCCTCCGCCGACATCGTCCGCTTTCGCTTCACGGCGCCGGTCTTCGGGCCGGCGGCGTTCGGCGGACGTCCGGGACGTCTGCGCGGCGCGGGCTCCGATCCCCCGAGCTGCTCGATATAGCTGATCGCGGTGTCGCGCACCTTGGTGAGGCTGTCGAGCAGCGCCCGGCGCTGTTCGAGCCACGCGGACGCTTTCGCCTGCGTGCTGCCAAGAATCCGGCCGAGGTCTTCGGCAAAATCTCCGAGCCTCACGTCGGCCGTCCGCGCGCCCCGTGCCGGCTCCGCAGCCTCGTCGTTGGTCCCCGCACTGTTGTGTGTTCTCTTCGCCATTACATCTCCAGATTATGTGTCGAGTAGTCGAGCATAGACGCTACCGGAGACATGTGCAATGCCGGAATCTCGTCACGGCGGTCTTTTACAGCGGCTTTCCGCGTTCGAGACATTGTTACCGCCGGGTTATAGAGCGAGGGGACTCTATCTATATTCGACGCGTCTTGTCGGTGACGGACGGACTCTGCGGCGCTATACTTGCCGCGACTCTACGTTCGGGTGTGAACCTGTCAGGAGGCGGCAATGTCTGTATCACGTCGTAACTTCGTCCGCACCGTAGGACTCGGCGGCGCAGCGCTCTCCACCTCGTGGCTCTCCGAGACTGTACACGACGGCTTTACCGTCACCGCCTCCGCTGCCGCCGCCGACGATGGCGGCGTCATCAGGCTGAGCAACAACGAGAACAATCGAGGTCCAGGCCGCAAGGCGATTGAGGCTGTCCAGCAGGCGTTGACCCCGCGGATGGGTCGAGGCTATCCGCCCGACTACGTGAACGAACTGACCGATACGATCGCGGGCATCTATCACGTGCCGCGGACGTCGGTTATCGTGGGCACAGGTTCCGGTCCAATCCTGGAAGGTAGTGTCCGTGCGTTCTGTACGGCCGACAAGCCGCTGGTGACCGGCGCGCCGACCTATGGCACCCCGGAGAACATGGCGAAGCGGATGAACGTTCCGGTCAAGTCGGTACGGGTCGATCGTGCGCTGTCGCTCGATCTGGATGCGATGGCCGATGCCGCCCGCGGCGCGGGTCTGGTGTATCTGTGCAACCCGAACAACCCGACCGGCGCCGCCCATCCGGCGACCGCCATGGAACGGTTCATTCGCCGCGTGAAGGAGACGTCGCCCGCGACCGCGATCCTGGTCGACGAGGCATACATCGAGTACGCGCACGATCCGGCGATCAAGACGGTCGCGCCGCTCGCGATGGAGCTTCCAGGCGTGTTCATCACCCGATCGTTCTCCAAGGCGCACGGCATGGCCGGCCTGCGGCTCGGGTACGCGATCGGTCAGCCGGAGACGCTGCAGGCCATGCCGCGCGTGTGGCAGTTGGGGAGCGTCAACACGCTGACCGCGGCGGCGGGAGTGGCGTCGCTGCGCGATACGCAGCACATCGCCGACGAGGTCGCCGAGAACGCTCGCGTGCGCGAGTTCACGGTGAACGCGTTCCGTGCGATGGGCTACAGCGCGCCCGATTCGCACGCCAACTGCATCTTCGTCGACATCAGGCGGCCGGCCTCGGAGTTCCGGGACGCGTGTGCCGCGCAGAAGGTGCAGGTGGGGCGCGACTTCCCACCCTACGAGAAGACGCATGCCCGCATCACGCTCGGCACGATGGACGAGATGCGGCAGGCGGTCGAGGTGTTCAAGCGCGCGCTGACGGCCCCGACGACGAGCGGACAGTAGGCCGCAGCCCGTACGCTGCGGTCCCGCGAAGAGGGATCAGCCGGTGGTCGCGCGCTTGCGCGTGCGTCTGCCGGCTGACGGCCGCTGCTGCAGCGCGCACATGTCGTCGCGCAGGCCGAGCGTGACGTCGCGCAGCTCCTCCAGCGTGCCGCGCACGATCCGGTTGCCCTCGAGCATCTCGTCGATCTGCCGCAGCAGCAGGCCGATCGCGCGCTTGCGCTCGAGCAGGCTGGTCGAGCGCGCGGCGTCGTCGAGCCGCCGCATCTGCTCGCGGAAGCGCGCCACGTGCCGCAGCTTCGCTTCGACCTCTGCCTGGAGCCCGGTCAGGTGCACATCCAGCATGTGCGTATCCCAGGACATCCGCTCGCCCGACGACTTCCTGGTCTCGAGGGGCGCGCGGGCGGTTGCGCGTCTGGCCATCGCTGCCGTCATTCTCGCACAATCGACTCGCCGTCAACGGTGCCGCGCCGGCGCGCGGTGCGGCGCGGCGTCGACATGCCGTCGCGATCGTGTCAGGATCGCTTCTCCAGGCGAGGATGACCGACACGCAGCCGTCGGAGGGACCCGCAGCCGTCGACGGGGCCCTCCAGCCAGAAGACATTTCGCACGATCGCGAGACGCCGCGTGGCCGGTATCTCCTCACCCTGTCGATCGCCGCGCTCGGCGTCGTCTACGGCGACATCGGCACGTCGCCGCTCTACGCGCTGCGTGAGTGCTTCCACGGTCCTCATGCGATCGAGCCGACCGCCGCGAACATCCTCGGCGTGCTGTCGCTCGTCTTCTGGGCGCTCGTCCTGGTCATCTCCGGCAAGTACATCACCTTCGTGCTTCGGGCCGACAACCAGGGCGAGGGAGGCATCCTCGCCCTGACGGCGCTGGCGACGCCAATCAAGATCGTCAGCCGGACCGAGCGGTGGCCGCTCGTGCTGCTCGGGATCTTCGGCGCGTCGCTGCTCTACGGCGACGGCATGATCACGCCCGCGATTACCGTGCTGAGCGCCGTCGAGGGGCTCGATACGGCGACGCCGATCTTCACGCCGTTCGTCGTCCCGATCACGATCGCGATCCTCGTGGCGCTGTTCCTCATCCAGAGCCGCGGCACCGGGCGGGTGGGGAAGATCTTCGGGCCGGTGACCTTCGTCTGGTTCGCGACGCTGGCGGTGTTGGGCGCCGTCGAGATCGCGAAGTATCCGTCGGTCCTTGCCGCCGCGAACCCGATGTACGGCATCGAGCTGTTCCGGGAGAACGGCTGGACCGGCTATCTCATTCTCGGCACCGTCGTCCTGGCGATTACGGGCGGCGAGTCGCTGTACGTGGATCTCGGGCACTTCGGCCGGCGTCCGATCCGGCTCGTCTGGTTCGGCGTCGTCATGCCGGCGCTGCTGCTGAACTATTTCGGGCAGGGCGCGCTGCTGATGTACGAGCCGGAGTCGGCCGGCAACCCGTTCTTCCTGCTGGCGCCGTCGTGGGCGCTCTATCCGCTGGTCGCGCTGGCGACGTGCGCGTCGGTCATCGCGTCGCAGGCGGTGATCTCGGGCGCCTTCTCGATCACGATGCAGGCGGTGCAGTTCGGATTCCTGCCGCGGCTCACCATCCTGCACACCTCGTCGCGCGAGTTCGGGCAGATCTACATCCCCTCGGTGAACTGGACGCTGATGCTCGCGTGCATCGCGCTCGTGATCGGCTTCGAGGCCTCGTCCAACCTGGCGGCCGCCTACGGCGTCGCCGTCATCTCGACGATGACGATCACGTCGATCATGTTCTTCATCGTGGCGTGGCAGCGGTGGCAGTGGAACATCGCGGTCGCCGTGCTGGTCTCGGGCGTGTTCCTGACAATCGACCTGGCGTTCCTCGGGGCGAACCTCGTCAAGGTTCCGCACGGTGGCTGGTTCGCGCTGGTGGCGGCCGGGCTGGTGTTCATGATCATGACCACCTGGAAGCGCGGCCGGCGGGCGCTGACGCAGCTGCTGCTGGCCAACGCGATGCCGCTCCAGGCGTTCCTGGAAGAGGTGTCGAAGCGGCCGCCGATCCGGGTCCCGGGCACGGCGGTGTTCATGTACAGCAACGTCACCGGCACGCCGCCCGCCCTGCGGCACAACCTCCGACACAATCACGTGCTGCACGAGCGCAACGTGCTGCTGACCGCGCGCACGCAGCAGACGCCGCGCGTCGCGCCGTCCGAGCGCGTCCAGGTGGAGGCGCTCGGCGAGGGCTTCTGGCGGATGATCGTGAACTACGGGTTCACGGAGGAGCCCGATATTCCGACGGTGCTCGCGCAGGTGTACGATCCGGCGCTGCGGATCGATCCGGACGAGGTGACCTATTTCCTCGGGCGCGAGACGCTCATTCCGACCAACCGGGTGGAGCACATGCCGGTCTGGCGCGAGAAGCTCTTCGTCGCGATGCAGCGCAACGCCACCAACGCGACCAGTTACTTCCGGCTGCCGAGCGACCAGGTCATCGAGGTCGGGGCGCAGATCGAGTTCTGACGGAACGACGCCGGCCCCCTCTCCGATGAGGCGGAGGGCTTATTGGCGATGGGCCCACAGCCACAGCCACAGCCACAGCCTCTCGTCGCATTGTCTTCATCACGAAGGCACGAGGGACACGAAGGACACGAAACTACACTGGGAGTTTTACGTCTACGGGTGTGTTGGCTATGGGCTATCGGCGATTGGCTACGTCGCGACAGACGTCATGCTGCTCAAGCCCAAAGCCCAAAGCCTATAGCCAAAGCCTCTACTCGCATTGGCCTTCATCACGAAGGCACGAAGGGCACGAAGGTAAAACTACATTGGGAGTTTCACTTCGACCGGGGTAGAAGCTGGCTATGGGCTATCGGCGATTGACTATTGGCGCGATAGACGTCACGCTGCTCAAGCCCTGAGCCCCGAGCCCCGAGCCCTGAGCCCCGAGCCCCGAGCCCCGAGCCCAAAGTCCAAGCCTCC